>Ga0210410_10001569_pt1 | contig 21269 bp, 10 predicted proteins | sample IncBWC4MmetaG_FD_161058 | JGI IMG/M metagenome (GOLD analysis project Ga0210410, IMG submission 161058) | Forest soil microbial communities from Barre Woods Harvard Forest LTER site, Petersham, Massachusetts, United States - Inc-BW-C-4-M | ecosystem: Environmental > Terrestrial > Soil >... | reverse complement strand
TCGGTCTGCTGGGCTTCTACATTGATGGATTGATAGCCCCAGATGGGGTCCATGATGACGGGACCGTAGAGCTTGGCGGGGACGGCGGTGGAGAAGCCGGCGTTGCGGTCGGAGTTCCACTGCATGGGGGTGCGGACGCCGTTGCGATCGCCGAGGTAGATGTTGTCGCCCATGCCGATCTCGTCGCCGTAGTAGAGGATGGGCGTGCCGGGGAAGCTGAGGAGGAGGGAGTTGAGCAGCTCGATCCGGCGGCGGTTGTTGTCGACCAGGGGTGCGAGGCGGCGACGGATGCCGACGTTGATGCGCATGCGCGGGTCGGCGGAGTAGGCGAAGTACATGTAGTCGCGCTCGTCGTTGGTCACCATCTCGAGGGTGAGCTCGTCGTGGTTGCGAAGGAAGAGCCCCCATTGGCAGTTGTCGGGGATGGCGGGGGTCTGCGCCATGATGTCGGTGATGGGGAGGCGGTCTTCCTGGCGGAGCGCCATGTAGATGCGCGGCATCAGGGGAAAGTGGAAGGCCATGTGGCACTCGTCGCCGTCGCCAAAGTAGGGTCGGACATCGGCTGGCCACATGTTGGCTTCTGCAAGCACGAGGCGATTCTCGTATTCGGCATCGATTACGGCTCGGATCTGTTTAATTTTGACGTGTGTTTCCGGCACGTTTTCGCAGCTCGTGCCGTCGCGCTCGATCAGGTAAGGAATTGCGTCCAAGCGCAGAGCATCGACGCCCATGTCAAGCCAGAAGCGCATGGCGGTGAGGACTTCTTCCATGACGCGCGGGTTGTCGAAGTTGAGGTCGGGTTGATGGGAGAAAAACCGATGCCAGTAGTATTGCTGTGCAACTTCGTCCCAGGTCCAGTTGGATTTTTCGGTATCGGTGAAGATGATGCGAACCCCTTCAAATACCTTGTCGGAATCGCTCCAGACGTACATATCGCGCTCGGGCGAGCCTTTTGGGGCAAGGCGAGCAGCTTTGAACCAGGGGTGCTGATCGCTGGTGTGGTTGATGACGAGCTCGATCATGACCTGCATGCCGCGTTGATGGGCGGCGTCGAGGACCCGTTTGAAATCATCCAGGGTGCCGTAGCTGGGATTGACGTCGACGTAGTTGGCGATGTCGTAGCCGTCGTCGCGCAGGGGCGAGGGGAAGAAGGGGAGCATCCAGAGGCAGGTGACGCCGAGGTCCTGCAGGTAGTCGAGCTTGGAGAGGATGCCGGGGAAGTCGCCGATGCCGTCTGCGTTGGAGTCCATGAATGCACGGACGTGGAGCTCGTAGATGATCGCGTCTTTGTACCAGAGTGGGTCGGTGGCGCTGCCGGCTTTTTTCACTCGTTTTCCTCCGGCTTGTTGGCCTCTGGCTCGGTCGCTGCTGGATTGGCTGAGTTGAGTGTAGTCTCGCCGTTTGACGGGCGGATTAAGCGGAAGATGTGTGCGGGCATGACGTCCGGGCGCAGGGCTACGTAGTTGCTGCGATCGTGCCATGTGTAGTGGGTGCCGGTGAGGAGGTCTTCTATCTCGAAGTTTTGGTTGTGGGGGATCGCTAGTTGTTTGAGGTCGAGGTCGATCCAGCCGGCCTGCTCCTGGGTGGGGTCGAGGTTAATGGCTACAAGAATTTTGTTGCTGCCGCTGGATTTGCTGTAGCAGAGGATGTTGGGATTGTCGGCGGGATGGAAGTGGAGGGAGCCGTCGCTATGGAGTGCGGGATTGTCGCGGCGGATCTGGTTGATCTGCGTGATGAGAGGAGCGAGGCTGTGGCCGGCGGCGCGGTCCCAGTGGCGGATCTCATATTTCTCGCTGTTGAGGTACTCTTCGCTGCCGGGTTTGGCTGGGAGGTTTTCGCCTAGCTCGAAGGTCGGGCCGTAGATGCCGTAGTTTGCGCCAAGGGTTGCGGCGAGGATGAGGCGCTGCATGAAGGCGGGCCGGCCGCCGTTCTGAAGTGTGGCGTGGAGGATGTCCGGTGTGTTGGGCCAGAGATTGGGATGGAAGAAATCGGAGACTGGAGGTTTGGTGATCTCTTCGAAGTATTCGCGCAGCTCGTCTCTGGTGTTGCGCCAGGTGAAGTAGGTGTAGGACTGGGTGAAGCCAGCCTTGGCGAGAGAGTACATGACGTGCGGGCGAGTGAAGGCCTCGGCGAGGAAGATGACGTCAGGGTATTTTTTGTGGATTTCGGCGATGCACCACTCCCAGAAGGGGAGGGCCTTGGTGTGGGGGTTATCGACGCGGAAGATGCGGACGTTGCGACGAATCCAATAGGTGAGGACGTCGCGGAGGGCCTCCCAAAGGGCTCGCCAGTCGGGGGATTCGAAGTTGAGGGGGTAGATGTCCTGATATTTTTTTGGCGGGTTTTCGGCGTATTGGATGGAGCCGTCGGGGCGGATGACGAACCAGTCGGGGTGCTCGGTGATCCAGGGGTGGTCGGGGGAGCATTGAAAGGCGATGTCTAAAGCCAGTTCCATACCGTGATCGCGCGTGGCGGCGACTAGTGCGTCGAAGTCGCGCAGTGTGCCGAGGTCGGAGTTGATGGATTTGTGGCCGCCTTCTTTTGAGCCAATGGCCCAGGGGCTGCCGGGGTCGTCTGGCGTGGAGGTCACGCTGTTGTTGCGGCCCTTGCGAAAGGCGGCGCCGATGGGGTGGATCGGCGGGAGATAGAGCACGTCGAAGCCCATGGCGGCGATGCTGGGCAAGAGCACTTTGACGTCGGCGAAGGTGCCGGCACGAGTGGGGTCAGGAGAGGTGGATCGGGGGAAGAGCTCGTACCAGGCGGAGTAGCGGGCCCGTTCGCGGTCGACCCAGACGTGCAGTTCCTGCCGGTAGCGGGTGGCGAAGGCGGGATCGGGATACTGGGCGGCGAGGGCAATGATTTCGTCGCTTAGTGGGAACTCGTAGGTTGCGCGGTGGTCGTCGGCCAGGCGATTCAGATGGGTTGCAGCTTCGGCGAGTAGTCTACTGTCGGGAGTTTTGGCGCGTTGCGCGGCGTGGCTCAGGAGGAGCGCGCCGGAGTGGAGAGCGAGGGGGATGTCCTGGGATTCCGCGTCGGGTTTGTCCGGAGTGGGCTGGGCGGCGAGGCGCTTCCGTAGATCGGCGCACCAGGTGTCGAAGTGATCGACCCATGCATCGATGGTGTAGAGCCAGTCGCCGAGCTTGTCCGCAGTGAAGGCGGCGGTCCAGAGATCATTGGTGAGAGGCTTGAGCGGCGTGAAGCGCCAGTCGGTTTCGCTGGCGTGACGATAGAGCAGGCGCCCGGAGACGTGATCGTGGCCGTCGCCGAAGACTGCCGCAGTAATGGTGACGGCGTCGCCGAGGATTCGTTTTGCGGGGTAGCGGCCGCAATCGACCTGCGGTTGAACTTCTTCGATGATGACGCGTCTGCGGCCTTCAACAGGTTTCATATCACCCAGATTTTCCTATGCAACTTTTTCGTATTCATAGTATTCCCGAGGTTTGCGTTTCTTGCGCGGAAGGGGCCCGCCCTTTATGAAGATGCATACTCTGCCGCAAGTGTTTGCCGACTGGTACGCGGCGTAGTGATGAACCGTATTTTTGAGGCAGACGTGTGCCGATTCGAGCGAGCGGAGGGGGAAGCGATGCAGCAAGGAGACCGCCGCCACTTCTCCCGTTCCAATCAGAGATCTGTGCGCAGAGAACGAAAACTTTCCCCGGGATTTCATTTTTTGGGTTGACAACACCTGTATAGAGTTATGTACTAGTCAACATCATTCCAACAGTTCCAATCTGAGCAGGATCGCGCAGCGGCGCCGGGGTTTAGCCGAGTAAGATCCCGTGCGCAAGATGACTTGAAGTAGTTATTTGATTGAGCCGACAGAGTTCGGCAAAGCGAGTTAGGGTTTTTCAGGAGAGCCAGAGGATGTGTAAATTGGGATTTCGTATACCTGTCTTGGTGTGGGCGCTTTTGGTGGCAATGCTTTCGGTTGTGGCCAATGCCCAGGAGACCACGGGAAGCATCAGCGGAACCATAAGCGATGCCAGCGGCGCGAGTGTGAAGGGCGCTGTCGTTACTCTGACCAATGTAGACCGCGGGCAGGACGTTCGCACCTTGACGACGAACTCCTCGGGCTTCTATACGGCGACGTCTCTGCCGCTGGGGGCGTATAGCGTGAAGGTGAGCGCCAGCGGATTCAAAGGGGAAGTCGTGACCGGGCTCGTGCTGCACGTGAATGATGCGCTGACCGTGAATCGCACGCTGGTGGTGGGAAACGCGGGTGAAACCGTGACCGTTACCGCAGACCAGGTGCAGCTGAACCTGGAGAACGGTATGAGCCAGGGCCTGATCAATGGCACGCAGATTCGCGAGCTCACGCTGAACAACCGCAACTATGAGCAGTTGTTGATACTTCAACCCGGCGTATCGTTTGGCGGCGCCAACGATCAGCTTTACATTGGCGTCTCGCTTCCGTCGGGCACGTCGGCGCAGGTCGCCTTCTCGATTAACGGTTCTCGCCCGACCTCCAATAACTGGACCATCGATGGCGCCGACAACGTTGACCGCGGCGCGAATCTCACGCTCCTCGCTTACCCCTCGGTGGATGCGATCCAGGAGTTCAAGACACTGCGCGGCAACTATCTGGCTGAGTTTGGGCGGAACGCGTCGGGGCAGATCAACGTTGTGACCCGCTCCGGCACCAACTCCTTCCATGGCTCGGCGTATGAATTTTTCCGCAACAACGTCTTCAATGCCAACTCCTGGGCGAACAAGCTCGCCTCGCCGGCTACTGTACGTCCCCCACTCCGCTATAACGATTTCGGGTACACCATTGGCGGGCCGGTTCGCATTCCTCATATCTACAACGGCACGGACAAGACCTTCTTCTTCTGGTCGCAGGAGTTTCGCAGGGTCATTACTTATGTTTCTGTTGCGCCACTGTTGCCCACTGCCGCGGAGCGCGTCGGCGATTTTTCGCAGTCGTACAATGCCGTCGACCCTGTTACAAAAAAGACCATCCCGGGGCAGAGTCCGGTCTCGGTGTGCACGTCGTTTACGCAGACGGCCACGAGCTATACCTGCAACAGCTACGGCACGAAGGTCACGAATATCTCGCCGACTGCGGCTGCCTACCTCAAGGATATCTGGGGCCAACTGCCGGTTCCGAACAGCGCGGCCGACGTTGCTGCAGGCCTTGACCCGCACGCTTACACCTACAACCAGCGCAACGTCTTCAACAACAACCAGGAGCTGGTTCGCATCGACCACAACTTCGGACAGAAGCTGAATTTGTTCTACCGCTATCTGCACGACAGCCTTCCTTCCACCGAGCCAGGCGGCCTCTTCAATGGCAGCACCTTGCCGGGGGTTTCCACGTCGAACACTTCCGCGCCGGGCACACAGCACCTTGGCCACGGGACTTACACCTTCTCACCGACATTGCTCGTGGACGTGGGCTACGCGTACAGCTATGGCGCTGTGATCAGTGTGCCGGTGGGTCTGTCGGCCAGCGTGAACTCGCCGGATATCAAACCCACGCTGCCCTTCTCCACGGCAAGCACTGCGTTCTCCACTTCCGCTGCGGTCGTACCCAACGTTACGAGCGCAGGACTTTCGGCAATAACGAATGTGGGCACCTATAACGACTTCGACCACAACCAAAACGTGTTTGGCGATATCACCAAGATTCTGGGTCAGCACACGCTTAAAGCGGGCGGCACGTATAACCGGTACCGGAAGGCCGAGAATGCGCAAGGCGTTCAGCAGGGCAGCTTCGCCTTTACCAACTCCGGCGCTGCAACCCCAACTGCTACGCAACTTGCACCCGGCACCGTGATTCCGTCGCCGATTGACGCCGCTTTCGCCAACTTCCTGCTGGGAAATGCAAACAATGGTTTCACCCAGAGTTCCGCAGCGCTGACGCCGCACATTCAACAGAATTTGTTCGAGGTGTATGTGCAAGACGACTGGAAGGCGAGGCCACGGCTAACCCTCAACCTTGGCGTGCGCTATAGCTACTTTGCCCAGCCGACCGACACTGGCGGCATTCTCAGCAACTTCGATCCGGCCACCTATGTCGCGTCACACGCCCAGACCGTTGCCTCGAATGGCGTCCTCTGCGTGCCGGGAGTGGCCGCCTGCCAAAACGCAAATGGCTTGAACAGCGGTGCACCAAATCCCGCCGCCGATCCTCTGAACGGGGTTATCCTCGGCACACCTGGAAGCTACGGTCACGCATCGCCGTTCGGTTCGCAGGTTGCTTCGACTCAGAAGGGCAACTTCGCTCCACGCATCGGCTTCGCCTACGATGTCTTCGGCGACGGCAGGACGGCGTTCCGCGGAGGCTTCGGCATCGCTTACGATCAGTCGCAGGTCAACATCTACGAGACGCCGGGATTCAGCAACCTGCCCTTCGTGAATGTGCCGTCGCTGCCGGTGGCGACTCTGGACAACCCCGCTGGCGGAACGGCCTCTATCCTGACTGCCATTCCGAATGTGCAGGGTTTCACGACGAACTACCAGACCCCCTACACGATGCAATACTCGCTCGATGTTCAGCATGCAGTGACACCGACGCTGAGCCTGGATATCGGCTACTTCGGCGCCATGGGCCGCCATCTGCAGGGCAAGGTCGATCTGAATACGATACGGCCGGGCGCCTTCCTCAGCAAAGGACTGTCGCAGTTTGCCATCTGTACGACTGGCTTCATCGCCGATTCCTGCGAGGCGCAGCTGAACCAGATTCGTCCTTTCCCCGGCTACAAGAACGTCAACATTGTGGAGACGATCTTCAGCTCCAACTACAACGGCCTGCAGGTGAAGGCGACTAAGAAGTTCAGCGGTAAGAGCTATCTGGACGCGAACTACACCTGGAGCAAAGCGCTGACTAATGCGATCAACGACTACAGCACTGCTCCACAGAACGTCTACAACATCAATGGGGATTATGGCCGCGCGGTTTACGACCGGACCAATATCGTTACCATCGATGGGGTCTACGAGTTGCCGTGGTACCGCGAGCAGAAGGGCCTGGTCGGCCGCGTCGTGGGTGGATGGGAACTCACTGGCCTCTATCTCATCGATAGCGGCCTTCCGCTGACGGCTACTCTGAGCTCGGGTGGCGGCACGATTTGTTACTCCTGCAACTCTGCCATTGGCGCGGTGCAGACAAGCATTCTGGGCCTTGCGAATGGCGGTCAGGTCAATGACTCGGCCGGTCTGGGCATCATGAACGGCCCCGATCCGGCGTCGCTTCGTCCGAACATGGTGCTCAACCCGAACAATGGATATGGCCAGAAGATCCACACCCGGCAGAACTGGTTCTATCGGCCGGCATTTGTGTCTCCGTCGGCGACCGACATCGCGGTTGGTAACGAGAAGCGCGGCGTGATTGAAGGGCCAGGCTTCAACCGGCTCGATGTCGGCATCTTCCGCAACTTCCGTATCTGGGAGGATGTGAACTTCCAGCTTCGCGGAGAGGCTTTCAACGCGCTCAATCACACGAATCTGCAGTCGCCGTCCGTGGCTGGCGCTTCATCCGCCTTTGGCACCATCACTGCAGCTCGCGACAACCGTATCATGCAGGTTGCCGGAAAGATCACGTTCTAACTCCAGCCTGTTGCAATGCGTGGTGTGGTGCTCGATATGAAGAGAGATGAAGGCCTCACGCCCGGATTGCAGCATGCTCGGGTTCTGTTCAGCAGAAAGAATAGTTCGCTTCAGGCACATCGATCTCGCGACGGAGTTCGCCGGCCGGCGCGGGTGTGGCTTAAAATGCTAAGGATGCGTGTCTGTCCCTCTGGCTCCTTCTATTCGTTGTTGCTGGGCCTTCTAGTATCCGCGGCCGGCGCTCAAGCACAAAAAGCACCGCCGTCGCTGGAGGCGCAGGTTCATGCCATCGCAGCCGAGCACCATGGGGATGTTGCGCTCTTTGCTGAGAACCTGAAGACTCATGAGACGGTGGCGATCTCGCCGGATACGCCGGTGCAGACGGCATCGGTGATCAAGCTGGCGATTCTGTATGAGGCGCTTGAGCAGGTGCGGAGCGGCAAGGCTCACTTCGACGACAAGATTACGTTAACCAAAACGGACCAGGTGCCTGGGTCTGGCGTGCTGCTGTTTTTCGATGCGCCGCTTTCGCTGACGCTGAAAGATGTGCTGACGATGATGGTCGTGATGAGCGATAACAGCGCGACGAATCTGGTGATCGATCATCTGGGGATCGAAAATATCGACGCGCGGATAGCGAAGCTGGGGCTGAAGGACACGTATCTGTACAAAAAAGTTTTTATGCCTGCACCGGCGGGGGCGGTGATGCCGGCCGATCAGAAGAAGTTTGGCCTGGGCAAGACTACAGCGCGTGAGATGGCGATGGTAATGACGAAGATTGTGCGGTGTGAGCTTGCGGAAGCGGGCAGCCCGGCGCAGGCTGACGATGCAAAGCTGTGCCAGGTGGCGCTGAAGATGCTGCATGTGCAGTTTTACCGGAGCGCGATACCGCGGTATCTGGATGGGATGCCGGGGGCGACGAGCGACTCGATAGCGAACAAGACAGGGTCGCTCGATGCAGTGCGGAACGATGTTGCGGCGATCTCGACGAAGAACGGGATGGTAGTTATTTCGGTCTTCACGTACAACAACAAAGATCACTCGTGGGGAGCGGAACAAGAGGGTGAGTTGAGTATTGCTAAGTTGGCGCGCGCGATTATTGAGGGCTGGTCGCCGGAGGGTTTGGCGGCCTGGCCTGGTCCGTCCGGAAAAGACGTGCCTGCGGCGAAGTGAGGGTTACGACTCCACCTGTTGCAGTTTGGACTGATTCGAGAGCTCCTTCAACGTTTCCTTGCTTAAAGATTTTTCGTGCAGGAGGAGCTCGGCCGCACGGACGCGAGGAGAGCCGTGAAACCAATGTTGAACGATATTGTTCTTCAGCAGGTTGGTCAGCGCCAGGAGGCACATTCCCTGATGATGCGCCATCCAGGATCGTACCAGTTCCGGTTGCTTGGTCTGGGTGTAGTCAGCCGCTTCGTAGAAGCCGTATGGCCCCATCCAGTTCATTGAGGCCATGCGTCGAAGGTTGGCAACAGCCTCCTTGCGTAGAACGGAAAGGGCAAGGAAGGTCGAATAAGGCGAGATGACAGGGCCATCTTCCGCTCCATACTTCAGGGCCAGCTTTGGAATTCCCCAGGCCTGATAGCCGTATCTCCCCTGAGGGTCCATCTTGGCGAAACCTGACTCCGAGATACCCCAGGGGATGTTCCGTACGTGGTCACGCTGGATGCGGACGGCGGATTCGAGGGTACGCGAGATGAGCGTGTTGGGAAAGGTGCGCATCCAGAGGGAAGGCATCATGTACTCGAACATGGTTCCGGTCCAGGAGAGAAGCGCTGGATGACCGTTGACCATCACGTGGGAGCGATCGAGCCGGAACCATGATTGTTGAGGAATGTCTCCTTTGGCGACGGCGATGAAGGAGGCGATGCGTGCCTCGGAGGCGAGGAGGTCGTAGCAGGCCGAATGCAATTCGTGTGCGGCTCCGTCGTAGCCGATGGAGAGGAGCTGGCGCGATTCGACGAAGAGGAAGTCGTAGTGCATGGCGTCGGCGTGACGCTCAGCCTCGGTTGCGATCGTGGCGATGTCGATCTTCAGTTGCTTCAGGCGCTGTGCGGCTTCGAGCAGCAAGGACCGCAAGGAAGCAGCAGAGGCTGCGAGCGGGGAGTCGGATGGCAGCGAAGGGAGCACCTCCGCGATCCTTGAATCCAATCTTGCGGCATAGTCGGCGGCCTGCTGCAGGGTGGGAATTTGTTGATCCTCGGCTTCGCTGAGTTGGGGAAGGGCGAAGACGGCCTCGAATTGAGGAAGAAACCAGGGTGCGTAGTTCTGTATGAAGATCGACATGGCCGACCGGCGGTTCGACAGTTCGTGGGCAAACCAAATCTCTCGGCTTGCGCTTGCCAGATCGGTTTCTACCGGGGCGGAGACAGCAGGGGCGGCTGTTTGTTGGATGAGGAAACGTACGTGGGCTCGCATCTCCGCTGCGGTGGAGCCTTCCGGGTTTGAGGGGGCGCTTGTCTCTGCGGCTGGCTTCGCCGGTTCAGAGAGAGTCTGCTCCAGGCCTGCCAATGTGTCGACTTCCAGTAGCGGGCGCTTGAGCAGATCGAGCGCTCCGGTGTGCAGGGTGTAGAGAGATGCTGTCAAATTGCCGCTGTCCACGGTGGAGATGGTGAAGGGGGATATCGGTTTCAGGGTTTCAATGTCGTACCAGTTGTAGATGTGACCGCGCTGCTTTTCGAGGCGATCGTAGGTGTTCAGGGTGCCTAGAGTCGCTGTGGCGAACTCCGGAAGGGTAAGGAAGCCGAACTCGTACGCGGCCTGGCGAGCGTTGAAGAGCATGCCGAGATTGGTGGGGGACAATTTGAGAACTTGCAGCATGTTCTTTTCTTCCACATTGTCGGGAATGAGCCAGTGATTTTCTTCGTTGCCAAACTCGTGGAAATACCGCCATACATGGAGTGCCTGTTGCAGCAGGAAGAGTCTGTCTGCTGCTGTGAGTGGGCCCTCCTCCTGTCGCGGAGGCGAATTGAGCCAGATCGCTACTAGAGGTGCGAATGCCCAAAGCAGCAGGATTGGAGCCGCCGCGAATAAGGACCGGATGTTGATTAGAGCGAGGACAAGCGCAATGACGAGCGCGATAGCGGGCGAGAGCTGTAGATAGACATCCAACGAGTTTCTTGAGCGGCCGAATTCGACTTGCGCCGCTGTCTCCCACTCGAGCAGGTGTTTCCCCGATACCAATCTGCGGCTCAGAGACCGGGTGATTGCATCGAGTGAGAGAAGCATGTGATGGGGCAGAAAGGTGAGATTCAGCAGCGTAAATCCGAACGAAGCTGCGAATGTCATGACACCTTCGCGCGCTCCGACAAAGCTGAGCTTCAATAAGGCGCGCCAGAGGTTGAAGGCGAGTTGGACAAAGACAGGGAGCAGAAGAAGAACAAGGTTGGCAATGGTCCAATACAGCGCGCCGCCGGGAAGAATGAGCCATCCGAGCAGGAACAGGAGAAAGGTGACGGGCTCGACCAGGCTGCGGCGCAGATTGTCGAGAATCTTCCATCGTGAGATGGTGTTGATCGGGTTCGGGACATGTCTGCCGGACTCGTCGGGCACACGGCTGAATAGCCACTGCGAAATCTGCCAGTCGCCACGGACCCAGCGGTGTTTCCGGCGAGTGTGGGCGGAATAGTGCGACGGGTAGTCGTCGATGATCTCTATATCGGTTACGAGTCCGGCGCGAGCGTAGGAGCCCTCGATCAGATCGTGAGACAGGAGAGCGTTTCGAGGAAAGCGGGCATCCAGCACCTCATGCAGGATGCTGACTTCGTAGATGCCCTTGCCGGCGAAGATCCCTTCCCCGAAGAGATCCTGGTAGACGTCGGAGACGGCGCGCGTGTAGATATCGAAGCCGGTTTCGCCGGAGTAGAGAGAGGCAAGGCGCGAGTGTGACGCAGAGGAGACGCTGACGCCTACGCGAGGCTGCAGGATGCCGTATCCCTCCGTGACGATGCGCAGTTTCGGATTGACAATGGCCTGATTGAGAGGATGCGCCATTGTGCCGATCATGCGTGCGGCTGTGCCCCTCGGAAGTTGCGTGTCGGAGTCGAGCGTGATGACGTAACGGACACGCCCGAGAGCTTCCAAAGGGCCTGCCTTGATGGGGAAGCTGTCGTGCTGACCAAGTAAAAAATTGTTGAGATCGAGCAGCTTGCCGCGCTTTCGCTCCCACCCCATCCAGACTCCCTGGCGAGCATTGAAGATGCGGTGACGATGCAGGAGAAAGAAGGCGCCGCCTTTTTCGTTGGCGTATTTAGCATTCAAATTATTGACGCATTCCACAGCGAGGGCTGCCAAGGGATTTGAATCCTCGTCCAGAGGCCGCGTCTTTATATCGGGAAGATCAGTTAGGAGACCAAAGTGGATGTTCGGGTCCTGATTCGAGAGATAGCGTGCTTCCAGTTGATCGAATAACTCGCAGACCTGCGCTTTGTTGAATAACAAAGTTGGCACAACGACAAAGCTGGTTGCTTCCGCGGGGACGCCTTTGGAGAAATCGATTTTGGGAAGCGAATGAGCTTTCATCAGAGCGGTGACGGTGTTGTTTACCAGATCAACGCCACCCTGGCTTGCCGGTAATAGCGCGAGCAGCAGTGCACCCATGATCGGCCAGAAGGCGTAATGGGGAACCAGCGGCGCAAGGATCGCGACGATCAGAAAACAGGAGAGCGTAAAGATGCCGAGGATGTAGAAATCCTCCTTCCATCGGCGAAGGAAGCTGCGCAGCCGTTCGATGGGCGGGGCGTTATAGCCGATGCGCTGGGTCAGCAGAGGCAGGCCTTCGGCGAACAGGTAGTAGCCGATATGCATGGTGCGGCGTGCGTGACGGGGATCTCGGTCGGCAATGCGGCTGGACTCACGCGCAAGGTCGAGCGCGAACTGAGCGGTTTCGACTTCGCTTGCGTCTGCGTGTTTCGCCAGTTCGGCGACACGCATGTGGTAGTGGTGCCGGGTTTCATCCTCCATCTCAGCAAAGACACCGCAGGGGTCCTGGCGGAGGATTGAGTCAAATGCGATCAATGGTTCGAGAACGGTGCGCCATTCGAACTGGTTCAGCCGCCGCATACTGTGGAGGATCGCGGAGAACGGTGACTGTTCGATGGGAGGCAGATTGCCTGCCTTGAAGGCCTCTTCGGCTCGATCCAGTATGTATTCGAGTTGCGCCAACTTGAGAGCCTGGGGCAGGACGGTCACCTCTTCGAGCAGGAGGGCGTCGCGCTTCTGCGCCTGTTGAACATACGTGGTCAGAGATTCGGGCGACCAGATGCCCTGAGCCGCAGAGAGATACCCTTCGGTTAGATTGACTACACGCGGCAACTCCTTGTCGCCGTCGATCCGGACGTGAGGAAGCGAGGCGAAGGTGGCAATTGTCTCGTCTCCGGCGATCAGGGCCGACTCCAGCATCCGCGTGCTTTCGAGCAGCTCGAGTTGCGGCGTGAGTTCCTGAAGGGAGGCTGTCTTGCGGCAGGCGCGCAGAGTTTCCGTGAGTCTTTCTTTCAGCCGGATGAGTCGCAGAGACAATCCATCCGCTTTTGTGCCGGCCGGCACCATCTCCCATTGCTTGCTTAGCGACTCGGCACGCTCCTGCAACTCCGCGTTCGACACCGAAGGCTTCTCGGGCAAACCTGCGGTTGGCAGCTCCAACGCCGGTGCGTCTGTGGGTGGTAGAGCGTGTTCTGAAGCGATTGGGTCCTCTGAAAGCGGTGCCATGATGCCTTTCTCGTTCTCCGGCCGGAGCAGGAGTGCATTTCATCTGGGTATCTTTAGTGCCCTTGGGTAAGATGCTGGGCCGAGGTTACCTGTAGCTTGCGGCTTGCATCTCGAACATGCTGGCGTAAAGTCCGTTCCTGGCCATCAGTTCGTGATGATTGCCTTCCTCGATCAGACGGCCGCCAGAGAGTACGACGATGCGATCTGCCATGCGCACCGTAGAGAAGCGGTGGGAGATCAGCAGCGCCATCTTTCCTTCGGTCAACTCGGCAAAACGTTCAAAAACTTCGAGCTCGCTGCGCGCGTCGAGAGCGGCAGTTGGTTCGTCCAGAATAAGGAGCTGCGCATCGCGGAGATAGGCGCGGGCGAGAGCCATCTTCTGCCACTCCCCGCCGGAGAGTTCGACTCCTCCCTCAAAGCGGCGGCCAAGCATCTGATCGTATCCATTGGCCAGTTTGCTTACGACGGTGTCGGCAAGGCTTTTGTGGGCGGCGACTTCTATGTCGCTCTGTTGATGGGGTTGATCGATTCGACCGACTGCGATGTTCTCTCGAGCCGTCATTTCGAAGCGCATGAAGTCCTGAAAGATGACACCGATATTCCGATGGAGGTCCTCGAGGGAGTACTCCCGAAGGTCGATGCCGTCCAACAGAATCTGTCCTTCGGTAGGGTCGTAGAGTCGCGTGATGAGTTTGACCACGGTTGTCTTGCCCTGGCCGTTCTCACCTATCAGCGCGATTCTTTCTCCCGGCGAGAGGGTGAGGTTGAAGTTCTTCAACACCGTCCGGTCGGTTCCCGGATAGGCGAAGGAGACATTGCGAAACTCGAAGCCGCTCTTGATCGGTGTTGGCGCGGGCAGTCCGTTGGGGTTGGAGTGTACGGTTGGCTCCATCTCGAAGAATGCGATGAGGTCGGTGAGAAACAGCGCCTGATCGGCGATGCCGGATGCGGTGGAAAAGACCTGCTGGAGATTGGAGCTGGCCTGCTGAATGGCGGCTGTCAAGAAAGTAAACTGTCCAATGTCGTAGGCGCCTCTGAGCGTGCGCCAGATAACGTACACATAAGCGCCGTAGTACCCCAGCGTGCCGATGATGCCTAGCAATCCGCCGATGATTAGTTTCGAGCGTGAGAGGGCGACGTCTTCGACATAGATCTGGTGGGCGAGAGATTGGAATCGACCGGTGAAGAATTTGTTAAGGCCAAAGAGTTTTACCTCCTTTGCGCCTTCACGGCTGCCGGCGACCTGCCTCAGGTAGTCCATCTGCCGTTTGGCGGGGGTTTGGCGGAAGTTTTTCGCGTAGCCCAGAAATGCGTAGTGGGTTTCGCCGAGGAACGATGGAAGCACGCCAAACGCAAGCAAGAGGACAAGCCAGGGGGACGCCCACGCCAGGGCTGCCGAAAACACCAGGGTGGTGATGACCTGCTGGATCAAACGGCCCATCTGCTGGATCATCGCCAACCGGTCGGTTGCCTGTACGCGAGCCCGCTCCAGGCGGTCGTAGAAGACCGGGTCCTCGTAGGTTGTCAGGTCGAGCCGGGAGGCCTGCTCCATGACGCGGACGCTGACGTGCTGGGTATAGCGGTTGGCGAGGAGCGAGTCCGAATAGTCGATTCCGCGAGTGATCAGTCCGAGAAAGACGTTCAGGGCAACTTCAGTAGCGACCAGCTCCCAAAAGTTCGAAGGCAGAGCTGCTCCGCGCAGGACGCCGGCGATGCCGTTGATGATGTATTGCGCTACCTTCGCGACAGCAAAGGGAAGAACGGCGACGATGACCCGCAGTACGAGTCCCCAGGACACAACCGTCCGCCCCGACTCCCAGAGGATTCGGAGGACGGGAGGCATATTCCGAAGCGCTCGGAGCCGGTCGCGCCATGGGCTCTCAGCATTCACAAGGTCTTTCAAATCGCTCCTAAAGTGAGACTGCAAAGAGAAAGGGAGGTCACATGGAATGCGCTGTTTATGTGCCCTCGTGTAATTGATGCCTGAACGCGATCAGGTGTTGGATTGGCCGTTCAGGGCGGGTCGCCGATATTGCCGGTTCTGGTCTCAATCTAAACGTTTATAGCCAATTACGTACGAGCGCACCCCTGCTATTCTCAAAAATGGTTGAGCTGAAAGGTTACGCTCTGGGCAACTTTCAGGGCGAGCCTAGCCCTGGCGAAGGCAGCTTGACCTAGTGTGCGGATGAACATCTGTCGAGCCGCCTTTCGGCGCAGTATGATGCCGCGAACGAGTAAATGTTTGTTACCGGTGAACTACAGTTAGGCCTATCGATGATGCGCGTTGCAATTGATACTGGCGGCACTTTCACGGACTGTGTCTATCTGCAGGATGGAAAGTTTGTTGTGTTGAAGGTTTTCTCTACGCCTCAAGATCCCGGCATGGCGGTTCTGAATGGGCTGCGGCAGATCGCTGCAGGACCCGAGGTTGTGGTTCGCCACGGGACAACCGTAGGAACGAACACGATGCTGGAACGCAAAGGGGCGCGCGTTGCCTTTGTAACGACCAAGGGCTTTGAGGACACGATTGCTATTGGCCGGCAGGCACGGCCGAAGCTGTATGACTGGTTCCAACCCGCTCCGGAGTGCCTGGTGCGGGAAGGGCTTCGCTTTGGAATAACAGAGCGGACGAGCGCTGAGTGCGAGGTAATCCGCGGGGTCGATGCGGCTGAGTTGGACGATCTGGTGACCCTGATAGAGAAAGCAGGCGTCGAGTCGGTAGCGCTTTCGCTTTTATTTTCATTCGCGAATTCGAAGAATGAGAGAGAGGTGGCTGGAGCGCTGGAACGGCTTGGGCTACCATTGTCGATCTCGCACCGCATTCTGCCTGAGTTTCGCGAGTATGAGCGCGCTTCGACGGTGGTGGCCAACGCGTATCTTGCTCCGAAGATGGGAGCGTATCTGACGAACCTTGCGCAAAGCGTGGAGAACGGATATGACAAGGCGCGCCTGGAGGTGATGCAGTCCTCGGGAGGCATCATCTCGGCGAAGCTGGCGGCGGCCGAGCCGGTGAGGACCGTTCTCTCAGGGCCTGCGGGCGGTGTGATTGGGGCCTACAAACTGGCAACGCTTGCGGGTTTTGATCGCATTATCGGCTTTGACATGGGGGGCACCTCAACGGATGTGTGCCTGGTGGACGCGAGCGCAGGAGAGTTGCACATCAGCAATGAGTCGGTGGTATCGGGGATTCCGATCGGGGTTCCGATGCTGGATATTCACACCGCTGGTGCGGGGGGTGGATCGATTGCGCGCTTCGACGCGGGCGGCATGTTGCGCGTGGGGCCAGAGTCCGCGGGGGCGATGCCGGGGCCGATCTGCTTCGGTAGAGGAGAGCAGCCGACCGTAACCGACGCGAATCTCGCGCTGGGGCGACTGGACACAGAACGCTTTCTCGGTGGCTCGGTGAAGTTAGATTACGAGCGCATGATGCTCTGGATGGGGAAGGCAAAAGGCGCGATCGCGACGGTGGAGGATTTCGCGGCGGGCATCCTGCAGGTGATTGAGACCTCGATGGCCAAAGCTATTCGCGTCATTTCGGTAGAACGCGGGTACGATCCGCGCGACTTCACGCTGGTGGCTTTCGGTGGCGGAGGGCCGGTGCATGCATGTTCGCTGGCGCATGTTTTGCGAGTACCACGCGTTCTAGTGCCCGCCATGCCCGGTGCACTATCGGCAGTGGGAATTCTGTTGGCCGATACGATGCGTGAATATTCGCGTACGGTGATGCTTCCGATCGGTGGGTCGTTTGAGGCAGCTTTCGCGGAATTGGAAGAGCTGGGAAGGCAAGAGTTTCGCGTTGAGAACCTGACCGGACAATCATTTCGATCGGTGGACGTGCGCTACAAGGGACAAGGGTATGAGTTGAACGTGCCATTCGGCCCCGAGATGGCGGCCCAATTTCACGACTTGCATCAGCGGCGCTATGGATTCGCGAACGAGACGCGAGCTTTGGAAGTGGTGAATGTACGGGTGCGGATGGTGAGCGCCGCCGAGGCCTTTGAGCCGATTATGCGGCCGCTGCAGGAGGGCGATGGATCGCATGCGCTGACTGAAACTCGGCCAGTTTATTTTGACGGCGAGTTTCAGGAGACGCGCATCTACGACCGCGAGCTGCTACGTCCGGGAGATACGTTTGCCGGTCCGGCGATCGTCTCCGAATATAGCTCCGCCACAATACTGCCGCCGGGAGACGTTCTGCGCGTGGACGGCCTGGGCAATCTGGTTATCGAGGTGCATTGATGGAGCGGATCAAAGATGTTCGGGACGATGTTCGAGATCCGATCGAGCTGGCGATCTTTCAAAGCAGCATCCATTCGATTGCCGAAGAGATGGGTGCGGCGCTGCGGCGTACGGCTATCTCGCCAAACATCAAGGAGAGGCGCGACTATTCCTGTGCGCTCTTTGATGGCCGCGAACGGGTCATCGCCATGGGGGACCACATGCCGGTCCATTTGGGCGCGATGCCGATGTCGGTCAAGGCGGTGGTGGATTCTATGGCGCTGGAAGAGGGCGATGTTGCGATTTTGAATGATCCATATGCGGGTGGAACACATCTGCCGGACATCACGCTGGTTCTTCCCATCTTCATTGGAGGCAGCGGAAAACCATCGTTCTATGCGGCGTCGCGCGCTCACCATGCCGATGTTGGCGGAATGTATGCAGGGTCGATGGGCCCAGCACAGGAGATCTACCAGGAAGGAATTCGCATCCCGCCGATTCACCTGATGCGCAAAGGTGTGATGTGTGGAGACATCCTGGCGATGTTTTTGGCCAATGTTAGAACTCCGGTAGAGCGCGAGGGAGATCTGGCGGCACAGATCGGCGCATGCCGCGTTGGCGAACGCAGGATCAAGGAAGAAGTTGTAACGAAATACGGTCTGACAAAAGTAAACAGCCTGGTTGAGGAGCTGCTTGCCTACTCGGAACGGCTGATGCGTGCGGAGTTGCGCAAGATGCCCGCGGGAGTGTTTGAGGCGGAAGACTATCTGGATGGCGATGGAGTTACAGACGATCCGATTCGCATTGCTGTTGCAATCAAATTCAATCCGTCGGACGGTTCGGCGGAGATCGACTTCGCTGGGTCGTCGCCGCAGGTGAGGGGAAGTGTGAATGCCGTCTTCCCGATCACCTACTCCGCCTGCTTCTATATGCTGCGTTGCTTGCTTGGCGAAGATGCGCCAGCGACGGCGGGGTTGATGAATCCGGTGACGGTATCCGCACCATCGGGAACCATTGTGAATGCGCAACTGCCCGCGCCTGTAGCAGGTGGCAATGTGGAGACGAGCCAGCGCATCGTCGATACCTTGCTGCGGGCGTTAGCACAGGCCGCGCCGGATCGGGTGCCTGCGGCAAGCTATGGGACGATGAGCAATCTGACGGTAGGCGGCGTGGACCACCGCACGAACGCGCCCTTCACCTACTATGAAACGACTGCCGGCGGGATGGGCGCCCGCCCACGCATGGATGGGATTGACGGTATCCACTGCCACATGACTAACTCGCTGAACACTCCGATCGAGGCGTTGGAGTATGCCTATCCATTCCGTGTGCGGTCGTATGGGTACCGGCGGGGATCGGGTGGAAGAGGTGAGTTTCGCGGCGGAGACGGCCTGGTGCGCGAGATCGAACTTCTGGTGCCCGCGCAGGTGACCTTTCTTTGCGACCGGAGGAAGTCCGCTCCCTACGGCCTGGCAGGCGGAGGAAATGGAGCGACGGGAAAGACGTTGCTGATTCAACCGGATGGAGGCGCAACGGAACTGCCGGCTAAGGGCACGCTGCATGTTGGCAAGAATGATCTGATCCGCATGGAAACACCGGGCGGCGGCGGATGGGGAGTGCCAGTAACAAAGAAATAGTAGAGAGAAAGTTGCGGGACGAATGAGTGGATCACAACTTCAACACGGAGTAGAAACGGTCAACAAGACCTGGATCACTCAGCTCAATGGCAATGAGCGATCGACCCTGGCGGCAACCTTCGCAGGTTGGATGCTGGACGGGATGGACGTCATGGTCTATAGCTTTGTGCTGCCCACGCTGATCTCTCTGTGGCACATCAGCAAAGGAGAGGCCGGATTGCTGGGGACTTCCGCTCTTCTCTTGTCCTCGTTGGGAGGTTGGCTCGCGGGGCTTGCTGCGGATCGATACGGCCGGGTCAAGGTTCTGCAACTTACGATTCTCTGGTTTGCGTTCTTTACGTTTCTTAGCGGATTTGCCAACGGCTTTACGCAGCTCCTCATCTTCCGCGGCTTGCAGGGCCTGGGATTTGGCGGGGAGTGGGCGGTGGGTTCGGTGCTGATTGGCGAGACAATTCGCAGCGAATACCGCGGCCGGGCCGTAGGAACAGTACAGGGCGGCTGGGCGATAGGCTGGGGGATCTCGGCCTTGTTCTACACAGTATTTTTCGCCGCGCTGCCGCCTTCGCTGGCGTGGCGTGCGATGTTTTGGGTCGGCCTGCTGCCGGCGTTGCTGGCTGTTTGGATTCGCAGTCATGTCTCCGAATCCGATATGTTTGTGCGCAGCGTGGCGGCTAAGAAGGCGGAGCCTTCTACCCGGTTCCTTCAGATTTTTTCACCTGCCTTGCTCAAAACGACACTGCTTGCATCACTTGTGGCGCTGGGCGCGCAGGGCGGTTATTACGCGATCACTACATGGCTGCCGCTCTACCTGAATGCGCGAGGCTTGTCCGTGATGCACACCGGTGGCTATCTGCTGGTTGTGATTGCGGGATCTTTCACCGGATATCTAACGGCGGCACACCTGGCCGATCGAATAGGCCGCAAGGGTACACTTGTCCTCTTCGCAGTCCTATCGTTTACGACGGTGTTGCTTTACACCATTCTGCCTATCAGCGATCACGTTACGTTGTTGCTCGGATTTCCTCTTGGATTCTTTCCCTCTGGCGCGTTCAGTCCGATGGGCGCATTTTTTACTGAGCTTTTTCCGACCTCACTGCGCGGATCAGGGCAGGGGTTTGCGTACAACCTGGGGCGCGGCGTGGGGGCGTTATTCCCGGCACTGGTTGGCTACTTCAGTGCCCATATGAGACTCGGTCTGGCGGTTGCTCTCTTTGCAGTAGCAGCCTATATGCTGATGGGGCTTAGTGTTTTGCTGTTGCCTGAGACGTGTGGAATGGACCTGTCCGAGATTTCCGATTGAAACAAGGCAGATTTTCCTGGTTTGCTCCGTCGCGGAGTGGCGCAACGCTTACCGCTGGATGTAAAGTGTGGGTATTGCATACGGCTGCGATTCGCAGCTTTTCAACCGACTTTGTCATTCAAACATCTGAAAGGCCGTTCCCATGACAGATGGTCCCAAGACTAAGTTTTCCCGTCGCGGATTTCTGAAGGGTGCTGGCGTTACTGCCGCTACGACCGTCATCGAGTCCGCAAATGCACTGGCCCGCGAGACGAAAGCCTTGCATAACGATCGGACCGTTGGTCCGGACGCTCTCACAGTAAAACTGGATATCAATGGGCATGAGCATTCGGTCACCATCGAGCCGCGCTACACGCTTGCCGAAACACTCCGCGACAATCTGGGGCTGACTGGAACCAAGGTCGGCTGCGACCGAGGCTCGTGTTCCGCGTGTACGGTATGGATCGACAAGACCCCGGCGCTCGCGTGCATGACACTGGCTATCGATGCAGTCGGTCGCAAGATTACGACGATCGAGGGTCTGTCACACGGCGACACAATGCACCAGGTGCAGGCTGCCTTCGTGAAACATGACGCGATGCAGTGTGGTTTTTGCACGCCGGGTATGGTGATGAGCTGTGCGGCGTTGCTGGATCGCAATCCTAACCCGAAGCTGGACGACGTGAAGCATGCTGTCAGCGGTAACCTGTGCCGCTGCGGAACTTACCCGAAGGTCTTCGCTGCAACTCTTGACGTTGCGCAACAACGCAGACAAACCGCCGGCCTGGTCGGGCTTGTCGCGGAAAGGGAGGCATAAGATGGCGATCAATCCAGCCACTGCGAAGCCGGAGACTGCCACTCGCACGGAAAGTTTCGTGTGG
>Ga0210410_10001568_pt1 | contig 21270 bp, 24 predicted proteins | sample IncBWC4MmetaG_FD_161058 | JGI IMG/M metagenome (GOLD analysis project Ga0210410, IMG submission 161058) | Forest soil microbial communities from Barre Woods Harvard Forest LTER site, Petersham, Massachusetts, United States - Inc-BW-C-4-M | ecosystem: Environmental > Terrestrial > Soil >... | reverse complement strand
TCAAGCGAGACGCGGGCGCGCTCTTGCAACTCAGCGGCGACATCGGCGTCGAACCCTTCGATATCCGCAAGATCCTCCAACGGCACGTACGCTACTTCTTCAAGTGAAGAAAACCCCTCGGTAACCAGCAGATGGGCGATTACATCATCGATGTCGAGGGCGTCGATGAACATCTGGGTGCGGCTGCGAAACTCTTCCGTACGCCGCTCCGACTCCTCGGCCTCGGTCAGGATGTCGATGTCCCACCCGGTCAGCTGCGAGGCGAGGCGGACATTCTGGCCGCGCCGTCCGATCGCCAGGCTCAGCTGATCGTCCGGCACCACGACCTCGATGCGGCGCTGCTCCTCATCCATAACGACTTTCGCGACCTCGGCCGGGGCCAGCCCATTGACGACGAATGTCGCCGGATCGGGCGACCAAGGAATGATGTCGATCTTTTCGCCCTGCAATTCGCCGACAACCGCCTGGACGCGGCTGCCGCGCATGCCCACGCAGGCGCCGACGGGATCGATGCCGCTGTCGCGCGAGATCACCGCGATCTTTGCGCGACTCCCGGGATCTCGCGCGACCGCCTTGATCTCGATAATGCCGTCATAAATCTCCGGCACCTCCTGGGCAAAAAGCTTCGCCATGAACTGCGGGTGGGTGCGTGACAAAAAGATCTGCGGACCGCGCGGTTCCTGCCGGACATCGTAGACAAAGGAGCGCACCCGCTCGCCTTGGCGGAAGCTCTCTCGCGGCAGGAGTTCGTCGCGGCGCAGCATTGCCTCCGCCCGTCCGAGATCAACGACGACGTTGCCGAATTCGACCCGCTTGACGAGCCCGTTGACGATCTCGCCGACCCGGTCCTTGAACTCGAGGAATTGACGCTGGCGCTCGGCGTCGCGGACCTTTTGGACAATCACCTGTTTTGCCGTCTGCGCGGCAATGCGGCCAAAGTCGATCGGCGGCAGGGGGTCGGTAATAAAGTCGCCGATCTCGGCCTCGGGGTTCAGCCGCTGAGCATCCGCCAGCGGAATCTGTGTGGCCTCGTTTTCGACGACACCGGCCACCTCGCGAAACCGAAGCAGCCGGATCTCGCCGTTGTCGCGATCGATCTCGGCGCGGATATCGTATTCCTGGCCATATTTGGACCGGCCCGCCTTCTGGATGGCCTGCTCCATCGCCTCCAAGACCTCGTCGCGGTCGATCCCCTTGTCGCGCGCGACGGTATCGGCGACCTGCAGGAGTTCAGGGCGGGCATAGGTGACGGTGCTTTCCATCGTGCTCTCGAATTCTGTACATCAGTGGGTTTGGGACCGGACACCCGATTGCGGCGGGTGGGGTTGCGGTGTGGCGCGGCGCGCGGCATTGATCAGATCGTCGTTGAGGACGAGTTTTGCCCGCGCCACGTCGGTGAGCGGCAAATTTACCTCGCCGGTTTCCGTAGCCAGACGGACGCCGCCCCCTGCGGTTCCCAGCAGGCGCCCACGGAAACGCTTGCGTCCATCGATTGGCCGAGCCAGCTCGATCCTCGCCTCGAACCCGCTGAACCGATCGTAGTCTTCGCTGCGAACCAACGGACGATCGATCCCCGGCGAGCTGATCTCGAGCATGTAGGCGCCGGCGATCGGATCGGCGACGTCGAGAAGGGCGGATACCGAGTGGCTGATTTGCGCGCAATCCTCGACCGTCATCGGCTGGTCATCGAGCCTTTCGGCCATGACCTGCAGCGTCGCTCGACGGCCGCTGGTGACGGCCACCCGAACGAGGCGATAGCCCATCGCTTCGAGCGACGGCTCGATCGCTTGCGCGATGCGGTTGGTGTCCACCCCGACCCCTCCAAAACCTAAAGAACACCTGTGGGTTCGAGCGGCCGCGCCGGAGCAGGAGTACGGCATCTCCCCGAAAGCCGCTGGCTAAAACAAAAAGTGGGCCGTCGGCCCACCCCGCGATGCGGTCCGCAAGCCGGACCCTATGGATATTTACGATATAGTGAAGCGGTCTGACTCCGCAAGAGTTTTGCGGCTGGTTCGGAGCTGGTGCGTTGACGTCGCCTTAACCGATGGGTGCTACCGGGATCGCCGAAATTGTGAGAACTTGCTCGCATCGAACACGGGCCACCAACGCCTGACGTTGGCAGCCGGCTCTGAGGCCACACATTTTCCATCCCGAAGACCGCGCACGAATGACGATCGACCGCCAGATGGCTGAAGCCGGCTGGCTGGTGCCGGCGCGCGAGCAGATGAACCGCAGCGCCGGGCTCGGCGTCGCGGTGCGCGAGTTCCCGACGGCCTCCGGCCCGGTCGACTATGCCCTGTTCGTCGGCGGAACCCTGTGCGGCGTCGTCGAGGCGAAACCGGAAGGCACAACCCTCTCGGGCTTTTCGGATCAGGCCGCGCGCTACATGCGCGGCGTACCCGAGCACCTGGTCCGGCGCGAGGGCCAGGTGCTCGGGTACGTCGCTTCCGGCACCGAGATCCTGTTTCGCGACCATGCCGACCCGGCGCCGCGGTCGCGCCGCGCGTTCTTCTTTCACCGGCCCGATGCGTTACGGCGCTGGCTCGCCGACCCGATCACCATTCGCAAGCGGCTGCAAGCGATGCCGCCGCTGCTGACGGAGCGCCTGCGCGACTGCCAGATCGACGCCGTCACAAACTTCGAGGCCTCGCTCGTCGCTGATCGGCCGCGCGCGCTGATCCAGATGGCGACCGGCGCCGGCAAGACCTACACCGCCTGCGTGTTCGGTCATCGGCTGATCGAACACGCAAAGTTCCGACGTGTTCTGTTCCTCGCCGACCGCGCCAACCTGGTCCGCCAGACAAGGCACGAGTTCGAGGATTTTCGGCCGCCCGGCACGGGCCGGTCGTTTACCGAGCTCTACAACGTCCAGAGGCTCGGGCCGGCCAATCGGTCTTGAAAGCCGCGTTCGAGGGCCGGCTCGTGACGCAGGACCCGGCGGACGAGCCGGCCTCCGCACTGCTCGCCCGGCTCCGTCAGAGCGGCGCTCGGCCCCGCGCATCGCGCCGCCGGCGACCGCGGGCCACAGACGCAGAACAGCACCAACTTGCCCTCTCCCCCTGCAGGGGGAGAGGGTGCCATCGGATTGACAAATTTGCCATAATATGATATTCGCAATGTTTGGACTCCACTTTCCACTGCGGACACGGTCACCTGATCTCGACCTGATAAAACAGGCTGAACAGGACCGAGACGCGAATGCTTTGAGGCAAGACTGCGCGGATTGGGACAGAGACAGAAAGGCCATCGCGAAAGAGGCGCAACGGGATGACGATTGATACCCTCGCCTATGCGAAGGTGCTTGAATACGGGCGTCGCGCGCCAAGCAGCTGAAGCGTACGCCGAGGCGCTTACCCATCATGTATTGCCGGATTTCGTCGCCAAGAGCGACATCGAGCGGGCAGTGGAACGGCTCGAACATCGGATCGACCAAGCGGTCGAACAATCCGAGCACCGGCTGAGCGTTCGGTGCGATCCTCTGGGATGACGCTCGGCATTGTTGGCATCATGAACGCCATCCTGTTCGCGCTGCTGCGCGTCGTGCATTGAACGCCGACGGCTATACCGGTTCCGACGTCACTAAGAGGCGGCGGCCGAGAGGAGAAAGCGCGGCTTCGAGCTGTTCGAGGCGGACGACGTGGTAACCGTCGAAGATATGAGCAACCTTCTTCGCGGGCCAGCCCAGGCGCTCAGCCAGTTGCGCCTCGTCGAGCCCGGCTTGGCGCATCACGCGGTAGAGTTCGAGCTTGGCGGCCGTCAAAGCGGGCAGTCGCACCACCGGACAGCCATGTGAGGGCGATGGAGCCAGTACATCCTCGTTATGGGCGATCATGCCGAGGATCGCTTCCTCGAGCATGTCCTCGGCCTGACGCGGCGCCTCTTCGAGGGTATCTCCATAGGTTGCGCCGTACCCGATGTCGGGGAAGGTCACCGTGAAGCCACCCTCCGGCTCGGGTTCGAGGAGCGCAGCATAACCTTGCGACATCTCACCTCCTTTCTCGTCGTCCCCGCGAAAGCGGGGACCCAGGGCCAGCCTCCTGAACATGGGTGATAAGCGCCCTTGCGTTTACATTCTCGCCAGCAGACGGAACGGGACGCTTTACGTGGGCGTAACCAGCGATCTTACCCGCCGGGTTTGGCAACACCATTCGGGCCAGGTCGAGGGTTTTACCCAGGACTACGGCGTCCGAACATTGGTCTTCGCCGAATTTCATGAAACGATGGAGGACGCGATCCTGCGCGAGAAGCGGCTCAAGAAATGGCGCCGCGCCTGGAAATTGGAACTTATCGAGCAACACAATCCGCAGTGGCACGACCTTTACGATCAGCTGGCATTGTAAACCGCCCCTGGGTCCCCGCTTTTGCGGGGACGACGAGGGATCGCGGGGACGACAGGAACTTTCGGCATTTAGGAACATGAATCGATGAACGAACTCGCGCTCGTCCAAAAGGTCTGGAATTACGCGCATGTGTTGCGGGATCAGGGGGTGCCGTATCAGGCCTATATCTCGCAGATCTCCTATCTCTTGTTCCTCAAGATGGACGGTGAGCGGGCGGGGCTCGTCGCCTCGGGCCTCATCAAGGGCGGGAGTTCGGCGATCCCGGAGGATGGCCGCTGGGCGGTGTTGCGCGACCTGCAGGGCGAAGAGCTCACGCGGCGGTACTCGGCCATCCTTGATCAGCTATCGCGCCTCTCGGGCATCGTCGGCACGATCTTTCTGAAAGCGCAGAACGAAATCCAGGATCCGGCCAAGCTGCGGCGCCTCGTCGGCCTGATCGACGGCGAGACTTGGCTCGGGCTTGGCGTCGACGTCAAAGGCTCGATTTATGAAGGCCTGCTCGAACGCAATGCGCAGGAGGTCAAGTCGGGCGCGGGGCAATATTTCACGCCGCGCGCGTTGATCGATGCGATGGTGACCGTAACCGACCCCGAGCCGCGGGAAACGGTTCACGATCCCGCCTGCGGCACCGGCGGCTTTCTGCTCACCGCCTGGGAGCACATGCGCAAGAAGCCGATGGCGCGCAATGCCGAAGTCTATACGGCGATGCGATCACGGTTCTCGGGCGTCGACATCGTGCCCGAGGTCGTGCGGTTGTGCGCGATGAACCTTTACCTGCACGACATCGCCGGCCGCGACAGCCCGATCGAGGCGCGCGACGCGCTGCTCGGTGATGGCGGGAAAACCTATGACGTGATCCTGACCAACCCACCCTTCGGCAAGAAGCAGAGCTATCGGATCGTGCGCGACGACGGTGAGATCGACACCGAGAGGGAGGATTACGATCGCCAGGATTTTTTGTCACCACCTCGAACAAGCAACTCAATTTCCTGCAGCACATCATGACCGTGCTGGCCGAGAACGGCAGAGCCGCCGTCGTGATGCCCGACAATGTGCTGTTCGAAGGCGGCGCCGGCGAGACGATCCGGCGCCGGCTATTGCACAATTTCGACTTCCACACCCTTTTAAGACTGCCGACCGGGATTTTCTACAAGCAGGGCGTAAAGGCGAACGTGCTGTTCTTCGACAAGAAGCGGGTGTCGGCAGAACCCAACACCAAGCAGCTGTGGATCTACGATCTGCGCACGAACCAGCGCTTCACGTTAAAGGAGCGGCCGATGACGCGCGCCGATCTCGACGACTTCGTCGCATGCTACAAATCAGGGCAGCGGCACGAACGTGCCGAAACCGAGCGTTGCCGGCGTTTTTCACATGCCGAGCTCGTCGCCCGCGACAAGGTCAATCTCGACATCTTCTGGCTCAAGGACGACACATTCGACGATCCCGACCTGCTGCCGCCGCCCGACGAGATCGCCGCCGAGATCGTCGAGAATTTGGAGATGGCGCTCGAACGCTTCCGCAAGGTCGCGCTGAGCCTGCAGTCCTGATTAAAGACAGGGGTCAGCTACCGTGGAATTGCGATTCCATCTCCTCGAAATAGCCATAATGGCATGGTATCGATCTGATCCGAGACCGAGCGGCTATGAAGACTTTGTTACGGCATGACTTCAACCTTTGGAGGAATTCCTGCTGCAGACCCGCTGCAGATGCAGCGGGGTGTCATAAACGGTTCAATTTTTAATTGCGGCTTACGGTCAACCGATCCGTGGCCGGCGCCTGACCCGAAGAAAGGCGGGGGAGCGGCCGGCGGCCCGCGCCTTCTGCTCGTAGCGCGTGGGCGGCCAATCGGGCGGGCGTTCGCGCCAGTCGCCGGGACGACGGGCCAGCCATTCGAAGGCGGGGTGGGCGGTAACGCGTTCGAGCATCCAGCAGAGATAGTCGCTCTCGTCGGTCGCGAGACGCAATTCGGCATTGTCGGTCATGATCTCGGCCAAATCGTCCAAGGTCGCGCGGGATACGATCCGGCGTTTGTGCTGTCGGCGCTTTGGCCAAGGATCCGGAAACAGGACGAACACGCGGTCGATCGAGGCCGGCGGCAATGTCGCGACGATCAGGCGCGCGTCGTCGGCAAAGATCCGAATATTGTTCAGCCGGCGCTGCTCGATCTCGGCGAGCAGCTTGACGATCCCATTCTCGAAAACTTCGCAGCCGATAAATCCGATTTGCGGATAACGCTCGGCTAATTGTGCGAGATGCTCGCCGCCGCCGAAACCGAGTTCGAGCCAGATCGGCGGCCGCGCCATCTCGAAGAGGGCATTGGTATCGAGCCGACCTGATTCCGGAAGACTTATCGCCAAGCGCGGCAGCAATCCGGCGATGCGGGCCTTTTGACCCGAACGCAGCGCCCGCCCGCGGCGGCGACCGAAGACCTGCCGGCGCCGCTCCGGCTCGGAGCCGGAAAGCCTCAGAAAGCGCGCCGCAGCTCCTCTACCAGGTCCAGCCTCTCCCAAGAGAAACCGCCATCGGGTTCGGGTCGGCGGCCGAAATGGCCGTAGGCGGAAGTACGCGTGTAGATCGGCTTGTTCAGATCGAGATGCGTGCGGATGCCGCGCGGCGACAGATCGACCAGCTCCTGCAGGATCGCGGCAAGTTTCTGCTCGTCCGCCGTTCCCGCCGTGTCGACATAGAACGACAGCGGCTTGGCGACACCGATCGCGTAGGCGATCTGGATCGTGCAACGTTCGGCGAGCCCGGCGGCGACGACGTTCTTGGCGAGATAGCGTGCGGCGTAAGCACCCGAGCGGTCGACTTTGGTCGGGTCCTTGCCGGAGAATGCGCCGCCGCCATGCGGCGCGGCGCCGCCATAGGTGTCGACGATGATCTTACGGCCGGTAACGCCGGCGTCTCCGTCGGGGCCGCCGATCACAAAGCGACCGGTCGGGTTGACAAGAAAATGCTCTTCTTCGCACATCCAGCCTTCGGGCAGGGTGGCGACGACATATGGCCGCACGATGTCGCGCACCTCGTCTGTCTCGATCCGCTCGGAATGCTGGATCGAGACGACGACCTTCGCCGCCCGTACCGGCTTGCCTTCGGCATATTGCAGGGTCACCTGGCTTTTTGCGTCTGGACCCAGGAGCGGGGTTTTTCCGGCATGCCGCGCCTTGGACAGAGAGTGCAGGATTGCATGCGCGTAAAAGATCGGAGCCGGCATTAATTCCGGAGTCTCGTGGCAGGCATAGCCGAACATCATGCCCTGGTCGCCGGCGCCCTCGTCCTTGTTGCCCGAGGCGTCGACGCCCTGTGCGATATCGGACGACTGGCCGTGGATCAGGCATTTGATGGCCGCCGAGCGCCAGTGAAAGTTCTCCTGCTCGTAGCCAATTGCGCGGATCGCGTCTCGTGCCACCTCAATCAGTTTGTCCTCGGTGATCGACGCCGGACCGCGGACCTCGCCGGCCAGCACGACGCGGTTGGTCGTGACCAGGGTCTCGACGCCACAGCGAGCCTCCGGCTCTGCTGCCAGAAAGGTGTCGACGATCGCGTCGGAGATGCGGTCGCAAATTTTGTCGGGATGCCCCTCCGACACAGATTCGCTCGTGAACACGTAATCCCGGTTGGCCAAAGGACTGCCTTTCCCGAAAGCGTCAACAATTGGAGGGTAGCACTTCGGCGTTGATGCAATCTTGCTCGATGAGCGTCAACCCCGATTTTCCGCTCGGTCCGCCCGGATGCGCTATGTTCCCGAAGCCCGTTCGGCGCCGACAGCCAGAGCTCTGGCAAGGTCGAACAGGCGGCGGCGCAGGGTCGGGTCGTCGATGCGGTAATAAGCGCCGACCAGCTCGACCGTTTCTCGACGGCGCAGCGGATCAGAGTCGAAGGCTTCGGCAGCGGGCTCCGCAAATCCTGCCGGAATCGCCGGCGCGCGCACCGGATCCATGTCGTCGAAGAAGAATGAGACCGGAACGTCCAATACGCGGCTGAGATCGTGTAGCCGACTGGCGCCGATCCGATTGGCGCCGCGCTCGTATTTCTGGACCTGCTGGAAAGTCAATCCGATCGCCTCACCAAGCCTTTCCTGGCTGAGGCCGAGCATGTTTCGACGGAGCCGGACGCGGGAGCCGACATGGATATCGATCGGGTTCGGCTTTTCGCCCTTTCGGCGACCCGGACGCCGGGCCTGTGGTTGCATCGCCATCGGTTGAGCACTAACGCTGAATGCGGGAGTGATTTGATAAGGCACCCAATCGACGGCGGTCAACAAGGAGTGTTAACGAAAGACCAAAAGTTGCAATTTCGAACCGATCAGCCGGCCGCGCACCCTTTCAGCGTAGCCGAAACGCGACCGGGAGAAGACCGAGGCACAGGAGCCCGAGCAATACCCAGTCGCCGGCTCGGGCATAGAGCATCGGCGCAGATGCGGTGGGGGCGGGCAGGGCGAGATCGGCGTAACCGACGGTATCGAGGTCAATGCGCGCGACAACCCGGCCTACCCCATCGATTATCCCGCTGACGCCATTGTTCGCGACCCGTACCAGCGGCAATCCTTCTTCCACGGCACGGGTCCGGGCGATCGCAAAATGCTGATAGGGACCGGAGCTGCGTCCGTACCATGCGTCGTTCGTAACATTCAGCATCCATTCCGGGCGGTTCTGTTCGTCGACGATCGTGCCGGGAAATATGACCTCGTAGCAGATCAATGGAGCAAACGGGGGAAGCCCCGGCAACTCGATCGTCGCGGGGCCGGGGCCGGCGGTGTAGTCGAGGCTTCCGGGCGTGATCTTTTGCAGAGGCAATAGCTCGCGGAGCGGCATGTATTCCCCGAACGGAACCAAGTGAGCCTTGTCATAGCGGGCGACGATCTCGCCATTGCCGTCCACCACCTCGAGGCTGTTCCAAATCTGTGCCACGGCGCTCGGTGGGGGATTTGCCCGCACGGCTCCGGTGATGACGTAACCCCGGTCGGGTACGAGGGCAGCGATTTCGCCGCGGTGATACGCATCGCGGCCGAGCAGAAACGGGGTAGCTGCCTCCGGCCACACCAATGCGGCAAGCTTCCGCGGCGCCGGGGCGCCGCTGAGATCGCGGAGGAGGCGGAAGTTGCGTTGCCCGGCGGCCGGCTCCCACTTCATGGTCTGCGGGATCGACGGCTGAACGATGCGCAGCAAATTTCCGGTTTCGACGGTCGGTGAGGTCACCAATCGAATTGCGCCGAGAAGACTGGGTACAAGGATCAAGAGGCCTGCTGCGATCGCCGGGCCGAGGCGCCGGCTGAGCGAGAGCGGGACCAGCGAGGTCGTCCCGAGAAGGGCGGGTAGGGAAGCGGCAAGTACCGTAACGAAGCTGAGCCCATAAATACCGATCCAGGCGACGCTTTGCAGCATAAGGATCGCCCCGGGAAATCCGCCCGACCAGGCGTAACCGATCAGATTCCAAGGGAGGCCCGTGAAGGCGTGTCCGCGGACCCACTCGGCTGCCGTCCAGACAACCGCAAAGGCGAAAATGCGAGCCGTGCCGGGCAATCGCAAATGGGTAACGGCGAGATTGGTCACCAACAGCGCCGCGCCGACATAGAGCGCGAACGCCGCTGGGAGCCCAGCGGCGGCGACCGGGACCAGCCACCAGAACCTGGCGATATCGACAAACAGCGCAGCAGCAATCCAATAAAGGCCGCTGATGAAGAAGCCGAAACCAAAGACGTAACCCAGGCGAAACGAGGCCCACGGGCCGTCGCTGCCGTCGTCCAGCCACAAGAGGCCGGTAAAGGCCACCAACAGCAGAGGCGTCAAGTCTACCGGCGGTAGAGTTGCCGTCGCGCAGACGCCGAGCAACAAGGCGAGAGCGTGACGACGCCAGCCGGACATGACGGCGAGGCGGTGCGCCAGGCGACAGAGCGGGGTCTCGACCTGCGACCCAGGCCGAACCCGCAACACCGATGCCTCAGGCATCCGGTGCGCCTACGCCGCCGCTTGCAGCCGGCACCCGGCGCACGCGCAAGCGCTTGATGCGCCGCGGATCGGCATCCAGCACTTCGAATTCGATGCCCAAGGGGTGCGCGATCACCTCGCCGCGTTTCGGCACACGCCCGGCAAGGCCAGAGACCAGCCCGCCCAGGGTGTCCACCTCTTCCTGATCGCCGTCCGGGCGCAACCGGGCGCCTTCATGCTCTTCGAGCACCTCTATCGGGGTGCGTGCATCGGCGATCAACGAGCCGTCACTGCGTTCGATAAGTCTCGGGCCGCCGGCCTCGTCGTGCTCGTCCTCGATCTCGCCGACGATCTCCTCGATCAGGTCTTCGATAGTTACAAGCCCGTCAATCCCGCCAAATTCGTCGACCACCATTGCGATATGGGTTCGCGCCTGGCGCATCTGGACGAGAAGGTCGAGGATCGGCGCCGACGGCGCGACGAACAGAACTTTGCGCAGCAACGGCGCCAGCTTTGTTTCGCGCCGCTCGGCGACCGGGCCCAGCACGTCCTTTACATGTATAAAGCCGATTACATCGTCGAGCGTCTCGCGATATACCGGAACCCGCGAATGACCCTGCTCGACCATGCATTTGACGACCTCGGGGAACGGCGTTTCGGCGTCGAGTGCGACGATGTCGACACGCGGCACCATCACGTCGGCGGCTGTCTGGTCATGGATTTTTAGAACATTGCCGATCAACAGCCGCTCGTGGCCGCTCAGAGAGTGGGCCGCGTCGGCAGCCGGCTCCTCGATCATCTCATCGATGGTTTCGCGCAGGCTGTCGCCGTTGCGCGGCCGACGGATCAGGCGCAGGAGGTTGCGCAGACGGGCGAAGGACCTATCGTGTCCGGGTTGGCCGCTACCTCCAGGAGGCTCGGAGTCGCTCATGGCTGAATAGCTGCGGGTTCGACTGACCACATGGTGTCACGATAGGGGTCGGCAACCGCCAGCTCGGCCAAAACCGACGTCTCGAGCGCTTCCATGATCGCCGCCTCGGCTCCCGTCACGTGATCGAAGCCGAGCAAGTGAAGCACGCCGTGCACGGTCAAATGCTGGAGATGGTCGGCCAAGGGCTTATTCTGCTCGGCAGCTTCCCGCACCAAGACTTCTAGGGCGAGCACAACGTCGCCGAGCAAAACCGGCGTGCCGGAAGGAAGGCGAGCACTCGGTTCCCAGGCTGGAAAAGCCAGCACATTGGTCGGCACATCGTGCCCGCGGTAGTCGCGGTTGAGACGCCGTTGCTCCACGGCGTCGGCGAGGACGATCCCGAGTTCGACAGGTCCCTGCCACGTTAATCCCAATGCAGTCGCGCCGCGCACGAGAGCCAGTTCGGCGGCATCGCAAGCGAGACTTTCGGCGGCGGGACATCGCCGGGTCCAGCCGGGACAAGCCAATGCTACGTCGATCTCACAAGCCGGCTGCATCGGGCTCGTGCTGGCGCGCGACGCTCTCTCGCGCCTCGTAGGCGCGGACGATGCGGGCGACGAGCTCATGCCGCACCACATCCCGGTCAGTCAGCCGTATAGCCGCAATCCCGTCGATACCCGCCAAGGTCTCCAATGCCTCGGCCAGACCCGAGCGGGCTCCCGCGGGGAGATCCACTTGCGTCGGATCGCCGGTCACGACCATGCGCGATCCCTCACCGAGCCGAGTCAGGAACATCTTCATCTGTACCGGCGACGTATTCTGTGCCTCATCGAGAATGACGAATGCGTGCGACAACGTACGGCCGCGCATAAAGGCGATGGGTGCCACCTCGATCTCGCCGGTGCCGAGGCGTCTCGCGAGTTGATCCGCCGGAAGCATATCGTTTAACGCGTCGAAAATCGGCCGCAAATAAGGATCGACCTTCTCACGCAGGTCTCCCGGCAAAAAACCGAGCCGTTCGCCGGCCTCGACCGCGGGACGCGACAAGATGATCCTTTCGACCCGCCCGGTCATCAGCAAATCAACCGCGGCAGCAACCGCGAGATATGTTTTGCCGGTGCCGGCGGGTCCCAGACCGAAAACCAGTTCGTTCTCGCGCATCGCCCTGATGTATGCCGCCTGGCCGGGCGAGTGCGCGGTGATGCGGCGCTTGCGGGTGCGGAAAGCCACATCTTCCCGCCAAAGGTCGAGGCTCCTGTCGCCGAGCTCCGCCTCGGCCAGCCGGATGGCTGCTTCGACCGCCGGCAAATCCACCTCCTGTCCCCGTTTTAGGCGTTCATACAATTGAGACAGCGCGAGATGTGCCGCCTCGGCGGCGGATGCCGGTCCAGAGATTGCCAGGCGGTTGCCGCGCGTGACTAGGGAAACACCAAGCTGCCGTTCGATCCGGTCGAGGTGCTGATCACGCTCACCATAGAGAAGCGGCAGGAGCAGGTTGTCATCGAACTCGAGCTGCGTGCGCCCTTCGGCAAGCTCGCCAGGAGCGACCGCGGCCGAGAGCGCGGTCATGCCGCCGCCTCCGCTAGGGAGCCGGCCAGACTGTTCGTGGTCGCAGCCGTGATCAGCGCCGGAACGATTTCGCCGATCCGGTTTGCCGGTGCGGTGATGTGTACGCTTTGGAGATACGGGCTGCGGCCAGCGAGCTGTCCTTTATGGCGTCCGGGCTTCTCGAGCAGTACGGGCAGGGTACGACCGATGCATGCCTCGTTGAAGTCGCGTTGTTGGCGGGACAACAGGAGCTGCAACTCGGCGAGACGCCGCGACTTCACGTCATCCGCAATCTGGCAAGCGGCAGAAGCGGCGGGTGTGCCGGGCCGCGGCGAGTATTTGAACGAAAACGCCTGAGCAAAGCGCACGTCGGCGACGAGGTCGAGGCTGGCGCGGAAATCCTCATCGCTCTCGCCAGGATGTCCCACGATCAGATCCGTAGAAAGAGCAAGATCGGGGCGGGCGGAGCGCAGCCGTTCGACGATCCGCCGATAGTCGGTGACGGTGTGGCGCCGGTTCATTGCGGCAAGGATGCGGTCCGAGCCGCTCTGTACCGGAAGATGGAGGAACGGCATCAGTTGCGGCACGTCGCGGTGGGCGGCGACGAGCTCATCGTCGACATCTCGCGGGTGCGAGGTCGTGTACCGGATGCGATCGAGGCCCGGCAGCTCTGCCAGCTGTCTTATCAACTCGCCCAGCCGCCATTCTCGACCGTCGGGACCTTCGCCGTGATAAGCGTTGACGTTTTGCCCGAGTAATGTGATCTCGCGCGCTCCGCCGCCTACGAAACGGCGCGCCTCGGCCACCACCTGCATCACCGGACGCGAGTATTCCGCACCGCGCGTATAAGGGACGACACAAAAGCTGCAAAATTTATCGCAGCCTTCCTGGACCGTGAGGAAAGCGGCGATGCCACGTGGCGCGGCGGCCTCCGGGAGAAAATCGAATTTCGGTTCCGCAGGAAAGCTCGTTTCGAGAACTCCCGCGCCGTCGGCCCGCAAGACGCGAGTGATCAACTCCGGCAACCGATGATAACTCTGGGGGCCGACGACGAGATCGACGCAAGGCGCGCGCTCCATTACTTCCGCGCCCTCGGCTTGCGCTACGCAACCAGCCACGGCCACGATCATGCGACCACCGCGTTCGGCCTTTGCCGTTTTCAGACGACGAATCGTCCCAAGCTCCGAATACACCTTATCGGCCGCCTTTTCCCGAATGTGGCAGGTGTTGAGGATCACGAGATCCGCATCCCTTGGTGTGCCAGTCGCAATAAAGCCCAGCGGCGCCACAAGCTCGGCCATGCGCGCCGAATCATAGACATTCATCTGGCAGCCATAAGTCTTGATGTACACGCGCTTGGCCAAGTTCGGTGCCGTCCTGGAAATGATTTCGGATGGTGTCATCCGGCCGCACCCTGAAGGATCGCTCCAGAAAGCTTCGCTCGAAATGAAAAATCACTGCGGGCCGGCGGTTCCGGCATCGGCTGTGGCCGACCGAAAAGAGCTGCGGCAACGCCTCCGGCGATCCGGGCATGACAATATTCGGCTAGTGCCTTCCGAGACCCACAATCGCCGAGAAACGTCGGTGGATGGAATTGGACCACGATCTCGACGGTCCCGAGACCCACCATACTCCATAGATGGGGCGCTAAGTCGACCGCGCCGTACCATGCGAAAAACGGTCTGTAGAGCCGCCCGATCGGAATTCCGTCAAGACGCGTATAGGCGAGGGAGACCGGCTGAACGATAACGGGGGGAACGCCGTCGCACTTCTGCGCGGCGCCGAACAATGCGCTCTTGAACGGCAGCACGCGATTGCCGTCCCCGCTCGTACCCTCCGGAAAGAGGATCAGCGCATCGCCGGCGGCCAGTCGCCGGCCTATGGCGTTTCGCTGCGTGGCGGTGCTCCGTACTCGCCGGTCGACAAAAACACTGCGCTGCAGCTTGGCTAGCCAGCCGAAGAACGGCCACCGCGCGACCTCGGATTTGGCAATGAAGGAACCGGGAATTACCGACCCGAGGACGGTGATGTCGGTATAGGAGACGTGATTGGCCGCATACAGAACCGGACGTTCGCTGGTCGGCCTCCCGATCACTCGGATCTGGAACCCGAGAATCCGGCAGCACCAGCGGTGGTAGAAGACCGGGAGCGTTCGGGTCCACTGGCGGCGCAAGGCCAATCCGACCACCTGCACCGGCATCATACTGGCAGTCCAGGCCAGGTACAGCGCGAGGCGGGCGAGCCTCAGCGTGGGCGAACCCATGTCTTCAGGCAGTCCACATAACTTTGGACTGTCGTTCGTAGTGGCGGGAGTATTTCTCGGTCACGAGATCGGTCTTCACCAAGACGCAGACATCAGTGGTGTTGAACTGCTGGTCGACGACAGCGCCGTCACCGACAAAGCCACCCAGCCGCAGATACCCCTTGATCAAGGGAGGGAGTGCCGAGAGCGCACGCGTCGCATCGATTGCGCGGGGCGGGAGCCGGCACATTTCGATGTAGCGATCGACGAGTGCGCATGGTCGCAGCGCCGGCGGCGCGCGGTGATAGTGATGCAGATACGAAAGCGGGACGGCGAGAGCCCCGGGATCGGTACCCGGCAGACTGGCACAACCGAACATCAGGACGACGTCGTAATGAAACACATAGGCGGCAATACCGCTCCACAGCAGCTGCATCGCCGACCGATGGCGGTAATTGGGGTCGACACACGAACGGCCCAATTCGAGAATCTCGCCGGGGTGGCGCAGGAGCGGCGAAATGTCGAACTCCTTGGCTGAATAGAAGCCACCGAGCCGGGCTGCCGTTTCCCGCCGGATCAACCGGTAAGTGCCGACGACGATCCCGGTGGCGCGGCTGTGGTCGAGAACCAGGAGGTGATCGCAATCCTCGTCAAAGCTATCGACATCGCGCCGTCGGAGCGCCATTTCGGGGAGCGGCTGGGCCCCGAGCCGCTCGTAAAAGATGCGATACCGAAGCGCCTGTGCAGCGTCGATATCCGCGGCCGTTTCCGCTAGCCGCACTTCCAGCGGACCGGAGCGGATGTCGACGATGCGCCGATCGAGGCGGGCTGTGGCCGGTTCGATCGGCGCCGCTGTATCAACGGGCAGGAGATGCTGCTGTTCGAGCGTGTTGCCTGTGATCATCCGGCCCTGTTCGGTTTGGGAGAACGACCGCTCTCCAGCGGTTTGGCCCGAACCCGCCAAAATGGGTGCCGTTCAGAGCAAGGTGAACCGGTCATTCCGTGCCGGGTCTCGACTTCCCGCCGCGCGGAACAGCATATAACTCAAGACGGTGCCCGACCAGTTCGTAGCCGAGTTCGTCGGCGACGAACTGCTGTAAGCGTTCGATTTCTTCATTGCGAAACTCGATTACGCGACCAGACTGTAGGTCGATGAGATGATCGTGATGCGCGCTCGGCATTTCCTCGTAGCGCGAGCGACCGTCGCCGAAATCATGCTTGGCAATAATGTTTGCCTCTTCGAACAGCCGAACCGTGCGATAGACCGTGGCGATACTGATATGTGAATCGATCGCGGTCGCGCGCCTGTAGACTTGCTCCACATCGGGATGATCGGCGGACTCCGACAGCACCCGCGCAATAACCCGTCGCTGTTCGGTCATTTTTAGACCCTTATCGAGACAAAGCTGCTCCAGCCGCGACGTCATCGCGTCTCCGTGATCGCGAGGCTCGTACGCTGACACTATATCCGAAAGCATCGAACCCGCCTACGCCCCGAGCGGAGGCTATGATGCCGCTCGCGAGCGTCGTAATCAGGCCCGAGATCGCCTTGCGCGAGTACCGAGACCGATCTCCTTGGCAAGGCGCGAGCGCTGCCGAGCATAATTTGGCGCTACCATCGGGTAATCAGGGCTCAGCCCCCACCGCTCGCGATAAGCCTCGGGCGTCATATTGTAGGCAGTTTTCAGATGCCGCTTCAGCATCTTTAGTTTCTTCCCGTCTTCGAGGCAAATAATATAGTCCGGCTGAACGGATTTCTTGACCGGAACAACCGGCTGCGGACGTTCGGCCGGCATCGCCGGGATGCTCCCGATGTTGGCCAAGGAATTGTATACTTGGTTGATCAGTTGTGGCAGATCACCAACCGCAACGGTATTGTTGGATACATGCGCGGCGACGATCTCTGTCGTCAGCGCCAGCAAATCGTTGCCCTGTTCCGAGTTGTTCATCACAATGATCCCGCCATGAGTCTCATTTTTAAATATAATTAACAATCGGCCGCGAAGCAATCGGTTCAATCATCGATTTCTTCAACTCGCGCGCCGTCAAGAACATTCGTGATCAAGCTCAAGAAGCCGACAGGAAAGGCGGGATGAAGCGACTCAAGTTTCCACCGCGGCTGCTGGCAGTGGCCCACGCAGTATGAGTGCATCCACCCAACCTTCTGCTCTGCCGTAGTAATTCCGACGGTGTCCGACGACTGTAAACCCGCGCCCGGCGTAAAGAGCGCGCGCCGCTGCATTGTCCGATGCAACTTCGAGCACGACGCGGTCAGCGCCTCGTAGCCGTGCCTCGCCGCATACCGCGTCGAGAATAGCCAAACCAATCCCGCACCGCCGGTAATCCCGCAAGACGCCGAGGGACACGATTTCGGCCTCCTCGCCAAGCGCAAGAGCCAACGCGAACCCGACCGGTGCCTCATTTGCCCATCCGATCCAACCGAAAAACCCCGGGATGCTCATTATTTGCTCGATCGCCTCAGCGTCCCACGGATCTTCGGGGAAGCACGCGCAGTGGAGCAGAGAGATCGGGCCTGCCGCGCCGCGGAAGAGCGATCCTATGCGCCGACTCATGTTCGGGCGAGGCTTGGCTTGCGCGAACCATCGGGGAGCGTGACGTCCGGCGCACGAAGGTAGAGCGGCCGCGGATCATGGGCCGGCTCGCCAAGTCGCAGCAGACGAAGCCCGGCTCGCAGAGCACCGGCCGCTTCGGGTGCCGAATCTTTTAGAATGGCGGTGTTGGGGCGCTCCGCGAGTGTGGCACCAGCGCGCTGCGCGGCGTCACCGGCGATCAGCAATGGCATTCTACCGACGGTTGCGTCGACAAGAGCGCCAAGCGTGGACGGCATGATTGCTGCCGGCTCGCGGAGCGGATTGCCGTGGGCGTCGAAGAATTGGACGTAAAGGTCTTCACGGCGGCTTTCGAGAGCAATCAGCAGAAGGGGGGCTTCTGCACAATCGCTCCGGCCGGCCTCCACCGCGACGGCATCAAAGCTGGTCACACCGATCAGCCGCGCGCCTGTTGCGAGCGCGATGCCATTTGCTGCTGCAAGCCCGACGCGGACACCTGTGAAGCCACCCGGCCCGACCGTCACCACGACAAGGCCGATCGCGGCAGGAACTTGCCCGGCTCGGCGCATTACCCTATCCACCAAAGGCAGCAGCGTTTCGGCCTGCCCGTGCATCGTGTCAATTCGCTCGTTAACGAGCACCCTGTCGTCGAGCCCGACCGCTGCGGAGCACGCCGAGCCGGCCGAATCGAGGGCGAGGACGACCTGCCGGGCAGCCCAGTTGTCGCGCGAGTCGGAGCGAATGGCCTTCGATTCGGTGCCGCCCTCCGCTCGCCCGGTTGCGCCTAACAGGATGGGGTTGCCTGCGCCATGCCGTCGCCCCTCAGACGGCGCGCACCTCGAGAACTTCCGGGATGTAATGCCTGAGCATGTTCTCGATCCCAGCCTTCAATGTCGCGGTAGAGCTCGGGCATCCGGAACAGGAGCCCTGCATGTGCAAATAGACGATGCCGTCCTCGAAATCATGGAAGATAATGTCGCCGCCATCCTGCGCCACCGCCGGGCGCACCCGCGTCTCCAGTAGTTCCTTGATCTGGCCCACGACTTCGTCTTCGTCCTCCTCGTTCGTTTCTGCCACGCCGGCTCCCGGGTCCCCGAGCAAGACCGGCCGACCGGCAGTAAAATGCTCCATGATGAGTGCAAGGATCGCCGGCTTCAGCTGGTACCAGTCATCCTCGCCGGTCTTTGTCACGGTGACAAAATCAGCGCCGAGAAACACCCCCGTTACTCCTTGCAACGAGAAGATCCGTTCGGCAAGCGGCGAGGCGAGTGACGTTTCCGGGCTCGTGAAATTGGCCGTGCCCGAGGTCATGACCGGACATCCCGGCAGGAATTTCAGTGTCGCCGGATTGGGCGTTTGCTCGGTCTGAATGAACATAGAGGGCTCCGATCATAAAGGGGACGAAGATCCGTACTTAGCATGGGGGGGCGGTCAAGCGAATCAACCCTCAACCTCGGCTCTCAACTGACGGCGTCCAGCTGCTCCATCGTGGCGCTGCCGGGGACGATGGTTATAGGAATGCGCAGCCGGGCGGCGGGCTTGCCGGTCAAATAAGAGATCAGCGGCCCCGGTCCTTCAGGGCCGGTCCCGGCCGCCAGCACTAGGATCGAAATGCTGGGCTCCTCGTTGATCAAGGCGAGCAATTCGTCGCGACATACGCCCTCGCGGATATAAACGATCGGCATCGAGCCAGCGATCGGCAAGATCTCCTCGCACAGCTGCCGCACCACCTGCTCGGCTTCTTCTCGTCGCTCCTCTCGCGCCAGATCCTCGATCGCACGCCAATGCTGCAGCTCCGAAGGCTCGATCACGTATAGCAGCGCGACGCGTCCGCCGGTATGAGCAGCGCGGCGCGCCGCATAATGGACGGCGACCTGAAGCTCCTCGCTTTCATCGACAACGACGAGAAAAACACGATGCTGCGCGGTCTCTACCATTCGTAGGCTCCGTTCCCGATCCCAATCCGGTAGGATCAGGCGCCTCTAAACGGGAGGCTCGCTAGCCATCCTGCCACCATGGCGGTCAACACCGCAATCGCGCCGTAGAACCCGGGCTGACGCTTCGAGAACTCGAATACCGACGCGTCGACTCCCACCTTGGAGACGACGAGCGGGGTCGTCTGCCCGCTGACGACATCTTTGTCGCGGACCAGGAACACCTCCACGAGATAGGTACCGGTCGGCACGTTGGAGGGAAATGCGATTGTCGCACGAAACAATCGTTCCCCTAAAAAATCGACTTTGCTCATCCGCTCCACGAACAGCCCCGCCTCTTGTTGGGTACGTTCGAGCGCAGTGCGAAAGGCATCGACAACGACGGACGGTGCGGGCGTTGATGCTGCCAGCTTCAGATTGGCAAGGCCGAGACGGTAAAACGCCGCAGCCGCTGGGGACAGAATGTCGGCCACCGGCCGGCTCGCGGCAATGGCGTAGAAGCTTGGTACGTTGGCGAACGTCACTTCTTGGGTATTGACCCAGATGCCGGCCACGCGGCTCTTGCGGCGGACCGTCATCTCGCGATCAGGACCGCGTACCGCGATGATGACGTCTCCGGGACCGTCAGTCGCGCCGAACAGCACGACGGAAGCGCCGGTAAACCCGGTCGTTATTGCTATCAAATGACTAGTGAGGTCAGCGGCGAGCCCCTGGGCCCGCGCCGGTGGTCCCCAGCACAACAGCGAAAGGACTAGCAGCAAGCCGAGGACGTCGAACCCGTCAAACGAGATCGCCAGTGGCGCTGTCACCGGATCCCGCTCGCCACCGGCGGAGCAGCGGCCGGGCGTCATCCCTTTTCCGAAGCGATCGAGTACACGTCGGCCGGCGGTACGGCCATGTCAAAGGCCAGCTTCGCGGCCACCGCGAGCACCATCAGGGCCAACAGTAAACGCAACTGCTCGCCACGCAGACGCATACCGAAGCGGCTGCCGATCCGCGCGCCAATGACCCCGCCGACCAGCAAGACGAGCGCGAGCACGGCGTCGACCGTCTGATTGGTGAAGGCTTGCAGCACTGTGACGTTAGCGGCGACAAAGATGATCTGCAGCAGCGACGTGCCGGGTACTATGCTGGTCGGCATCCCCAGCATGTAGATCATCGCTGGGACCATGATGAAGCCTCCGCCGATGCCGAGTATTGCGCTGAAGACGCCGATCACAAATCCGATGCCCACCGGCAACAGGGCGCTGATGTAAAGTCTCGAACGTCGGAACCGCGCTTTGAGCGGCAGCCCATGCATCCAAGTATGCTGATGCAGTCGGCGCCGCGACGTTCCCGGTCGGTGCAGCCGTAGGATCGCGCGAATGCTTTCGATCATCATCAGCGCGCCAAGCACGCCGAGCAGCAGCACATAGCAGATCGAGATTGTCAGCTCGATCTGACCCAAGCGTTTCAGCAGGGTGAAGATCCCCACCCCGAGGACCGAGCCCGCCAGGCCGCCGATCAGCAGGACGTAGCCCATCTTGAAATCGACATTGCCGCGCCGCCAATGAGCCAGCACACCGGAAACCGAGGCACCGACCAACTGGTTTGCCGATGAAGCGACGGCGACAGTCGGCGGTACACCGATGAAGATCAGCAGTGGCGTCAGCAGAAAGCCGCCGCCGACGCCAAACACACCGGAGAGAAATCCGACCGCTGCACCGAGCCCGAGCAGGACGAAGATGTCGAGCGAGACCTCGGCGATCGGCAGATAGATGTCCATGGTGTTCGGGGGCGCCGACTACGTGCTGTGATGC
>Ga0210410_10001567_pt1 | contig 21274 bp, 13 predicted proteins | sample IncBWC4MmetaG_FD_161058 | JGI IMG/M metagenome (GOLD analysis project Ga0210410, IMG submission 161058) | Forest soil microbial communities from Barre Woods Harvard Forest LTER site, Petersham, Massachusetts, United States - Inc-BW-C-4-M | ecosystem: Environmental > Terrestrial > Soil >... | reverse complement strand
GAGTCCAGGGGGCAGACCTACGTAATACTTTGTCCAGGGGGAAGGCTCCGATAAAGGGTAGTCCGTGCTCAATATCTGTGCGCCGCTGGAGAGTGCGAGATCGCGCCGGGTCGTGTCATTGGTTCTGGCTTGTTCCGTCCCTTCATCGGTGCGAGTGCGCACGAGGTAACCCTGCTTCACGAGCGCATTGATCGCTTCGAGCGATCCTTCATTCTGTTCGACGAATGCGGCGTCGGGTGCTCCGGGAATCGCGTTGGTGAAAAGAATTCGACCCTTCAGTGAGGGATGTCCCTGGGTGTAGATGGGGCCTACATGTTGCTGATCCATTAGAAAGATTACGCGGCCTCGCGCTTTAGCCAGCGTCGGCCACTTACCCGCATGCACTGCGTCGGCCAGGGTTGATGCGTTGCCACGCACTTCGTCGGGCGTAATGATCTCATCGGGCTGGAAGACAGAGCGAATCTCAGCATCCAGTGCGTCGAAGAGCGCGGGCGTAAACGGCTCTGCCTTGACTGCGTTCGGGATATCACGTGGCGTGTCCTCCTTCGTCTCGACAAGGATGAAGATCGGAATATGGCGCGGGTGGGCGTGTGACCAGGCTTGCACCTCTTTGAGGCAGGCGATGAAGGTATGGCAGGTGCTTCGCTCGTCGAGATCCTGAACATGCATCACCTTGAAACCAGGCTTATCCATCTCGTGCTGGGGATCGAAGTCCGGGTCCGCAGGCAATCCTGCTGCGGCTACATTGCGAACGATGGCGGGATGGGCGAAGCGTCCGCCGTCGGGGTCTGCGAAGATATCGATCTCAACCTGCCTCACGCCGCCGGAGAGTTGGTCTTGCAACGGTGCATGATGGTAGTCCAGGCCGCGCAGAGTCTTAGGATTCTTCAACTCCAGGTACTTCCGCTCGCTCGGCGCGAAGCCGGCGTGATAGCTGTTATGCGAGCCGATGACCTGGATCTGATTGAGATGAATAACCTTGTCCTGCGCTGCTTGAGAATCATGTTGTGCCCATGCCGTCTGGCCCACGGCAAGTACAGTAGCGCCGACAGCAATTTGCATCACACTTCTAACGCTCATCATCGATTGGCCCTTGAGATCATGCTTATATTAGATGGCGCCACTCGAAAAGACATGGCGCCGTTGTACGGTGGTGGTTGTTTGCGCTCGATCGTCGTTTAGAAGATGATCTTCGCGGCGAGTTGCAGTTGTCGCGGAGGGTAGGCGGTGGTAATGGTGCCGAAACTTCCATTAGAGATGTTGCCGTCCGGCGCCTGGTAGTTCACATGGTTGAGGACGTTGAACGCCTCGGCCCGGAAGTCGAATTTGGACGATTCGCTCCAAAGGTTGAAGGCCTTGTGGAGGCCGAGGTCCGTGTTGTAGTAAGCGTAGGAACGCAGTTTATTGCGCGAGACGTTGCCATAGGGAGAGGTATTGCCCAGCGCGACAGACGGAATTGCCAGATAAGTCTTGTCCAGGTAACCGTTCAACGCAGTGGCAGTCTTCACCCGGTTGGACGCTGGAGCCTTGATATTGGCGGTGCCCAGCGTCAACTGTGGCCGGAACGTCACCAGGTCCGTCGTGTAAAGCGGGTTGGCGGTGGAGCTGCTGTACGTGAAATTGAAGGGCAGGCCGCTCGTCATCGTGTTGATGATTGTCGTCTGCCATCCGCCGAGGATCGCGTTCACGAAGCCGTTCGACTTCGAACCGTACCGGCGGCCATGACCATAGGGCAGATCGTAGACGATCGATGTTGTGTTGTTGATCGGCTGATCGTAACCCGATGGACCGTAGTCGTTGCGTGGATTTGCGAAGTTCACACGGGAGTTATCGTTGTTCGAGGTTTCGAGGTGCCCTGAAGCGAGATCGAAGGTGCGGCCCCAGGTAAACGAGTTCAAGAGATAGAGCGCGCCGACGCGCTTCTCCACCTTGGCCTGGAGCGAGTTGTAGCTTGATGAGTTGCCGCCATAGGCAATCTCAATATCGCCAAAGGTCGTGATAGGACGGCGTGATTGATAGGCCGCGCATCCGGTTCCGCCGGCATTGAGGCACGGAATCGCTTGGTTATAGTCTGCGAGCACCTGAAGATGCGTGCCTTTGTTGCCGACGTAGGCGACGTCCATCATCATCCCCAACGGCAGTTGCTGCTGGATCCCAAAGAAGTAGCTCTGCACATAGCCGGTCGCAAAGTTCTTCGGAATGTACCGCGATGTGACTTTTTTCGGATCGAAGTTCGCGGGACTTGCCAGCCCAACGGCATAGCCCTGCTGCATCTGGCGGAAGCACGCGGTCTGATCCTGCGTGTCGTTGGTGCAGCGGTTGCTTGTTGTCGGGCTCGGGTTGTTGATTGAAGCGTTCACTACGTTGGGGCCGTTGTAGGTCAGGTTGTTCTCGCCACCGGCACGGTTGTACTGGGTGTAACTGATCCCATAACCGCCGCGGAGAACCGTCTTCGGGTTGTAGCTCCAGGCGAAGCCGAGGCGAGGCCCCAAGTTCTTCGTGGGAACGTGCACCAGCGCGCGATTGTAGACGCTGCCGCTCGACGCCTGGATCAACGTGTTCGTCGCCGGATCGAAATTCGCCAGTTTGTTATTCGCCTCCCACTGCGGGGTTGCAATCTCATACCGGATGCCGGCGTTGATCGTAAGCGACGGCGAGAGTTTGAAATCATCCTGGAAGTACATGAAGTTGAAGCGCTGCCGCAAATTCACGATGGTAAAGTTTGTCAGGGAGTATGAAGACTGGTTGCCGAACAGAAAGTCGGCCAGGTTCGAAGCTTCGGTGAGCTGTGCGGTCGTTGTATTGCCCGGGGCCGTATCCGGCGCCGCCACCGATGCAGCAGCGTAGGCGCCGGCGTAGTTGTCCTGTCCATAGCTTGGGTTGAAGTCATTCACTTGCGTATTCACAGCCTGGTATTCGTAACCGAACTTCATCGAATGATTGCCGCGCACCCAGGTGAAGTTACCTTTCGGGTTGTAGATCGTGGGATTTTGAAACTGTGGGCTCGAGGGCTGCGCGCCGAACTGGGTAAAGCCGCCCGAAACGGACTGCGCGTTGAGATCGCGCACAATGCTCGGGTCCGTCGGAACCCCGTTCGTGATGCCGTTCTCGGCGAGCAGTGAGGGGTTCCCCTGGCCGTATGGTGTCTTTGCGCCCTGATTCTTGGTATAGGCGAACCGGACATCAAATAGCTTGTTCGCAGAGACTACCCACGTCACGCCACCTGCAATCTGCCGGTTCAACAGATGAACGTTGGAGTTGGCGTTGCCGCCTGCGCGGCCCAGCACCGTGGGAGGGTCAAAGATCGTGCCGCGATGTTCGCTGTAACGGCCAAACAGGCTCCAGCGCTGATTGAACGTGTGATCGATCCGTATATCGCCCTTGTCATCCTGGATCGTGCCCCGGGGCGAAGCGATGTAATTGTTGGAGATCGTGTCATAAGCAACTGCACCGGGGCCACCGCCGGTTATCGATGTAGAGTTGTTTGCCGGCAGTGCGTTGAGCACGGCTGTGGCAAACTTGGTCGTCTCTGCTGACACGTTTCCCGTCGTAAACACAGTTCCTGTTACCGGGTTGCGAAGGATGATCGGCGTTGGTGTTCTGCCGTCCACATAGTGAAGTAAAAATCTTCCCTGGCGCTGTTCCGTGTTGGGCAGCGTCACCGTCGTTACCGGATTGCGGAAGATCTGGCGCAGTCCCTCATAGTCGGCGAAGAAGAAGGTGTGATCCTTGTAGATCGGACCGCCGAAGGTGCCGCCAAACTGGTTGCGGATAAATGTCTGCTTGATTCCACCTGCCGGACGGAACGGCCCGATGGCGTTCAGGTCAGTATTGCGCAGATAGTCATAGGCCTTGCCGTGAAACTGGTTGGTGCCGCGGCGGGTCGATACGTTGATCACCGCACCGGAGGCGCGACCGTACTCGGCCGAGTAGTTGTTGGTCTCCACACGGAACTCGCTCACTGCGTCGGGCGAGGGGGGAATATTCTCGTTCGCGAAACCCTGGTTGGAGGTGCCGTAGTTGTTATTGTCGAGACCGTCGAGGAGATAGTTGTTGAAGGCGGAGCGCTGCCCATTCACGTTGAACGATCCCTCTCGGCTGGACGCGGTCTGATTCTCGAGGGTAGATTTGCGCACGCCAGGCGCCAGGAGCACGAGGTCTGCATACGACCGGCCATTGAGAGGGAGGTTCTCGACCTCGCGGGTGCCAATCACCTGTCCGCGCGAACTTGTCTCCGTCTCCAGCACTGTCGGCTCCGCAGTTACCGTTACCGTCTCATTCACCGAACCTGTTTTCAGGGATAGGTCGACACGCTGCCTGGCGTTGGTGGTCACCGAGAAGTTTTGCGTCTGTGTCCGCTCGAAGCCTGCGGCCTCGGCCTGGACCTGATAGTCGCCGATCGGCACACTGGGAAATTCGTAGCGGCCCTCGCTATCGGTCTTTCCCTTCTGGGAGATTCCGGTCGCGGTATTTGTGAGCGTCACGGTTACGCCTGGAACCGCGGCCCCTGAGGTATCACGCGCGTAGCCGAGCACCGAGGCCGATTCAAACTGTCCATAGGCGCTGAGCGCGGGGATGATCAGAAGAATCACCAAGGCCAGGTGCAACCATCTCGACGCCAGAAACGATCCTGCCGCCTTCTTCAAATTGCCGTTCGAGTAAGCGTAGATTTCTTTTTTTTGAATGCGCATGGTGTCGTCCTTATTCAAGCGAATTGGCCTCTGAGTTATAGCGAACCCCTTACGGAGCTCCGCCGCATGGTTTCTGACATCAGTTTCGCCGCGTAGTTTTCTGATATCGAGGGACGGCGAAAACGTTACTAATGCGAGGGGTCACTGTCAAGTGAAATCCGCTTACGGCACCGATAACGTAATTGTCATGATTATCCGAGTAATATATTATAAATGAACAAGTTACATGAGAATATGATGATATTTAACGCAAACTAGGAAAGAGCGTCCCGGAGATACCTGGGATCAACGAGATATCGAAGTCGATGGTGGAGTAACCCTGCCTGCGGTATAAAAATCAAGCATACCGGGAGTCAACTTGTACCACTCCCCACTTCCGGTCGATGACTTCGCGATGTGCAGCCATGATCCAGACGAAGTTCAAGGTTGCGCCAGGAATGGCGACGTTGGGATGGTATCCCTCCGGCAAAAGAACCGCGTCGCCATCCCGTACCACCTCTACCTCTGCTGCGCCGATTCCATCGGTGTAGACCAGCTGGAGTCCGAAGGCCGGCGAGGGCATGTCGACGAACACGTAGATCTCTTCAAGCATCGCGGCGTGTTCGTGAGGAGGCCAACTTGTCCAATTGCCGGGCAAGGATCGCGTGATGCCTGCTACCAGCTTGCCTGCTTGAATATTACTTCCGAGCAGGATATTGATCTCTCGATGCGCGCCTGCTATTCCAGCGATGAAGTGCAGTTTCTCATCCTTTCGCACGGCATCAGCGGAGACAAACTGCAGGGGATAATCGCCTTCGACGGGAGCGAAACACTCGACCAAATCTGTCTCGGACTCCGTTTGAACCGTGATCGGAAGTCCCTTCGGCACGTACAGAGCATCATCCCGGGTGAGGGTAAAATTTTCTCCTCCGGCTGAAACAGAACATTCACCGTGCAGGCAAATCAGGCCTGTCTCCTGGCCCTTGTTCGTGAAACTTACCTGTCTCTGATCGCGATCCAGTCGAATGCGTCCGTAGCTTACCTCCCGCATCGAACTGTTGCCGGGATGGACGAAGATATTCCGGCCTTGCTGATTCGCCGTTCCGCGCACCAACCGTTTTGACATCTTCGTTCTGTCCTTTCACAGCAAAGCCCTGAGGAGAACATCGCAGCTCAGGGCCCGTAGAAAAGCATTGATGGAGCGGCTACCACGCAATCTTTGCGGGAAAGAACTCCGCGAAAAGATCGTCGTAGTAGGGCTTCAACTCCTTCAGGTTCGGCTTGGTGTGTCCCTTGGAGTAGAGGTCATACACGTTGAATTTGTTGACCCACTCGAGCATCTCTACATCGTGCTCGGTCATGAGGTGCCGGTACGCGCCGTGCCGGTGTGCGGAATAGAACGAGTGATACCGGAGCATGTACAAAGATTCTTCGGGCATGTAATTTTTCATGACCTCCCCGATGTATCCATCGTGGCCGAAGGACATGTGCAGCTTATCCAGCCCGCAGTTCGGCTCGTAGACGCCGTACTTGGTCTGGTACAACGGGTTATTGATGTCGGGATTCGCCTTGAAGTACTGCGGAAACACGATGTCTTTCGAGTAGGCGCAACCCACCGGGAAGGTATCGCCCACCACGCCCCACTGCGGTTCGCCCCAGAGACACAGCACCTTGCCAAGATCGTGAATAAAACCGGTCAGAACAAACCAGCGCGGATGACCATCCTTTCGGATCGCCTCCGAGGTCTGGAGCAGATGCTCGATTTGCGTCAGGTCGGTATCTGGATCGCTGTCATCGACCAGCGTATTGAGAAATTCGGCGGCTTCCCAGATGCTCTTTTCGCCTTTGTTCAGGCCAAAATATTCCTTCTCTTTGGCTATGACGTAGTCGAACGTCTGATACTGATGATTCAGCCGGTAGAACTCCGCGACACCAGGGGTGGCCTTCTCGTCGTACTGACGAAACTCGGCTTCGCTTTTACCTTCCTGGTAGCGGCCGGTTAGAAAATCATCCCATTCATCAATATCTTTCAGGGGTGCATTGGGTGGTACGACAGGTGTAGCCATGGGATTTTTCCTCCATCGGAAGCTCGGCGATTTTGCGTTACCGCTAACTAAAATTGACTATACGGCTAGCCGCTGGAGATGGCAAGGAAATTTACCACTATCTGCACACTATTTTGAGCGTTCCTTGCTGAGCCGCGCTCCGCCTGTAACTATTTGAAATCCTTAGGGAAGGCGGGGAAATCTTCTAACCGGATTGAGGCTAGCGCCCGCTGGATCCATGAACTGTGGACTCTCGCACCACCAGCGTCGATGGGACAAGAACGCTCTTTGGGTCCTGCTCCGGTTTGGCGGAGAGTTCGAGAGCAAATTCGCCGGCAATTCGTCCCAACTCTGTCGTTCCATGGTCGATTGAGCTTAATGGGACGCGCAGGTAGTGAGCGTAACGAAGGTTGCCGCAGCCGATAAATGCGATGTCTTCCGGGACCCTGAGCCCGGCCTGGAGTGTTGCGTCGATAGCACCGATCGCAGTCAGATCGTTGTAGCAAAATACGGCGTCGGGTCTGGACGGCAGCTTCAGCAACTCCTGCATTGCCTGAAATCCAACCTTATCGCCGGACTCTTCCATCCGCTCTCGTACGACGATGTAGTCCTCGGGAGCTGATAGCTTGCTCTCCGCTAAGGCATTTCGATAACCCCGCAACCTGTCGAACGAAGGGCTCGTATTCTTGCCTCCAATATGGGCGATCCGCTTGCGTCCGATCTCGATGAGATGCCCGGTGGCCATCTCTCCCACCTTTACATCGTCGGTTCCGACAAAATGCGCGGCCAGGTGAGGAAAGTTTCGGTCAAAGAGAAGGTATGGAGTGCGGGCATCTCCCAGTTCATAAAAATTCCGCAGGTTCGCCTGGCAGGAAGCGATGAGGAGAACGTCGACGCCGCGGTTGAGCAGCGTGCGAATCTCCTGCCGCTCCAGCTCTGGATCTTCTTCCGAGGAGGCGAGAATCAGCGCGCGGTTGCTTGTCCTTAAAACGCCTCCCAGCGATTTCGCGAACTCCGCGAAGAACGGATGCACCAGATCCGGAACGACAAGACCGATGGTGTAAGTTCGTCCGCTGGCCAGCCCGCGCGCCATCATGTTGGGCTGGTAGTTCAGTTCTTTCATCCGCTTCAAGACGCGGCGGCGTGTCTCGTCGCCGATGTCGGCGTTGCCTCGCAGTACCTTCGAAACGGTGACAACCGAGACCCCTAGATCTCGTGCAATATCTTTCAGCCTGACAGCCATTACATGCTCCTCAAGGATGATCCCACATGTTCATTACAAACCATGCAGAATATTGACCGCGAAAAGGTCGGCTAACAAAAACGAGTGCGGCGCCAGAGGCTTAGGCCCCCTGCGATCAAACTCAACACTAATACGACGCCCAGAATAGCGACCCATTTCAGGTCCATGGCCAGTGGAGGCACAACCGCGCGAAGACCCAGTGCAAGAAAGATTCCCGTTGCGGTTAGCACGATGGCGTAGTCCCACCAGCGTCTTCGCTCATCTCGCCCTCCGAACTCATCGCCGGCCTGAGCCATCATGGTTCGGTGGTAGTCCAGACCGTATCGATTGCACTCTCGCAGTACGGCTTCATTCGTGGAGCTGTTCTCTTTGGCTGAGGCAACTGCTGTGCTGATTGCCAAAGCCCCCAGGATCATCGTTACCGATCCGCCGATCACGAGCAGCATGTGCTGCCGGTCTGCTCCGGCGAGTTCGCCAAAGACGAGCGCTCCCCAGGCCAGCCCCCAGAGTTGATTCGTGTTTGATAAGGGAATGCCTCGCCCAATTCCGAGATACTTCGCTGCGAATTGCTGAAAGAGATCCCCGATCACCCAGACAAATCCTCCGAGGAACAACCAGAACAGTACGCCAGGCATGTGGAAGAGCTGAAATGCTGAAGAATGGAGGCCGCCGTCCAACGCCAGCGTCAGTGCCAGCACCGTACCCAATTCTCCTACCGTGAATGCGGTCACAAATGAGAGTGGATTCATGCCGCTGAGATACGCTTTGCGATACGGGACGTACATGGTTCCCCACATCAGGCTCGCGCCCAATGCGGCGGCGATCCCGCGAAATGCATGCTGTCCCATCGAACCGCCGTGGATTGTGCTGAAGCCTAACATGACCGCTGCGATTACGATCGCAATCGCGCCCACCACAACTTTGCCGATGTTCTTCCCGCTTGCGCCCTCCAGTTCGCGAAAGAGGACGCGTCCCCAGAAGAGCCCGATCAGTGCATTTGCGTTCCACATTGGAAATGCGACGGCCAGTCCCACATCCCGGATCGCGAAGACTGTCAGCGTATTCGCGACAGCCCATAATGCACCCGCCAGCAGGGCCCACACAATCAAGTGCTTCTTCTCGATGAGGTCGGCAAACACATACCCGGTACCCTTCAGCAGTGTGGGAAAGGTCCAGCGAGCGGTAAAGACGCCCGCCACCATGCAAAGCGAGATCGCAAAGGGAGAGAACCCGGAATTCACGAGCTTCGTCGGAGCCTCAGCCGCTCCCAGCCACACCCCTGCGGTTAGACCGCAGATTACGCCCAAACCGTGCAGCGACAATCCCGTTTTCCCTACTCGCTGCATCGTGCTTGCCATGCATCTCTCCTGTTCTTCTTCACTTTGCGAGCCCATCCTTTAGTGCAATATCACCAGTAGAGCAATGCCGGCCAAGAGTACAAAAACCGGCACCAGGAAGTGGCTGTCGGTTGCGATCGTCTTTATTCCTTTAGCAAAACTCATATTAATCCTCTACTCGCCGAATCGCCTTTAGTAAGCGGTGACGTCGGGCTAAACCCTATATGGCACGGACACCGCTGTCAAACAAAACTTGAGGCAGCTATTGTTCTTTAGTCACACGATCCAATCGAAGCTGGAACGGGGTCTCAGCTCATATTCAAAGTCTTTACTGCCACTGCCGCCAAAACAGCACCGACCAACGGACCAAGTATCGGCACCCATGCGTATCGCCAGCCTGACCCACCCTTGCCGGCAATAGGCAGTAGAGCATGGGCGATCCGCGGTCCGAGATCGCGAGCGGGATTGATTGCGTAGCCGGTCGATCCGCCTAACGAAAGCCCGATTCCCCAAACCAATGCCCCCACCAGGATAGGTCCCAGGCCAGCCGCAACTCCAGCCGGGGCGACGCGCTTTGAAAACAGAGCTGTGGCCACCATGACCAGGACGAAAGTTCCCAGGACCTCGCTGAAAAAGTTCCAGACCGGTCGATACACAGCGGGGGCTGTGGCGAAACAGGCGAACTTCGTGTCAGTGTCTTCGGTTAACTCCCAGTGCGGTTTGTATTGCAGCCACACGGCGATCGCTCCGCACAACGCACCGAGAATCTGAGCGGGAATGTATGTCGCGAGCCGCATTGGGTTGCCGGTCATCAGCACCGAAGCCAGCGTAAATGCCGGGTTGAGATGCCCATCTGCATCGCCCAAGGCAGCGCTGACGGCAACCCCCGAAAAGACTGCCACTGCCCATCCCGCTGTAATCGAAATCCAGCCGGCATTCTGCGCCTTCGATCGGTTGAGCAGCGCCCCGGCAACAACACCGTTGCCCAGCACAATTAGCACGAATGTTCCGACGAACTCACCGACAACAGGCGACAGATCAACCATAGCGAATCACTCTCCCAAGTAAACATAGCCTTGCGCAAGCGTTAAGAAACTCTGCAGGTCCTTCTCGCGCCAGGCCGCAGTTCTACCAAGTTCTTTTGCCAGCACGTCCGCAACAAGTGGCGCAGCCTCAATGGCGGCTTGGGCATCCAGAAATAACGCACGCGTTCGCCGCGCAAGTACATCCTCAACCGTTCGTGCCATCTCATATCGTGCAGCCCAGACTACCTCACGCAGGCGATAGGGGAGTCGAGGATGCAGCAACTTTTCCAACGTTGAATCCTCTGCTGAGAGCTGCTGAATCATTGGCAGATCGGCACCGTACACTCTGTCGGACTCGGCGACGCCTGCCGCTTGATCGGTCCATCCATGCAACTTGAGGTCGAGTGTCCGCGAAACTACCTTGGGCAAAGCAGCTACCTGTGCTGCGTGGTCGATCGTGTCCTGTCCCATGCGCCGATACGTTGTCCACTTGCCGCCTGTCACTGTGACGATTCCGGTCTTCGACACCAGAATGGTGTGATCGCGCGATAACTTTGAGGTCTTGCCGTGTCCCTTTCGCACCAGCGGCCGGAGCCCGGACCAGACGCTAAGAATCTCCTCTGTCTTCGGCTTGCGTCCGAAGTATCGATCGATATGTTCCAGCAGAAAACTTCTCTCGGACTGCATCGAACGCGGTTCAGCGGAGGCATGGTCGACCGCTTCGTCTGTCGTCCCCACCAATGTCACTCCATGCCACGGGATAGCAAACAACACTCGTCCGTCGGCGGTCTTCGGAACCATCAACGCGGTGCTGCCTGACAAAAACGAATGCGGCAGAACGAAGTGCGACCCCTGACTCATAGCGAGCAGCGATCCGCGGGCCGCACCATCCATCGCTAGGATGTCTTCGGAAAACACGCCGGTCGCATTCACCACTACTTTGGCCTGCAAGTCGAAGAGCGCATCGCCTTCCGCGTCCCGCGCTTGAACTCCCACAGTCTTTCCGTCTCGCTGCAATAGCCCTGTGGCTTCGACATAATTAATTGCTGTGCCGCCGAGTTCTTGCAATGTCCGCAGCAAGGCGACGATGTACCGCGCATCGTCAAATTGCCCATCATGATAGAGCACGCCTCCACGAAGCCCTTGGCTCGCAATCCCGGGAAGCATCGTCAGAGTCTGCTCGCGCGAGAGCAATCTCGACGCTCCAAACGAAAGCCGTCCCGAGAGCTCCTCATACACCTTCAAACCAAACCCGTAGTATGGAAGGGTCAAATAGCTATACGCCGGAACCACAAACGACAGGTCGTGCACAAGGTGAGGGGCGTTGCGCAGCATGTGACCTCGTTCGCGCAATGCATCGAGGACCAGGGTGACGTTCAACTGTTCAAGATATCGAACCCCGCCATGCACCAGCTTGGTGCTGCGGCTTGAAGTACCTTTAGCGAAGTCGAAGCGTTCGATAAGGAGGGTCCGATAACCGCGTGCAGCCGCCTCCACAGCGGCGCCAAACCCACTTGATCCGCCGCCGATGACGAGCACGTCCCAAGGCTCTGTTTGTTCTCCCAGTTTGTGTACGACCTCTGAGCGCTGTGTCACCCCTGGGTCTCCCCGTCCTTGGTCTCCCTGTCCTGAGTCCATCCTCGCGCTCGTCCCAAAGCTTTGTGCCAGATTTCGCGCACCTTGTTCCGCGTACTTGCGTCCATCTTTGGCTTAAACACTCGATCCACCTGCCACTGTTTTGCAATCGTTTCCTTATCTGGCCAGTATCCCACAGCGATTCCTGCCAGATAGGCTGCGCCTAATACAGTAGCCTCGGCATTCTTTGGCCGCACAACGTCAATGCCCAGCACATCTGCCTGTATCTGCATCAACAAACCATTTGCCGACGCTCCCCCATCCACACGCAACTGCGCGAGAGGCAATCCCGAGTCTGCCTGCATCGCCCCGAGGACATCCGTCACCTGCAGCGCGATTCCTTCGAGGGCAGCCCGTGCGATGTGCGCCCTGGTTGTCCCGCGAGTCATACCGAGGAGCGCACCTCTTGCGTACGGGTCCCAATGCGGCGCTCCCAGGCCGGCGAACGCTGGGACGAGGACTACTCCATTCGAACTCTCCACGGAAGCCGCCAGTTCTTCCACCTCAGCCGATGTGCGAATCATCTGCAGGTCGTCGCGCAGCCACTGCACCACTGCGCCGGCCATCAGCATACTGCCCTCAAGAGCATATTCCACGGTATCGCCGATCTTCCAGGCAATCGTCGTTAGCAGGCGATTCTTGGAGAGCATCGGCTGGGTGCCAGTTTGCAGCAGCATGAAGGCGCCGGTGCCGAAGGTGCACTTCGCCATCCCCGGCGAGGTGCACATCTGCCCAAACAGCGCGGCTTGCTGGTCTCCGGCGATCCCGGCGATCGGAATCCCATTGAAGATCCCTCGTGTCGTTGCGCAGAGTCCGCTCGAGGCCACCACTTCGGGCAGCATCGATCGCGGCACATCCAGCATGCGCAACAGTTCTTCATCCCACTGGAGCGTATGGATGTTGTAGAGCATCGTCCGCGAAGCATTCGTCACATCCGTCACATGTCTCTCACCCTGGGTTAGTTTCCATATGAGCCAGCTGTCGACCGTCCCGAAGGCCAGCTTCCCTGCCCTGGCCCTGGCTCGCGCACCCTCTACATTGTTGAGTATCCAGTTCACCTTGCTGCCTGAGAAATAGGCATCCGGAATCAACCCGGTCCTGGACTGAATCAACTCGCCGTCCCCGCGCTCGCGAAGTGCATCGCAGAACTCTGCCGTTCTTCGATCCTGCCAGACGATGGCGTTGTGGACGGGCTCTCCCGTCTCCCTGTCCCACACGATGGTGGTCTCACGCTGATTGGTGATCCCGATAGCCGCAATGTCGCGTTCCGTCAGATCGGCTGCCGCCAAGGCCTCGGTGGCTACCCCACTTTGCGAAGCCCATATCTCCGTGGGCGAATGCTCTACCCATCCTGGCTGCGGAAAGATCTGCCCGAATGGCCGTTGCGCTATCGACACAACTTCGCCGGCTGCATCGACTACCATGGCTCTCGAACTAGTCGTTCCCTGGTCCAGCGCGAGAATGTACTTTTTATTCGCCAAGTTGCTCTCCTTCGTCTCATCGCGGGGAATAGAGGTTCTCTTCCACCTCCGCAAACGATTTGAGCAACTTTACCTCATCTTCCTTTTTCTTCGTCCAACAGGCAGACTATGATCTTCGTTCGCCGCCAGGGGATAACTCTCGTCATGCATCTACTATTGCCAGGAAATATGGACTTTTTGAGCGACAAACCCTGTGCCCTGCGGGAAGTTGACTCGAAGCTTTTCGCCGATTCTTTCGGCTCCTTCCACCTTGACATCCGCAGCACGCTTACCTGAGGGGCTCAGCATATTGTTTCTCAGGAAAAGATCGACGGTTGTTCCGGCAACGCCTTCCAGAGTAAGTGACAAGTGTTCAGTCTGGTAGGATTCATCGATGACGCGCGGCTGGCTTGTAACACTGCCGGCTTCGGGTAGCTGCTGTTCTGGCAAAGAGACTTCAACCGCAGGCAGGGGCAACGAGATTGTTCGGGACGTTGTGCTTCGATCGTGGCAGGCCTCGTTTTGATTATTAAGGCACAGCACCGTGGGCTGGGTAGAGCTGACGGTGGCAAGTAGATGATTGCGATCGCGTTTGAGTGTGATCTGGTAAAGATCGTCGCCAACGCGTACGTTGTGAATCTCTGCGAAGTCCCACGAGGCGGGCAGATGCGGCTGCAGGTGAAGGTTGCGATGCAGGGCGTCGAGGTCGATGCCGAAGAGTCCACGAATTGCTGGAGAGAGCACCATGGCAGAGGACCAGAGTTGATGAGAGCTGCTGCGTCCGAGGGGCTGAAAGAATCTGCCGGAGAGAACTTCGGTGACGAAGCCTGGGTCCTGGGCCCAGGTGAGGTCGGCGTTGCGCCTTAGAGCCGCGTATCCGGCGAGAGGGCGGTCCGCGCGATACTGTGCGAGCGACGCCCATCCTGTGAATAGTGGCCACACCGACCCCTGGTGATAGCTGATGGGGTCGAATACAGCGGCAGTGTCGCTTACCGAGCGGACACCCCAGTCGGTGGCGAAGTGATGCGAGGCCCACAACGAGAGCATGGCGTCGGGATCGGGAAGAGATTTTTTGTCTGACCAGAGAGCGACGGAAGGAAAGATGGTCGAGGTCTGCTCGAAGCTGCCGTCGGTGTTGCGGCTGAAGGCGTAGACTCCATCCGCCTGTCGGTAGCTGGCGACGACTTCGGCGATGTGTTTTGACTGAGCTGCCGCACTGGTGGCCAGGGTCTGATCCTGCATGAGCTGTGCCATTTCTGCGATGGCCTGACTGGATGCCTGATCGAGGGCGGCGAGATAGATCTCCTGATGTGGCATCTTTGGCGGCCATGCTTCTACCCAGCCTGTGCCCTGGCTGTTGTCGTAGACGCCGTCGGTGTCGTGGGCGCGGTCGAAGTCGTAAGCTTTCTTTAGCTGGTCCCAGTGAGCCTGCAGGAATTCAAGGTCGCCGGTGGTGCGGATGTAGTCGGCAACCGCCATGATGAAGAGCGGGGTTGCGTCGGCGGCCGCGTATTCATAGCCGAGGGCGGCCCAATTAAGGTCGCCGTGGAGATCGTCGGCGGTCAACGAATATTCGTGCATCATCTTGCCGTCGGCGCGCTGGCGTTTGGCAAGAAACTCAAGAGCTTGTCTGGCGAGTGTTTTGTCGCCGTAGCTGTTGACGGCGTAGAGGGTCCATAGGGTGTCGCGGCCGAAGTACCAGCCGAAGCCGGGGCGTGTGGAGTCGAATGACGGATACCAGCCAGCAACCAGGCTTGTTTCGTTGCCGGTCCGCACCTTTGCCTGTTCGATAGCAATCTCTGCCCATTGCATGGCTGCGTCGAAATGCGGGTCTGGAGTGTGAGTGGTCAAACGGCTGTCGAAGAAATGATCGTAGTAGCTGCGGGTCTGGCGATAGATCTCGGGCAGCGCCTCTGCCGTTGCGGCCAGACGGCTCTCCATGGCGGCGACTGCAGTGGGAGAGTCTTTTTCGTTTGGCCTGCTTATCTCCGCGATCATGGGAAAGAAGTGGTGTTGGTCTCTGGAGGGATCGAAGCGGAGTTTGAACTGCAGAGGCAGGGCCTGCGGGCGCTCCTGGTAGGGAGAAAGGGGGCCGGAGGTTGCGTTGGGCATTCCGATCATGCCGAAGATCGCAGGGTTATCCGTAGAGAGAACAAAGGCTCCGCCGCTGCCGATGGGGAGCCAGTTTGCGCTGGGTCTGCCGAAGAAAGGCGCAGGCCATTGCTGGACCATCGCGGGTTCGAAGGAGATGGTGAGGGTCGCGGGACGGATGGATTCGATCTCAAAGAAAATGATTGCGCCTTGCGCCTGATTGCTCTCGCCGGCGGGGACGAACATGTGCTGCCGAACGGTGATGGCGGCGTGAGAGTAAGTGATCGTGGTGTGGTCGGGTTGAACGTCGATGGTTGCGGCGGCGGCGTTCAGATCGATGGGTACGGTGTAACCGTCAAGCTCTGCGGTGAGATGCAGGTTGCTCAAGACCTTGGTCGGAAGTCTCCACAATTCGACATTGCCGTTTTGAAGGCCGAGGATGACGCCGGTTGAACCGGTTACGGTGAAGGGGTGCTGGGGCTGCACGGTCTGACGAATGATGAGAGGACCGTCTGAAAGCGGAAATTGGGCGACGGGCTGGAGTATTCCCTGGGCAGAGGCAGAAGAGAATACAGCAAGTGGCGCAAGGAGCGTGCCCAGAGTCAGAGTGCGGCGGTGTCTTGGCGTGGTCTTCATAAGGAAACGGATTGCTCCTTGACGCTGACTGTGCTGCAACACATTGTCGTCTGCAACCGTGCTGAAGTAGTGAAAGAGATCATAGGCAGGTTAAAGGGCTGTCGACAAGTGAATCGGCAGCCCTGTGAGTTGACGAGGCGGATTAGAACTCCACGCGGAAGGCGAACTGCAGTTGCGCGTCATTGAAAAGCCCGCACCTGATCGGCTCGGCTCGTTTGCGGGATTTTCTGCTCCGCGTCACCGCTTGCGCGATCCGCGAGACGCCTGAAGACGGAACGGAGTCGGCACGAACGGTTAGTCCGAAAGGAGAGCGGGGTTGGTTGGCCCTGGCTGGCCCTGTTGAAGCAATCTAGTTGATGGCGGGTGCTGCAACTATTTATTCTCAATGGGTTGCGTCCCAATTGACCACAAACTAAGGGAGTTACGCTCCCTTGTTTGCCTCCCGGCGAAAAAGCCGGCCTCAAGAGAGGCCGACGCCCACCAAGGTCGAAAATTATGACCTCGGCGCGGATGGCGTAGATACTGTCAGGATGAGTTCACCTACAGCGGCTGTTCTCGGCGAGGTCGGATTGCCTATGCCGATGCAGGAACTGGCATCGCGCAGCTGGGATGTGATCGTCGTTGGGGCGGGCCACAATGGACTGGCGTGCGCGGCCTATCTTGCGCGTGCGGGCAAGCGTGTGGTTGTACTGGAGAGCCGGCCGCGTGTGGGTGGGGCATGCACGATTGAGGAACCTTTCCCCGGCGTGCGCATGTCTCCCTGCGCCTATCTGGCGGGCCTGCTGCATCCGCTGGTTGTGTCGGAGCTGGATCTTCCCGCGCGCGGTTTTCAGTGGAGCCCTGCGGTCAATGGACTCTTCGTTCCCTTCCTGGATGATTCCAGCATTCAGCTCTGGGACGACGATCAGCGGTGCGAGGATGAGATTCGGGCCTTCGCTCCAGGAGACTTAGAGGGATGGCGCGCGATGAGCGATGTGATTCGCCGGTTGCGCGATGCCTTGCGTCCGCCGGGTGACAGAGATATGTGGATCGGCGAGGCTCCGACGCGCGAACAGATTGACGAGCGGCTTGGCAGGGACGACGAAGCGCGGCGGATGCTCTTTGAGTGGTCGATGGCTGAGTTCGTTGAACACTATCTGGGCGATGAGCGGCTGCAGACGGCTTATCTTGGGCAGGGAGTGATTGGCACGAATGCGAGCCCGTTCGATGCAGGGACAGCCTCGATTCGTTTTCATCATGCTTCAGGCAGGCTTGGTGGGATGGCGGGGATGTGGGGCTATGTGAAAGGTGGCATGGGGATGGTCTCGTTCTACTTCTGCGATGCCGCGCGGGAGGCGGGGGCGATCGTTGCGGCCGGCGTTCCTGTCGCGCAGATTGTGCCGGGAGAGGGCGTCGTCCTTGAAGGCGGCGAGCGAATGCATGCGCCGGTTGTGATCTCGAACGCCGACCCGCGGCAGACGCAGAGGTTGCTCGGCGCGGGCGCCGACGCGGGATGGAGCGCGCGTGTCGAGAAGATTCCGATCGAGGGATGCACGGTGAAACTGAATGTGCTGCTGCGCGAGCTGCCCGACTTTATCGCGCGTCCGGGAAAGAATGAGGCGCATCACTACGGACAGATCAATGCGCCGCTTACGAAATCGGAGTGGAAGGCGGGCTTTGCCGCGGCACGGCGAGGCGAGCTGCCGGAACATTTGTGGTGCGAGGTGTACTTTCAGAGTGTGCACGATGCGACGGTCGCTCCGGCCGGGCTGCATACCATGAGCGTCTTTGCGCAGTATGTTCCCTACAGATTTTCGCGCGGGACGTGGGAGGAGAGGCGCGAGGAGGTTCGCCAACTTGCGCTTGGATCGCTTGGCCGATTCTGCTCCAACCTGGACGATGCGGTGTTGGAGGCGCAGGTGCTCGGGCCTTCTGATATCGAGCGGAAGGTGGGTCTCACCGGTGGTCATATCTTTCAGGGCGAGTGCCTGCCTTCCAATATGTGGTCGGATCGGCTGGCTGCGCGCACCCCGATGAAGGGCGTTTATCTCTGCGGAGCCTGCACGCATCCGGGTGGCAGCGTGATCGGCATCAACGGGCGCAATGCTGCGATGGCCGTGTTGAAGGACACTGGAGATTTTCGTTAGCTACTTTAAGGCGATGGGCTGGAGCCATGCTCCATCGCCTGCTGAGTCCCATACGGCAAACCGCACCCATTTCTTGCCTGTGGCGTCGAAGGGAATCTTGAAGGTCTTCGTGCCGAAGGGCGTTGTGTCGGTGAGGTTAATGATTTGACGGTCGATGTGGGCGCCGTCGCTCCAGACCAACTCTGCAAAGTCGAGGGGGAAGGTGTACTCGATGGTTGCGTTGTAGGTGCTCTTCGGGCCGGCGCCTTCGACGCTCCAGTTGTGGAAGAGAATCTCTCCGGTGGTACCGAAGAAGTTGCCGGCGCGGATGCCTTCGACGATGGGAGACCAGCTCTCGTTGTAGAGCGGGACGCGATCGAGTTTGAGGTAGTTCACGGCGAGCTGCGGGTAGGTTTCGTCGTCGGGGCGCTTGGTGTAGGTGTCGCCTTCGGCGAGCATGTACTTCGGCTTGGGCGCCCAGTTGCTCATGTCGTCGTTAGTGCCGAAGCAGCGGATCTCGCATAGCCGTTTTTCCGAGAGGTCGACGGGGAGGGACTCCCACGACGCTCCGACGAAGCGATCGCTGAGGAAGAAGTCTTTGTCCTTGTAGTCGTCGGGATAGGTTTCAGAGCTTTTGGTGCGGGGATGTGCGGTCCAAAGGATGGACTGCTCCTGATTGACCATCTTCATCACGTCTTCCGGTGAGCCGAGATGGTAGACGCGGCCGTAGGTGGGATCAGTCTCTTCGAACGGCTGCGTGGCAGGACGAGGGCCGGAGTGAGTGAAGTAGACGGGTTTGGGCATCATGAGATACCAGTGGCCGCCGAGGTAGGAGTTGACCTCTTCGGCGGGAATGAGGAGGAAGTTTTTGTCGGAGAGGCGGCGTGTGCCCTCGAAGTAGACTTTCTGTTCGAGGAGCCGTTTGGGACCTGGGTCGCGGGGATCGGAGTCGTCGTGGAAGTCTCCGAGATAGACGACGTTGATGCCGAGGCCGCGGAAGACGGGGACCCAGCTGGGATGGTAGTCGAGGGTTTTGAGGTCGCGCAGCTGCTCGTTGAAGTCCATGTGGAAGTGGCCGCTGACGACCTTGAAGCCTGAGACTGGTTTGAAGACGTCGTCGTGGGTGTAAGCGAGGACCGCCTGTTGCGTGGCGTGATCGTCTTTGGCGCTGAGGTAGTAGTAGACGGCCATGCGCTGGGCGGTGCCGGCTGGAGCGTTATAGAGGGCGTAGTTCTCTTTCTGCCGGTAGGCGGTATCGGCACGTTTTTTCCAGATGGGGTCGGTGACGCCCCAGGGCGCGTATCCTTCGCCGTGCTCGGGCTGCATCGCTCCTAAGGAGAAGGAGCCTGTTGTGTCCTTGCGATAGTAGACGTAGCCGAGGTTGACCTCGTTCTCGCGGGCGAAGAAGAATTTGTGCGGCGGCGGAAGGACGGCGAGAGAGCCTTTGCCGGTGTCGAGGATTTCGAGGCGATTACGTGCGCGAAGGTTGACGGGTTCGTCGTTTGGCGCTCCTCCGAAGTCGTACTCCTGCCATACCTGTGCGTTGTCGCGCCAGACTAGTTTGGTGTCGTCTGCGATGGCGAAGCCCTTGAGGCCGGCCTTGTAGATGTAGGCGACGGAGGGCTCCTGCGTGCTGGCGATAGCTTCTTGCCGGAGCAGGTTTGAGCCTTTGTAGGCGGTGAATTCGAGATCGCCGGAGAAGATTCCCAGAGTGAGGCCGTTGAAGCGGATGCTGACGCGAGCGCCGTCTGAGATTACTTTGCAGTTGTCGGACTTGAAGCTGACGGAGGCGCGACGAATCTCCTCCTCGGTGTGGGGTGGATCGCGCGGATCATTTTTGCCGGGGACGACGAGAGGGGCATCCCAGAAGATATTCCACTTGCGGCGATTTTCTTCTTCGGGGCTGTCGATGTTGGCGGACTTGAGGAGGCTGACGATTCCGCCGGAGATGCGTCGCTTGCCCGTGGTCACCTGGAAGTCTGGAGTGAGGTCCTTGCCGAGGATGATCCATGCGCCGTTGCTGGAGCGTGCGGCGAGTTCCTGGACGAGCGGTTGGTTATCGCGCAGAGAGAACTGGGCGCGGAGTTGCTGGCCGGCCTCGCCCTGCCAGTTGAAAACGACGGCGTTGCCTTTTGCTTCGGCGTTGACGCCCTCTGCGGGTTTGTAACTGCTCAGGTCACAGTTGAGCGTCTGAGCGGCGGTGATGCCGGAGGACAAGATTACGATTGGGATTAAGCTCAAGGCAATTTCGCGAAGCTTCATGCTGCTGCCTCCACATTGCTTTCCGGCAGGCCCTCTACCGTTCGGCTGGAACTATTTTTCAGTTGTATTTACGACGACGTCAATATAGGTGATCTGCTTGCCGGGCTCCAGAAGAAACTGGTGGGGCAGGCCTGCGGGCATGTTGATGACATCGCCGGCTGAGACTTTTCTTTCGATTCCATTGCGAATGGAGGAGCCGCGAACTTCTGTCGGCGATGTGTTTTTGGCGTCGACGATATCGTTTCCGACGACGAGGGTGGCTTCACCGCTTTGCACGATCATGACGATGGTTCGGGTGCCGTGGGACTCGACGACTCCGCTTTTCTCGCGATGGGCGAGGGACCAGCTGTGGTGCTCGAACTGAATCTTGTGGGGTGAGCCTTCGGGCGGAAGGCCCTTGGGCCAGACTACGTAGCCGGGAGGGTCGGCTGCGGCTGCCGCGGTTAGGGCGAGGCCGAGGAAGACGATGACTCTGGATAGCATGGTAGGTCTCCTGATGATGGCTTGATTGTCCCCAAACGGCGAACCGAGTAGGAGCTGATGCGGTAACTGTGTTTAGTGGGACCGAGGCTGAGGCGCGGGGACAACCGCAGCGGGACGGGGAGGTCTGGGCGGAGTGGGCTCCGGAACGTTTGCAGGCAGACCCTCTGCGGTCAGGGTTCGTTTTGCCCAGCCCTGCCAGGTGTAGAGGTCCTGGTGCGCCTGCCACTCGGCTTCGGGGACCGCCTGTAACTGTGCTGGTGTGGGCGCTGGGAAGCCGCGGCC
>Ga0210410_10001566_pt1 | contig 21277 bp, 17 predicted proteins | sample IncBWC4MmetaG_FD_161058 | JGI IMG/M metagenome (GOLD analysis project Ga0210410, IMG submission 161058) | Forest soil microbial communities from Barre Woods Harvard Forest LTER site, Petersham, Massachusetts, United States - Inc-BW-C-4-M | ecosystem: Environmental > Terrestrial > Soil >... | reverse complement strand
AGGAACATCATCGACAGGATGATGAAAATCGGAACGAAGAACCTGTGACTACTTCTCATCGCACATCTCCCGGGGGCAGCGGTCTCCATCGACATGCATGCCCAAACGAATCGTAGTTTCCTGAAATCACCTTCTACAGATTCGCGCCGGACTGCTCCACCGACTGAAACTACACTCAGCGCGATACCAACCTCACTCCCATGGCGCGAAAACATATTCCACTGTGTGGAATGTTGTCAAGATCGAAGATAGCCAGTGGGGATCCTCATATATCACAAACTTTCCCAAAATCGATTTTCAATGATCATCGTCGACTGCGGACCGCAATGAGAGAAACTTGCTCCAGCCCTGGGAAATGATCTTCCTTGTCGGGTTGGCGCTCGGCCGGTGCGATTTGCTGGACTGTGGTCCGCGCCGGAGGCACGGAGCCAAAATATTGCGCGTACACCTCATCAAATAGCGGTACGTCCGATAAATCGTCGAGGTAAGCCGTGGTCGACACGACCTGATCGAAAGTCATTCCGGCTTCTTCCAGGTTGTCGAGCTGGTTCCGCATCGTCTGCCGCAGTTGATGTTGTGTGCTGGTAGCATAGACGCCGCCATGCGGGCCTGGAATAAAGCCGTCTTTGGCGGAGCAGTACAAAGTATCGCCGGCAAAAACACACGGACTCGCTGTGGGACTTGGCGGCATGTTCTTCGGACGTACCGATTTTCGCTGGGTGAGATCACGGACGGCAACGCCCGTGTACTCGATGTGCGCGCCACCGGGAAGACTCGACACTTCGATAGTGGCGCGGGCGGGAGTGTTCCCGAACTCGAACCGGCTCGCGTAATGCTGGTTCATGACGCGCGACGGAATATCGGTTGTCAGATATGGGTTTACGAAAACCATATTCTTGAGTTCGAGGCCCGCCGCCTTGGCGACGGACTCGACGCGGTCAAGTGCGAGATCTACTTGTGCCGCCGCATCATCTGGAACTTTCCCGGTCGCCGGATCGGCGCCCGCCATGCTCGAGATGAACAGCCGATCATGGGTAAGCATTCCGGGAGGAGCAGAATCGTCCGACTTGTAGTTGGACGGATAGACGGGCTTTTTGCCCTCAAGGCTGCGCACGGCAACCGCGTTAATCTGAATGGGTGATTCCGGGATGCGGGCGACGCCCAGCACGGATTGAGCGGGCTGCGACTTTCCGAAATACTCCGCAAATGCTTTCTTCATCTCGTCGTACTTGCTCATGTCCTCCAGATACACCTGAACATAGACGACATGTTCGGTGGTCAATCCTGCGGCTTTCACTACTGCCTGAATGTTGTCGAGGGCCTGCCTGACTTGTTCTCTGAACTGCGGCGGTAAAGTGCCGTCGGGCCGCCGCGGTCCTTGTCCGGAAATGTAGACATAGTCGCCGGCATCCACGCCTGCCGAATAAAAACGATCCGCGCGAAGGGCCGACGGTTCCGGAACAACGGCATGCACCTGCTGTTGCGATACGGCTGTCGCCGTAAGCAGAGAGGCAGCGACACATAGTCGTAGAGCGACGTTGATGTGAACAGTTTTCAAGAAACCTCGTGCCTCTAGCCTTTAGCTTTCTTTTGCGCCGCGCCTAAGATGGCTCGCAGCCTGGTTCCAACGATCATTTCTTCTCCTGGCTTGATGGTCATCGAAACAAGCTCAATGTGGTCAGGCTGCTTGCGCTCTTTGTGATTTGGATTGCCTTCGCGAACTGCTTTGACCAGGCTGGGATTGTCTATTCCGAGCACTTCGATGACTGGACTACCGGCGCGCAGCTCTTGCACGCAATCTGCGATTTGGTATCCCCAGCCCTGCTGATCCCACGAGATCTTCAGTGTTGGATAGCGATTTCCATCGTCCGGAACGTACGTGTCTGTCTTGACGCCGGGTACCGTCTCGACCAGCTTACGGATGCGGTCCAGACGCTCGTTCCATTCCGCGTAGAGCTTTTTTTCATCCAGATTCAGCCAGGTCTCGAGGGCGACCAGGCAGCCGATGACCTCCTCTTTCCCCACTTTCATGGGGCGGCAGACTGCGCCTTCGCGTGGACTGCAATTCAACAAAGCCGCTTCAATCAAATCTTTGCGCCCAAGAAGCAGGCCGCTGCACTGCGGTCCGCGAAGGCCCTTTCCCCCCGAGAAGCAGTAGAGATCGATACCCATGCGCGCATAGAGTTTGGCATTGTCGACCGGGGGAATGCCCGCGGCATCATCGAGCAGCATAGGGATTTTGTGCTCTTTAGCGATGGACAACTCTTTCTGGAGTTTGTCGCCGAGATCAGTGGTGTAGATCATCGCCGTGTTTTCGTTGATGGCCTGAGCCAGTTCTTCGAGTGAATACACCAGAACCAGTTTGGCTCCGGTCAGCCGGATGGCGCTATCAAAGGCGCTCCGGCCGCCGACCATGATGACCTCGTGTTTCAAACCGGTGGTGTCGGGAAGTTGCCAGATGTATTTGTCGTCGGTGCCGGCCATGCATCCAGCGGTGGCAGCGGCCATTGCGCCCGCCGAACCGGAAGTGACGATGCCGGATTCGGCGCCCGTCAACTCGGCCAGGCGTCTGCCAACGCCGCGCTGCAACTCCAGCATGTTGACAAAATACTTCCCGGCTTCTTCCTGAGCTTTCAGCACTTCGGGGAATTCGAGCGATCCACTCAGATAAGTCCATGTGCCCCGACAATTGATGACCGTTTTCACGCCAAGACGGGTATACACGTTCTCGCTCGGATCCCGGCCGATGGCGGATGCGGTTTGCGCATACAAGTTGCGCGCAGCAATCTGGGTTAGCAGCGGTGTCGCCGCCAAAAGTTTTACGAACGATCTCCGGCTAGAGCTCCGGGTCGGCATTAGTGCCTCCTGATAGAAATAATTTCGGTCGTGCAAACTTTCGCGCATACGCCTTGGCACAGGTCTCGGGTTAATCGTCTTCACCCTCTAACGGAATCTTTGACCGCACAGCGAGAATGTAGGCGCTAGCTCCCGGTTTGTTGTAGAACCCCACCGTGCAGTTTGGGCGAAAATAGTAAGCGTCTCCTGCTTTGGCGGGGAAGCGGGCCTCAATGCCGTCCATTCCGCTCCCTGCGACCATTTCTCCGTCGCCGCCAACAACCAGATAGATCTCTTCCGCGGTTTCGTGATGATGCGGGAAGTTTGTTCCTCCAGGCGCGAAGTTCATCCAGAAAAAGCTGGTCACGACGGAGGCTTCGTCGATGGCATCACGGTTTCCGTTGTGCGGACCAACCAGCAATTTGTACAAAACCGACGTGGGATGGCCTTGCACAGTTTCTTCTTTTACGTCATCCAGATTGACAATCCTGTGCTGCTGAGATGGCGTGCCGGTCGCAATGCGGGAAGGAATCTTGAAACCCATCACCAGTACTCGCAGAGGCTGGCCGGAATTGTTGCCGAACCCATGTTTTATACCCGGAGGCAGGTAGGTGAAATCGTTGGTGCGCAGGGGACGAGTTTCCTCGCCGTATTGCAGGGTGCCGGTACCCTGCAGAACGAAATAGATTTCTTCTTCGCGAGGGTAGAGAGCACTCTGGCAGTTTCCATTGGCTTCCACGGTAACTTCGGCGAAACGAGAGATGCTTCGCAGAATTCGATTGTCTTTGTCCCCTCCGCCGAAAATTGGCTTGTAGTGACAACTAGCCGATGACAGATCCGCTTTCGTCTCGCTCAGTTGCGGCAGGTACCGATGCAGCCACGTGGCGTCCACCGTCCGCTCCTGCGCCGTGAGATTGGCCGCAATCAGCATCGATAGGAATAGGAGAGTCCTGGACATTTTTACGCACTCGGGCTTTGTGTTTGGCAGAGGACGCTGGTATATCACAGAATGTTCTTGACGCCAATCGAAATCTTTCGTTTTATTAGGAATCGTTTCGTTTGCAGGTGTCGATTGGGAAGGAAGTTCTGCGTGCTACTCTCAATCGGCGCAGCTCTTGTCCGGGGAAAAGCGATCATGACACTCCGTTCCGCACTTTTAACTCGCCTGAATCGACTACGAGACTTCGGCGCAGGAATTTTTGCCGTCGTTGTGGTGACGATGTTTTTCTCTTCGGCATTGGCATTCAGTCAATCGAATCTGCGGACGAATACTGATTGCCGAGTTGAGGCCGTCGACTACAAAGGCTGGCAGGCGCAACAACTCTCGAACCGTTGGGTGAAAGCGATCGTCGTACCGCAGAATGGGGGCCGGCTCATGCAAGTCATCTTTGCGGGGCACGCTTACCTTTTTGTAAATCCCAAGTTCGCCGGCAAGTACCTTCCCCCGAGTGCAAACCAGTGGTTCAACTACGGTGGTGACAAGATCTGGCTCCTGCCCGAGGGGAACAATGACGAGCAGCACTGGGTCGGTAATTCCGACTTGCTGGACGACGGACCATTCACATTTCGAAAGCTCTCGGAAGGGCAGCGCTGCGAGATCGAATTGACGAGTCCTTCCGATCCGCAGACTGGCGTTCAATTTACACGCACCATTCGTTTGGACTCCGATTCTCCGCGGATCGCATTTCATGTGTCCATGAAGAACGTGACCGGACATAGCCTCGAGTGGTCGATGCAGTCGGTCTCGCAATACGACACCGCTCTTCCCAGCGAAACGGGTTCGGGGGCGGCCGCGCAGATGAATCATGATTTCTGGACGTTCACGCCAGCGAACCGATCCAGCAGTTATTTGAACCGTTATCACGTTCGATTCGGTCCGGCGGAAAACCCGGCAGTGTCGGTAAGGGAAGACGGTCTTTTTACGGTGCACTACGTTCACATGGCCGCCGAGTTGTGGCTCGATTCGACCGAGGGCTGGCTGGCAGTAGTCGACGGCAAGAGCGAATATGCCATGGTTGAGCGCTTTCAATACGAAGACAGCAAACCTTATCCCGGAAAAGCTTCCGTCATTTTCTGGACCAACGGTCCGGAAAGCAAGCTGAACAGCGAAGGAATCCTTTCGCTGAGCGCCGACCCGGATGCGAGTCCTTTGTATCTCGAAGCAGAGGTTAATAGTCCGCTGTGCCGGTTGCGTCCTGGCGAGAGCTGTACGTTTGAGACGGAGTGGTTTCCCACGCGTTCCGGAAGCGAGTTCCACGGCGTCACAGATGCTGGAATTGTAGTTCAGCCATTGAAAGTAACAGTCAAAGAGAGCAGCAAGGTCGGCCTCTCGGGATCTTTCGGAGTTTTTTATACTGGACATCTGATTGCGCACATTTACGATCAGCACGGTCACGTCGCCGCAGCGCTGGCTGTCGCCGAAGTAAATCCAGGCGAACTTGTATCACTGGAAACCGAGATTGCTTCGCCGGGAAGGTCGGGGCGAGTGTCGATCCACCTTGTGGACGAGAATGGTGTCGATCGCGGCGCGCTTCAGGAAGTTCAATTGAATGCCCAGGATAGTCATTAATGAAACCGTACGCTGCCGCAGTTATTCTTTTTCTGCTCACCACAACAACACCAAGGCTAATCGCGCAGCAGAAGGGGGCGGCATCGAGTTCACCGCTGGATGTGGAGGCAAAAGATCTGCTGACACAACCGGTGGGCGAGGACTGGCCCTCGTATAACGGAGACTACACCGGACGTCGTTTTAGCAGCTTGGGTGAGATCAAGCGCGCCAATGTCGCCCAAATGCGTGCGGCATGGGTTTTCCACCCCGGCAATTCTCAAAGGCTGGAGGCGACCCCAGTGGTCATTCGCGGCGTGATGTACGTGACTTCCGCCAATGACGTCTTCGCGCTGGATGCCAGCACAGGCCGAACGCTGTGGCACTATGCTCGACCCATAAGTTCGGGATTGCTCGATGATGCCGCGGCTCACAAAAATCGTGGAGTAGCGGTGTGGGAGCACTCTGTCTATGTCGAAACCGACGATGCCCACCTGCTCTGCCTCGACGCTCGATCGGGGAATCTGCTGTGGGACATCGAATATGCAGACAAGCGCAAGCAGTACGGCGCAACCAGCGCTCCTCTCGTCGTTAAGGATGAGGTGATTGTAGGCACATCCGGCGGGGATTCTGGGGTGCGAGGGTTTGTGGCGGCTTTCGATGCAAAAACCGGAACACTGAAATGGCGACTGTGGACGATTCCGGGGCCGGGAGAATTCGGCTCTGACAGTTGGCCGGGTGATTCCTACTTACATGGAGGCGCCACGACATGGATGCCCGGCACCTACGATCCAGAACTCGACACCTTGTATTGGACAACCAGTAACGCCGCCCCGGATTTTATGGGAGACTCGCGACCGGGCGACGATCTGTATACTGCGTGCGTTCTTGCAATCGATCCCGGTACTGGCAAATTGAAGTGGTACTTCCAGTTCACACCGCACGACTTGTACGACTATGACGCGAATGAAACACCGGTGTTAGTGGACGAAAAGGAAAACGGCGCGGTGCGTCATTTGCTCCTGCAGGCCAACCGAAACGGCTTCTTCTATGTTCTCGACCGAACGAACGGTAAGTTTCTGCGGGCGACTCCGTTCCTGGAGACATTGAACTGGGCCACTGGGATCGATGCCTCGGGGCGGCCCGTACTCTCTGGTCGAGTCCCGACCAAAGATGGCACGTCCATCTGTCCCGGCATCGTTGGTGCTACCAATTGGTTTTCACCCTCTTACAATCCGGACACCGGGCTTTTCTATGTGATGGCGCTCGAGAATTGTAATCTGTACTTTTCGAAACCAAAGCCGTTCACACAGGGCGAGACTTTCTACGGAACGGGCACGAAGCATCCTGTGGGCCAGGACTCGCGAAAGATCCTCCTGGCGCTTTCTCCAACAGACGGTAAGAAGGTTTGGCGATATCCGCAAGCGGGTCATGGCAATTCATGGGCAGGAACGCTCACAACCGCGGGTGGACTGGTTTTTTTTGGCGACGATGCCGGCTTGTTCGAAGCAGTCGATGCCAGGACAGGCCATCCACTGTGGCACTTCAATACTGGACAGTCGTTTAGCGCGTCACCGATGACCTATGCTGCGGACGGAGTTCAGTACGTAGCAATCTTCGCTGGAAGCGACCTGTTCAGCTTCGCGCTGCCCCACTGAATCGCCACTCGATATCACATTGGACAAGACGGAGCGAAAAAGATTTCAGTGCTCCAGGTAAGGGACGAATCCGCGAGTTTTCGTTTCGAGACGATACACTGACGTCGTTGCCGTGATGTAGAGCGTGCGGTACTGCGGATCGCCCCAGGTCAGGTTGGCGGGCTGTTCCGGCATGACGATCGTGCCCAGATGATTTCCGTTCGGGTCCCAAACCCAAATACCCTTCGGCCCGGTTACGAAGAGATTGCCTTTGTCGTCCACTTTGATTCCGTCGGGGACACCCTCATGCTTGCCCCCGGGTTCGTCGCCAAAGATACGCCCATGGCTTAGGGTGCCGTCGGCAGACACGTCGTAGACGCGAATATTGCGCTGTTCGCTATCGTCGACATAAAACTTCTTGCCATCCGGCGAGAAGGCCAATCCATTCGGCTGCGAAAGATCCTTCGTCAGCAGACGCAAGTTTCCATTGCCATCCAGTCGGTAAACGCCTTGAAACGGAATCTCCTGCTTCTCTCCCGCGACCAGATCGAGGGTTGGATCGGTGAAATAGAGCGCACCATCCGGCCCGACAATCACGTCGTTCGGGCTATTAAGACGCTTTCCCTCGTAGCGATCTGCGAGCACTTTGTATTTTCCGTCGGGAGTTATCTCGATGATGGCTCTGAAGACGCTGGCACAATCAATCAACCGATGGCGGCGATCGAAGGTGTTGCCGTCCGGGTCGCCCAATGCGATGACGTCTTCTTTCTTGCCGTTCGGATAGACCCGAAAAATCTTGCTAATCGTCTCGTCGCTAACGTAGAGAAACCCGGCCGGATCCCACATCGGCCCTTCGGTGAAGCCGAAACCGGTGGCGACTGTTTCGAGCTTGGCGTTGCTGTCGATCAGTTCCAGAAACTTGGGAGAGAGCGGTTCAAGCCCGAAGCTCCGGGTTTTCTGAGCCGCAACCATTATCGGCAGGAAAAACAGAGCCAGCAACGCGAGCAAAAGAAAATCCCGGAGTCTCATTCGTCTTCGTCTTCCTTCTTTGGGGGAGTTACGGTCTTGCTGGTGGCCGAAGTGGACATCAGATAGCTCACCAGATCGTTCAACTCGCTGTCGGTGAGCAGTTGATGATAATTTGCGGGCATCAGGGAGCTGTCCAGATGTTCGAAGTTCCGCAATTCCGCCTTGTTCAAACTGTAGAAACGTCCATCTTTCGTTTGCAGCTGCACGGAGAAGTTGTCTTCGTTACGCACTAACCCTTCAAGTCGATCGCCGTTCGCCGAGGTCAGCGAGGCCATCCGATAGCCGGGCGGCGGCGTTCTCGGTGACCTTACGATTTCGTCGCGGATCGCGTTTGCCGACGCAGCCGATTCATGTTCAGTGAGATCGGGGCCAAGGAATCCACCCTTGCCTGAAATCATGTGGCAACTTGAACAATCGCCTTTGCCGAAGAAAATGTCCTGGCCGCGATTTGCGTCACCGGGAAAAACGCGAGTCTCGCCTTTCCGCTGAAGTGTGCGCACATAGCCCACTACGGCGCGAACTTGCTCTTCAGTGAGCTTGCGAAAAGCTGGCATGCCGGTATCAGGGATGCCCAGCGAAATGATGTTGGACATTTGACTATCTGAGAGATTTTGCGCGTTGGCGTCGGTTGAAATGTTGGCGGCTTTGTCACTTCCCCTGCCATCGAGCCCGTGACATCCAGCACAAGAAGAGTTAAAAATACTGCGACCCGCTGCGAGAGCGGCTTGTGATTCCTGACCGGAAGAGAGATTTTGTCCCGCCCGCAAAAGCGGGACGTGCAACATCGAAAGTATCAGGCAGAGTGCGAACTGATCTAAAGACTTGCGAATCGGAGGCATAGGCGAACCGCCACATTCTATCGCACGGGAACAAGAGTGGGAACGCAGCCCCGTTCCCTTCTCACAGGGTGGGAAATTTGCACCACGATATGTTTTGAGAAAAGACGCACGACGTCAGTAGAGTATCTGTCATGGTTGATCCGACATGGTTGAACCGGTTCGCCGCTGTTCAAGACTGGCGCGAGGAGTGATCGGATCCGCAGACGCCTAAACAAACATGGAGGAAAGAATGCATCTACATCACCAGCTTTCGAGAATGCGCATCCTCGTAATTCTTGGAGTCTTGATAATTATTCCCATCGCAGCGGTTCATACCCGGCGTGCACACGCACAATCCAATTCTGGGGATCCAGCCCCTTCTGACAGCGAACTGGTCGCGCAGTTCCGCCGGGTGGAAGTCGCTTCCGTTTCCGATGCGCTTGAGCAGATTACTCACAAGCGAATGTACATGAGCCACCGCATGCAGCCAATCTTTACGGCGAAATTTGCGGGTTATGCACGAACCGTCCAACTTAAGAAGAACGAAGGCAACAACGATCCCGAAGCCCTCAGCGGCATGCTGGAGGCGATCGACCAGGGTTCGACTGACTCCGTGTATGTGATGGTGGTCGAGGATGGCGAAGACATCGCTGGAATGGGCGGACTGATGGGCACTGCAATGGCGGCCCGCGGCTATGCCGGGGCGGTCATCGATGGCGGAGTGCGAGATGTGGCTTATCTGCGCAAGATCGCTTTCCCGGTTTTTGCCACTGGGATTGTCCCCTCCACCTCGGTGCATCACTACCGGTTTGCGGGGGCGCAGATTCCAGTGGTGTGCAACGGAGTGCCGGTGAACCCGGGAGATATCGTCGTAGCGGATAGCGACGGCGTCGCCATTGTACCGAAAACTCAAGCGCAAGCCGTGCTCACCATGGCGCAACAGATGGATTACAAAGAACATTCGATGTACGCGCTCATCGAACAGTGGAAGTCAATCGTGCAGGCGGTTAAGAAAGTCGGACGTCTCTAATTCTGAAGAGTTGCATAAAATTGATTTTCATCAGATAATCCAGCGTTTTCATTTTCGCCTGCTCATGATGAACGTACGCGCGAAACGCAACTATGACATTACCGCTCTGCAACGTGGGCTGCGGCTCCTGCATCTTTTCAGCGAGTCTCCACGGGGACTCACCGCGAAGCAGGTGGCGGCTCTGTCGCGACTGCCAGTGAGCACGGTTCATCGCTTCCTGGCAAATCTGGTTACCACAGGATTCTTAAACCGTGATACGGAGGGTACTCACCACCTCGGGATCGCGTGTTTCTCCATCGGCCAGGCGGCAGCGGGGCAGCTGGATATCCGGCGCTTGAGCCTGCCGTATTTGCGGGACCTGAACCAGCAGACTCGCGAAACCATACACCTCACGGTGCGGCACGCATTGTCTGCGGTGTATGTAGAAAAATTAGACTCTCCTGAGCCATTGCGGATCTATTCGCGAATCGGCGCCTCTGTTCCACTGCACTGTACCGCCGTAGGCAAAGTGATGCTGGCATACATGCCGACTGGCGAGCAGGATCAGGTTCTGCCGGAACTGGACCTAAAGCGCCGGACCCCGAATTCTGTCGGGAATCTCCAGGAACTCCGGGTAGAGTTGCTCCGCGTGCGCAAGAACGGATATGCATCTGACCTGGAAGAACACGAGTTGCACATTCGCTGTGTGGCCGCTCCGATATGGGATCACACCGGCAGCGTGCAATCGAGTCTCAGCATCACGGCTCCGGCTTTCCGAATGCCGGTAGCACGCCTGCGCCAGTTGGCGCCGCTTATTCAAAGCGTAGGTCGGAAGATCTCGGCCGAACTTGGGTATCAGCCGGCTGCGTCTCTTTCCCCGGAGACATTAGAGAAACGGAACGGTAAGACGAGGGCGCACCTCGCCAGGATCGCGGTCTAAGGCGGGGAACTTGAGCAATTCGCAGCCACCACCAAGGAATACGAAATTGGAAATCGAAAGGAGCACCAATATGAATTTAACGTCGACTCGAAGAACATTCGCTCTGCGGTTTGGTTCGGTTCTTTCGGCCCTGGGCCTAACAGCGGCAGCCTTGCCCACGCCTGGAATGGCAGAGAGCCCGCAGGATGCAGGCGCCATCCGCAAGCTGAACGGTGAGGGCAAGCCGGGCGGTGAGAAGGACATCATCATGCCCGTGATTGTTCATAACGGGTTGATCTATGTTTCGGGGCAAGGCGCACACGACACGCGAGATCAGAAAGAATGGACCATTGAATCTCACACCACCATGGTGATGGATAAGGTCAAGAAACTTGTAGAAGTCGGAGGAGGCACGACCGACACAATTCTTCAGGCGAACGTATTCCTGGTAAAGATCGAACACTGGGATGGGATGCACAAAGTATTTTCGACTTATTTCCCTCATGGCGGACCCGCCCGCACGACAGTCGCCGTCGCCGCGTTGCCAGGAGATTCCCTGGTAGAAATTAATTGCATTGCCACCGTAGCCCACAAGTAGAAGCGAGGAGATCCTCATGCGATTGAACACGACGTGGAACCGGCGCGGATTTCTGGGAACGGTTGCGGCGATGGTAGCCTCCGCCTTTGCCCCTGCCAAACTCTTTTCAAAGGTCGGCGCGGCTGCGGGGATCCCTGCCGTGAACGGTTTTGGCCAGAGCGGGAATCCGTTCGAAGAACTGGGCATGACCACGGTGATCAACTGCGAGGGCACGATGACCATGCTGGGCGGCTCGATTCTGCGCCCTGAACTTGAAGCCGTCATGGCGATGGCCGGTCGCCACTTCGTGAGTATTCCTGAACTCGAAGTGGCGGCCGGTAAGCGCATTGCCGAAATGCTGAAACTCCCGGATGGTTACGGCGCTCTGGTAACTTCCGGCGCGGCTGCCGCGATTCAGTCCGGACTTGCAGGCATTCTTACGAAAGATAACGAAGCCTTGATTCGCCAGCTTCCTGATCTGACCGGGATGAAGTCTGAAGTCATTATTCAAAAAGCGCATCGCAATCCGTTCGATCATCAATTGCGGTCAACGGGAATCAAACTGATCGTAATCGAGACGCGGGATGAGCTTCGCCAGGCGGTAAACGATCGAACGGCGATGATGCACTTTTCAAACTTTGCCAATGCCGCGGGCCAAATCAAAGTGGACGAATGGGTGAAGTTCGCCAAGCAATACAACATTCCGTGCATGAACGACGCCGCGGCGGACACGCCTCCTGTTTCGCATCTCTGGGATTACACCAACATGGGTTACGACCTGGTCATTTTTAGCGGCGGCAAGGCCATGCGCGGGCCACAGTGTGCCGGACTGCTGATCGGGCGCAAGGATCTGGTGGCCTATGCGCTACTCAACAACAGTCCGCATGAGGACACACTCGGCCGCAGCCAGAAAGTTGGAAAAGAAGAAATCGTCGGAATGGTAAAGGCGCTGGAACTTTATCTGAAGGAGGATCACGACGCGCTGGCCCGCGAATGGCAGGATCGCCTTGAACGAATCTCGCGTGAATTAACCAGGGTTCCGGGTGTAAGCACCTCGTTCTTCGTTCCCGACATTGCGAATCACGTTCCGCACATGCAAATCACGTGGGACTCGCGAGTTGCGGTTGAACCCAACGAGGTTTCAAAGTCTCTACGGAATTCAAAGCCTGCGATTGTCATCGGCGGCGACGAAGGCAGGCCCGGCCTCATCATGTGCTCGTTCATGCTGCAGGCGGGCGAAGACAAGATCGTCGCGGAACAACTGTCGCGCGTCCTGCGCCAGCATTCAGCTTAAGTCCGTACGCGACAGCCAAACGATGCTCACGGCGAAGACAACCCGGGTGCGCTGGTTCCTGGTGTTCTGGCTCTTCGTCCTCAGTGCTGTGTCTTATCTCGACAGGGTCAACATCTCCATCGCCGGTGGATCGATTGTCGATGCTTATCACCTCAGCGATGTCCAGCTGGGAAAGGTTTTCAGCGCATTACTCGCGGGCTACGCGCTATTTCAGACTGTCGGCGGTTATCTGGCCGACCGCTTTGGGCCACGGCGTGTATTAGCTGCCGGTGTTGTCTGGTGGGGAATCTTTACGGCCCTGACTGCTCTTGTTCCCGCGGATATCGGGGGCGCGTTGTATTTGTTTGTAGGAGTTCGGTTTTTTCTCGGCGCCGGTGAAGCAGTAATCTACCCCGCAGCCAACCAGTTCGTCGCGCGCTGGATTCCGGTGCGCGAGCGTGGCATTGCCAACGGCTGGATTTTTGCCGGCGTTGGCGCCGGAGCTGGTCTTACCCCGCCGCTTATCGCGTATCTCATGATCCATCACGGCTGGCGCTCGTCGTTCTGGGTGTGCGCCATCCTCGGATTTCTGGCCGGCGCAGTCTGGTTTGTCGCGGCGCGCGATAATCCGGAGGACCACCCGCGTGTTTCAGCAACAGAACTCACCACAATTCAGTCGGGACTTAGAGTTACAGGCGACTCGCCAAATCCCGCGACGGCGCGTGCGGATGCCCTTGTGCCCTGGAAGCGTGTCATGCGAAGCCGCGAGGTTTGGGCAGTGACCATCAGCTATTTTTGCTACGGCTACGTGGCGTGGATTTTTTTCAGTTGGTTCTATCGCTACCTTGCCAAAGTGCGCGGACTCGATCTCAAAGCCAGCGCTTTCTATTCCATGCTGCCGTTCCTGGCGATGCTGGTCTGCTGCCTGCTAGGTGGAATGGTGAACGATCGGCTCACCAAGTGGCGTGGGCCGCGGCTCGGACGATGCGGCGTGGCAGCGCTCGCCATGGCAGTGGCAGGAATCTTCATCGCGTGCGGTTCGCAGGTTCAGGGCGTACGCCTGGCAAGTGTCGTGCTCGCAGGCGGAGCTGGCGCTTTGTATTTCTCCCAGAGTTCATTTTGGTCAGTGACTGCGGATATTGCCGGAGGGTCCGCAGGATCAGTATCCGGGTTCATGAATATGGGGGCTCAAATTGGCGGAGCGCTGACTGGCTCACTCACCCCCTGGATCGCCCTACGCTATGGCTGGACGGCCTCTTTTTTGGTGGCAGCGGCTCTGTGTATTGTGGGCGCGCTGTGCTGGCTTGCCGTCGACCCACTGAATACGTTGACGCATGAGCGAATTGCCGGTACGCGCCATGATGTCCACTCCTGAGCGCGTTGCGGGCGTCGTGTTATTGCTTGCAGAACAATCCAAAGACGGACACTTCCATGGTTGATATAATTGGCGACTGCGCTAACCCCGATTCCTCTTTCCACGAACATTCGTTCGAGGAGGCGTCGACGCGCGGCGCCACTGCTTCGTCGCATTAGACCCCGGGTGCACTCACTCAACTCCAGGTAGGAGGTTTCCTGCGCTATGGCGTCTTTCAAAATTGGCATCAACATGGCGGGCGCCGTCTCTGCCGGCGCATACACTGCCGGGGTTCTTGACTTTCTTACCGAAGCGCTCGACGAATGGTATAAGGCGAAGTCCGCGGGCGAAGCCGTGCCCATTCACGATGCGTCCCTCGAAGTTTTTTCGGGCGCTTCAGCGGGCGGCATGTGCGCTGCGATTTCGGCCGTCATGCTTCAGGAAGACTTCGAGCACATTCATGACACCGCGCAGAGCGGTACTTCGAATCGCTTCTATGAAAGCTGGGTCAACCGGATCGATATTCGCGAACTATTGAAGGCGGACGATCTAAAGAAGAGTCCAAACGTAATATCTCTGCTGGATTCTTCAATCCTCAATCAAATCGCCTCTTACGCCCTGACGCCAACCAATCCGCTGCGATCGCCGAAGCCTTATGTTTCACCAAACCTCACGCTCTTTCTCTCGCTGACCAATTTGCGGGGTGAGCCTTATTCTCTCAACGGCTCCGCCCCAGGTTCGATTGAAGAGAGCACATTCTTTTTTGGCGATCGCATTCGCTTCGAAACTCTGCGCCCTGACAAACAGACGAAACCCGCTGCATCTGCGCACCCCATCGACATTACCAGGCCCGGCGCCGCAGGGGGCTGGGACGTCCTGCAAACTGCCGCTTTAGCCACCGGAGCCTTTCCGCTATTCCTCGCGCCGCGCATCCTCAGCCGCATCGCCGGTGAATATACTCCTCCGGTCTGGGAATCGGTCGCCTCGGCGGTCACCGGCACTCCCCCTCCTATCAAACCCAATTTCCCCGCCGATCTTCCCCAGCCGTTCGAAACTCTCAACGTCGACGGCGGAGTTACCAACAACGACCCCTTCAACTATGCTCACGACTATCTCGGTTCAGTCGAGCCGCCCTGCGCGCCCGATCAGATGTTTCGCAGCCCGCTGGAAGTCGATCGCGCCGTGATCGGCATCGCTCCCTTTCCTACCACCGAAAAGTTCGATATCAATTTCGACGCCGCCGAAAGTTCGCACGTCTTCTCTGTGATCCCGCGCCTGATTTCAGCCCTAATCTCGCAATCGCGGTTTTTCGGCGAATCGCTCAGCCAGATCATGGACGGAACCACGTTCAGCCGCTTCATCATTGCACCCTCGGACGATAGGCCTGCTAGCGCTCCGTCTCACGACGGTGCACTATCGCATCCGCTCCCGGCGCTGCAGTGCGCAACTCTCGGAGCCTTCGGCGGATTCTTCGAGCGCGGATTTCGCGCCCATGATTATGCCCTTGGGCGCCGCAACTGCCAGAAGTTCTTGCGGGATTATTTCATCCTGCCCGCAGACAACGTCATCATTGCCCCCGCTCTGAAGGCTCTCGATCCCATTGCTCGCGACACCGTCCTGAAAACATTCGGACACTCTGCCCCCGGAACCTATTCCCACTCGGCTCAAGACCTCGCGCAAAAGGGTTGTCCTGTGCCCCAAGTGCAAGCCGACGCCGGCGACGTTTGGATTCCGATTATTCCGCTCTGTGGAAGCGTGTCCAAAGATCTGGGACCGGTCCCGCGAGCCACGATTTCCGACTCGGCTCTGGATGACATTGTGAAACTCATTCTCCAGCGCTTTCGAGCGGTTACGTCCGCTTTGCTGTCGCAGGTTTCGTCCTGGCCGCTAAGAACCTTCCTGAAGGTCGGACAGCCGGTCATCAGGTTCCTGGCGCGGCAGCCGTTGAAAGACGCGCTCATCAAGCAGTTAGGGCCGGCTTACCGCTCGAGCAAAGTGTGAGACGGGTAGTGATCCGTGCATGGCAAGAAACTGGAACCGGGCGGCCTCCACGTCGCAAATTTCTGCATCTTGACACCTGCGCCGTCTGGACTATGATCGAAGAAGTTGGCCCTCCCCTGCTTGGCCACTTTTCACCGGCCGATTGTCACTGCTCGGCAAGACCTAATCCGTCTCCTTAAGGACTCATCCTAATGATCACCGGCCCTTGTTCTCTCTCCGCGAAGTGTGTCCGCTCTCTGCTGTTCTCCTTGGCGCTGTGCCTTTTTAGCGGCGTGGCTTTCGGCCAAACCGACCACTGGACGGGCACCACCGGCGTCTGGAGCGACCCTGCCAACTGGGACAACGGAAAGCCCGTCGCAGGCGAAAATATCGTGGTCAGCACCTCTGGGGCGAATGCCACTGATGACTTCAGCCTCGCGATCGGCACGCTCACTCTGGGCTCTTCCGACACCGTGAGCATCGCTGACGGCGTCGCGCTCAACGCATCCGGCACAATCGACAACGCGGGAACTATCCAGCTCTCTTCGGCGGGCAGCAACACCTCCCTGCAAATCACGGGCAACGTGTCGCTGAGCGGCAAAGGCAAAGTTATTCTAGGCACGACCGGCCCCAACTACATTGTGGGAGCGTCGGGCGCGGGAACCGAAGTTCTGACCAATGCCAGTACTATTCAGGGCGCGGGCAATATTGGAAACGGCCTGATGGGGTTAGCAAACACCGGGACCATCAACGCGAATAGTTCGTTGGGAAATTTGTTCATCAATGTCAGCGCAGCCGGCCTCAACAATACCGGCATTCTCGAAGCGACCGCGGGCGGCAACCTCACTATTCAGGGTCCGGCAAATTCCTTCACCAACTACAACGCATCTACCGACACTCTCACTGGCGGCACTCTTACCGCGAACAGCGGCAATATTTATTTTGCCGGCAGCAACAACGGAATCGTTACGCTGGCTGGGCGCCTCACCGAGGAGTACAAGGGTCAGGTCATCAACACCACCACTGGCGCGAGAGCTATAGCCAATATCGCCAACATATTGTCTGGCGCGGCCCTCACCACCAGTGCCGGCTTCACGCAGCCCGGTGTGCTCAACGTGGCGGGAGCGTTGAACCTCATAAACGGTGCGGTAGTGAACGTGGGCTCGCTGGCGCAGATCGTCAACAATGAATTGACAGGTGGACAATGGGTCTTTGACGTCAATCTGAATATTACCGGAACGCCCGCTAAAATCCTGACCAACTCGGCCAGCGTCATCCTGTCAGACGGGACTATCAAGAATACGGTGGACGGCAGCGACGCTTTCGCGAGTCTCACCTCCAACAAGAAGACTCTGCGCCTTCAGAGCCACGCTCGTCTCACCACCACGGGTACTCTGACCAATAGCAACCAGTTGAAGGTGGACACCCTGTGCAAGCTCACCATCGGCGGAACCGGGACCAGCTACACGCAGATCGGCGGCAAGATACTGATGGACGGCCAGATCATCGGCGCGGTGAAGATTCTAGCCGGGACTTATCTCGGCGCCGGTTCAATTGCCGGCAACGTCTTAGTCGGCGGCTCGGGCACGGCCACGTTCAGTCTGGGCGATACCAACCTGTCTGCCCTGGTAAAAGTTACGGGAACCTACACCCAGATGTCGAACGCCATCTTGAGCGCGCCCATCGGCGGCACGACTTTGGGTACGCAGTACAGCCAGCTTCAGGTCACTGGCGCGGCCCATCTGGCTGGCACCTTGACTGCGCCGCTGCTCGGCACTTTCGTTCCCACCGTTGACGAAACCTTCACGGTTATGACTGCCACCAGCCTGACGGGAAGTTTTTCCAATTCAACCATCGCCATCAATTCTTCGGAACACTTTGCGATCTCGTACCCGGCGCAAAGCGTGCTGCTGACGGTGGTCTCGGGACCGGCAGCGCAGTAGGCTTTGAGACGTAATACATCGGCAGTCGATACTTTGAAAGGGCGCGGCTTCAAGCCGCGCCGCTAGCCCTTCCCTTTATTCCCAATATTCCCAACTCTGTCATCCCGACCGGAGCCGGAGCGCAAGCGACAGCGCAGTGGAGGGACCTGCTGTTGTCTTTTGCTAGCGAAGCGGAAGCGGCCCAACCTGCAAATCTCTTCATCTTGACCCGCCCCCGAACCCCTGTCAGACTCATCCCCTGAAAGAGCGATGATAGATTTCCATCATGCCGATAGCAGCCACGACTCATGTGGGGACAGCCGCCCCCCGCTGTCCAGCCCAGCGAAGCTCGGCAGATGCATGCAGCTCATCGTGCTAGCCATCGCCACACTCACCGCCCTAGCCGCAGCTCAAAATCCCGTACCGCAAATTGTCGGCCCGGTGAAGCCGATGGCCATTCCTCCCGGCAGCCCCGCCTTCACGCTAAGCGTCTTTGGAGCGAACTTCGTCTCCGGGGCGGTGGTGAATTGGAATTATCAGGCGCGGGCTACGACGTTTGTTTCAGCGCATGAATTGCAGGTGCAAATCCTGGCCACCGATGTGACGAAAAACACAGCGGGCATGATCTCGGTCACAAATCCTTCGGGAGGGGGAAATTCGAGCGCCAGTTGGGCGCAGGTGGAAGTGCACGTACCCACATCTTCAGTCGCGGTCAACGCTTTCAAGGCCTATCCCTATGGCTACTGGCAAGTGATGCCAGCGGATTTCAACCACGACACGATTCTGGATGTCGTCGCGGAGTACGGCGGCGACCTGGGTTACTACTACGGAGTCGGGAACGGCACCTTCCACTTTGGCTCGATCGCGGGGCGGGCGCAGGCCTCTCCCAACCAAGCCGTGTACGGAGATTTTAACGGAGATGGAAACCTCGACGTGGGAGTGATCCAGGGAGTCGGTCAGAACACCCCAACGCAAATGGCCGTAATGTTGGGCGACGGCAAAGGAAAGTTTACCGTTGGTCCGCGCCTCAAGGACTTTTCCGGTCTATCCCAAGTCGTAGTAGGTGACTTCAACCAGGATGGCAAACTCGACTTGGCGGTTCATGGCAAGTTCCAACACCTCTCGATGTTTCTCGGCAACGGCGATGGCACGTTTCAGCCAGCTAAGAACATTTCGAACTCTATGCAGTTTACGGAGATGTTGACCGGGGACTTCAATGGCGACGGAAAGCTGGATCTGGTTCTGCTCGCGTGGGGAATCAATCAAGGTGTGGGTATAGGCGTCTACCTTCTCCTAGGCAACGGTGACGGTACCTTCCAGCCGCTCCAGACGGTCGCTACCCAGTCGACGGATTTACCGTGCGGCTTGCAATATTCTCTGCAAGTGAGTGATTTCAATGGCGACGGAAAGTTGGACATCGCCTATTGCACCTACTACAGCGGTCAGATTGGGATTTTGCTGGGGAATGGCGACGGCACTTTCCAGGCGCCGGTTTTCTATGCTGGTCCAAACGTTATTTACAGCTATGCCATCGGCGACATCAATTCCGACGGCAAACCGGACTTGCTGGTCTCGCAGTACGGAAGCGTCAAAGACCAATTTGTGACCTATCTGGGGAATGGAGACGGCACTTTTCAGGCCCCGCAGAGCATGGACTCGCTCTGGGCTGAAGAAGGTCTGACCATCGGCGATTTCAACTCCGACGGCTTACTCGACTTCATTTATCAAACAGGCCTTGGAATGGACGTGTATATCCAGCAGTGAGCAGCGCGAACGAGGAGGATCGATGTCGCAGCAGTTTCTCGTGAGCGTCCTCCCTCCCATTTTGGCACCCTCCCCATTGCCCAACCAGCCGCATTCCCTGCTTTTTTCCACCTCCCACTTGACTTACGCTCAAAACCTTGTAATAACTAGAAGTCCTTCCGGACGAGTCTGGGGGTGTGTCTAGTTTGGCTGAAGTTCGACTTCAAGAGGGCGAATCGCTCGAAAACGCGCTCCGCCGGTTTAAGCGCAAGGTGCAACAGGAAGACATTATCAAGGAGGTAAAGCGCCACTCCTTCTACCTGAAGCCCGGTGAGAAAAAACGCGTAAAGGCAGCATTAGCCCGTAAACGTGCGCGTAAAAAGACGCGCAAAGAGCAAGATTAACGGCAACGAAAACGCAGGAAAGGGCCGCTCCGTCCCGGGGCGGCTCTGCTTAATCTGGCCCCCGCCGAGTTGAGCTGCACTAGGGATTACTCGTATTCATAAATCTTCCGGCATCCAAGCACGATAGTTTGTATCCACGCACCGTCCCAGGGGCGTGGCGGGCCGAGTCCAAGGGGCAGTTGAGGGGGAGCTGTACACAACCTGTATTCCTTTTTGCGCCGCCGCCTTCCCCGCGGGGTGCACGAGGAAACGGGCTGAAGGGAGCCATCCTCAGATGGAATTTCAGGACAAGGTGTTGAACTGCATCGACTGTGGAAGTGATTTCGTATTCACCTCCGGGGAACAACTTTTCTTCTACGATAAGCAATTCAAGAACGAGCCCAAGCGCTGCAAAGCCTGCAAAACCAAGCGGGTCGCCGTTCTGGGTGCGCCACCTTCGCAACCGCGAAACTTTTACCAGAATACGAAGATCGAGACCCGTGCCACCTGCTCGCAGTGCGGCAAGGAAACCACGGTGCCCTTCCGTCCCACGCAGAATCGTCCCATCTTCTGCCGGGAATGCTTCCAGTCTCGGAGGTCGGCCGTCTCCGCCTGACCAGTGACGCTGCCGCGGCTGATTCGCCAGCCGCGGGAGAGGTGTGTCCGTGAGCCGGCTCAATGCAGCGACGGGCCCTCATCTCAACGTAGCTGCGCTCGATGACCCTCGCATGCGCTACCATAGAACGTGCCTTCCTACTACATAGAAAATTTCGGCTGCCGCGCGACCCAGGCCGATGGCGCCGCCCTCGAACGGCAGTTTGAGAGCGAGGGACTCGACCGAGCCACCGTTGCCGCGGACGCTTCGGTCGTGGTGCTGAACACATGCACCGTAACCGGAGCCGCTGATCAGGACGCCCGTGCCGCTATCCGCCGCGTACAGCGCCAGAATCCAGCCGCAAGGATCGTCGTTACCGGATGCTACGCCCAGCGCGCTCCCGAAGAAATCGCCGCGCTGCCCGGAGTAAGTTGTGTCGTCGGCAACTCGCACAAACATCAACTGGCCGAGCTGGTGTTGCGAGGCGCTGGGGTTTTGGAAGGCAGCGCGGCAGATGCCAGAAATTTCATTCCAATTGCGGTCTTGGGCCAACGACCGTTCTTAGCCTGCCCTGAGCGGGGTGAAGGGACCGACGACCAACGACGAATTTACGTCTCCGACATCTTCGCGCACACCGAACTCCTTGCCGCTCCCCTCT
>Ga0210410_10001565_pt1 | contig 21283 bp, 26 predicted proteins | sample IncBWC4MmetaG_FD_161058 | JGI IMG/M metagenome (GOLD analysis project Ga0210410, IMG submission 161058) | Forest soil microbial communities from Barre Woods Harvard Forest LTER site, Petersham, Massachusetts, United States - Inc-BW-C-4-M | ecosystem: Environmental > Terrestrial > Soil >... | reverse complement strand
ATGTCGGCCCTGAAAAGACGGGCGAGCGAAGTGGAAGAGCTGTTTCACATCGGCTGCAGTTTCCAGTGCGAAAAGCCGCTTCCCATTCACGACGCGAACCTAGCGACGCATCTTTATCGAATAGCTCAAGAAGCGGTGAACAACGCGATACGCCACGGGAAATCCAGAAATATTGTCATTGGGCTGTCGGGCAAGAACGGGGCCGGTACGCTTACAATTCAAGATGACGGAGAGGGATTCCCCAAGAAGCCGGCCCATCCGCCGGGCGTCGGCCTAAGCATCATGAACTATCGGGCTGACATGGTGGGCGGTTCGCTGAAAGTTCAGCCGAACCAAGAGCGAGGAATAACGGTGACTTGCATGTTTCCTATTCGGGGTATTGAATAGGGGAGAGTTCCGATGATTGCTAAACCGCAGGTGAGTGTTCAGACCAAGAAATGCAGAGTGCTGCTGGTTGACGATCACCCCATCGTCCGTCAAGGACTCGCTCTGCTCATTGACCGCGAAGGTGATCTTTCGGTGTGCGGCGAAGCAGACGGAGCGCATTCGGCCTTCCACGCCATCGAGACACTCCGGCCAGACGTTGTTGTATTGGACATTTCTCTGAGCGGGCCGGATGGATTGGACGTTCTCAAGGAAATCCGGATGAAAACCGCGAGCCTGCCGGTGCTTATTCTCTCCATGCACGATGAGTCGATTTATGCGGAGCGCGCCATGCGCGCAGGCGCAAACGGCTACATCATGAAGCAAGAGGCAACCGAGAAAGTGTTGGTGGCGATTCGAAGAATTCTGCAAGGCGAAGTTTATCTCAGCGATCGGCTTACCAACACCATGTTGCAACAGTATATGCGAGGAGTTTCGCCGACCAAGATGTCTCCGCTTGTGAGTCTCACGGACCGGGAACTGGAAGTGTTTCGTTTGATCGGCGAGGGCCATGGAACACGGCAAATTGCGGACGAACTGCACCTGAGCGTGAAGACGATCGAGTCCTACCAGGCGCACATCAAGGAGAAACTGGCACTGAGGAACGCGCGGGAGCTTGTGCAGCATGCGATAGAGTGGACAGTGAATCTGAATGGGGGGCATTAGCCTAATTTCTTGTCCGGATATAAACCGGGGAATCCCCTATAGCCGTATACGACCATCCCCGATGACAAATACCGCGTGGGCCTGATTGTAGAAGTCCTTCCACCGTTGTAATTCTCACGAGCGAAATTCTGGATAGTAGTCTGTCCCAAACGAGGTCAACTGCTTCCCTCTGGAAGCGTTTGATTTGCCCCTGTGCTTCGTGCGCAAGGACGAGTTTCGGAACTGCGCACGCGCAGAGTTGTCTCTGCTGGGATTCGCAAGAGCCCGAGAGGAGAGACTGGAATGACACCCGAAGCAGTTCCTTACGGCCGAAAAACACAAAAGCCGTCCCCCGTCCCCGATGTACATATTTTGTGGATTACAGCGGGGCTTGGCTGTGACGGAGATTCCGTCTCTATAACGGCGGCGACACAACCAAGCATCGAGGACGTCTTGCTGGGAGCGATCCCGGGATTGCCGCGAGTGCATCTGCACAACCCCGTGCTTGCCTATGAAAACGGGGATGATTTTCTAAAGTATTGGTACCAGGCTGAACAGGGGAAGCTGGAACCGTTTGTTTTGGTCGTGGAGGGTTCGATTCCCAACGAGAAAATCAAGAAGGAAGGCTACTGGGCAGCACTCGGAACCGATTCGAAAACCGGACAGCCCATCACCACGAATGAATGGATCGATCGGCTGGCGCCCAAAGCGCTGGCTATAGTGGCCTGCGGCACGTGCGCGACCTACGGCGGAATCCATGCCATGCAAGGCAACCCCACGGGAGCAATGGGACTGGCCGACTACTTAGGCTGGGATTGGAAGTCCAAGGCTGGCTTGCCCATCGTGAACGTTCCTGGTTGTCCAGTGCAGCCGGACAACTTCATGGAGACGGTGCTCTATCTCCTGTATCAAGTGTCCGGTTTAGCGCCGATGATTCCCCTCGACGAGCAGTTGAGGCCGATGTGGCTCTTCGGAAAGACGGTTCATGATGGCTGTGACCGCGCCGGCTATTACGAGCAGGGTGATTTCGCGGAAGTTTACGGATCGCCGAAGTGCATCGTGAAACTGGGCTGCTGGGGACCGGTTGTGAATTGCAATGTGCCAAAGCGCGGCTGGATGGCGGGCATTGGCGGGTGCCCAAACGTCGGAGGCATCTGCATCGGTTGCACGATGCCGGGATTCCCGGACAAGTTCATGCCGTTCATGGATGAGCCGCCGGGAGCGAAAGTCTCCGCCGCCAGCATCAGCATTTACGGCAAAGCCATTCGAGCTTTGCGTGCATTTACCAACGACACGGTGAACAAGGAACCGAAGTGGCGGCACTCTCGAGCGGAACTAACCACTGGCTATAGACCCGGGGCGTACTAAGAGACAAAGGAGCGGAAAACATGAGCACGATCACTTCTGCGGCAAAAGGGACGCCAACCGGTTCGAGAAAACTGGTGGAGATGAACTGGGATCCGATTACGCGAATCGTTGGCAGCCTGGGAATATTCACGAAGATCGACTTCGAAAACCGGCAGGTCGCCGAGTGCCACAGCACGTCGTCGATCTTCCGTGGGTACAGCATCTTTATGAAGGGCAAGGACCCACGAGATGCGCATTTCATAACCAGCCGAATTTGCGGGATCTGCGGCGACAACCACGCGACCTGCGCCACCTATGCGCAGAACATGGCGTTTGGCGTGCGGCCGCCGGCGCTGGCGGAGTGGATCGTCAATCTCGGTGAAGCGGCCGAGTACATGTTCGATCACAACATCTTTCAGGACAATCTGGTCGGCGTGGACTTCTGCGAACAGATGGTGAAGGAGACAAATCCTTCTGTCTACGCCAAAGCCGAGAAAACGGCTGCGCCGCATTCGAATCTTCATGGCTTCCGCACGATTGCGGACATCATGAAGGCGCTCAATCCATTTGTGGGAACGTTCTACCGCGAAGCGCTGCAAATGAGCCGGATGACGCGCGAGATGTTCTGCCTGATGGAAGGGCGGCATGTGCATCCGTCCACGCTGTACCCGGGCGGAGTGGGAACCGTTCCGACGATTCAGCTCTTCACAGACTATCTTGTGCGGTTGATGAAGTATGTGGAGTTCATGAAGAAAGTGGTACCGCTGCATGACGACCTGTTTGACTTCTTCTATGAGGTGCTCCCGGGCTATGAGGAAGTAGGCCGCCGGCGAGTGCTTCTGGGATGCTGGGGATCGTTCAACAATCCAGCGGTTTGCGATTACTCCTATAAAAAGATGACCGATTGGGGCCGCGCGATGTATGTCACGCCCGGAGTGGTCGTGGACGACAAATTGGTGACGACGGACCTCGTCGACATCAATCTGAATATCCGCATCCTGCTCGGAAGCTCCTACTACGACGGGTGGGAGAACGGCGAGAAGTTCGTGCAGAAGGATCCGCTGGGAAATCCCGTGGATCAGAACCACCCGTGGAATCAGACGACCATCCCGAGACCGCAGAAGCGTGACTTCGGTGGGAAGTACACTTGGGTCATGTCGCCACGGTGGTTCGATAAGAGGACTGGCGATCATTTGGCGCTAGACACGGGAGGCGGACCGATCGCACGGCTCTGGGCGACGGCATTGGCCGGTCTTGTGGATATTGGTTACATCAAGTCGACGGGCCGCAGCGTAAAGATGTATTTGCCGAAGACGACGTCTTTGCCCGAGGTCGAGTTCGAATGGAAAATTCCGAAGTGGAGCAACGCCATCGAACGCGACCGCGCCCGGACCTATTTCCAAGTGTACGCGGCGTCGGCTGCCCTGTACTTTGTCGAGCAGGCGCTTTCGGAATTGCACGCCGGAAGAACCAGGACATGGTCGGAGTTCACTGTGCCGCAGGACGCCATCGGGTGCGGTTTCCACGAAGCGGTGCGCGGCGTGTTGTCGCATCACGTGGTCATTCGCGATGGCAAGATCGCGAATTACCATCCATATCCGCCGACACCTTGGAATGCGAATCCGCGCGACATTTACGGAACGCCGGGGCCGTACGAGGATGCCGTGCAGAACACGCCAATTTTCGAAGAGAATGGTCCCGACAAGTTCAAAGGCATAGACATCATGCGAGCGGTGCGGAGTTTCGATCCCTGCTTGCCGTGCGGCGTGCACATGTACTTAGGGAACGGAAAGGTTCTTGAAACGCATCACTCGCCTATGTTTGGCCAGCACGCTTGACGTACCTGGTCGCCCAGAAGAAGCGGGTGGTCCTGCATGAGATGGGTGGGCTTGGGCGCGGTGAAAAAAGTTTGCCACATCGATTGCAGCCACCCGCTTCGATTTGTCTTTGAAGGAGACTATGGCGCGGGATAAAGAAATTCAGAAACGAATGCAGCGAATCGGGGAAACGGTCGAACAACTCGAGTCGGCCGCCGATCCGAATTCCCGCGCCATGGCGAAGGAGCTCCTCGAATCGCTGATGGCATTGCATGGAGCCGCGCTCGAACGAATCTTGGAGCTTGCTTCCGAAGCCGGCGAAGCGGGAGAGACGATTATCCGCAAATGCGGACGCGATGACCTCGTCAGCAGCCTGCTTCTACTCTACGGTCTGCATCCGGAGGATTTGCGTACTCGCGTGAACCGCGCGCTGGAGAAATCGCGAGGCTACCTTGAATCTCACGCTGCGAGCGCGGAGTTGGTCTCGATCAACGAGGATGGGGCGGTTACGCTGCGGCTTCAGATCAAGTCCAACGGATGTGGCTCCACGGCTGCCACGGTGAAATCCACTCTCGAAGCAGCCGTACAAGACGCCGCGCCAGACGCCACATCGATTGTCGTGGAAGAGACGGGTGTGGGGCTGACGCGATCTGGATTTGTATCCGTGGCGCAACTCGAGAGTGGCCAGGCCATGGCCACTTTGTCAGTTGGGCGAACTCCGCGGAGCGGTGAGTGACATGGCTCCCGTGCCTCCACCATTGCAGCAAAGCGCGTTTGCGGCCCTTCGCCAGTTTGCCCGCAAGCGGACGGCGGTGGAGCGTTGCGAAATGTGCAGCCGCGAGCTCGCTCCTGAACATGAGCACTTGGTCGAGCCGGCGAATCGCAAGTTGATCTGCGCCTGCGGCGCGTGCGCCATTTTGTTCGTGGGGCAGGCCGGTACAAAATACAAGCGGGTTCCACGGCAGGTGCTGTTCCTGCAGGACTTTCAGTTGACGGACGGCCAGTGGGACGGATTGATGGTTCCGATCGAGATGGCCTTTTTCTTCAAGAGCACACCGCACGGAAAAGTGATCGCTCTATATCCAAGTCCTGCGGGACCGACTGAATCTTTGCTTTCGCTGCAGACATGGGGAGATATCGAGCAGGCCAATCCCGTCCTGAGCGGGATGGAGACAGATGTAACCGCGTTGCTCGTTAACCGGGTCGGGCACGCCAGAGGTTCTGTGCCAGCGGAGTATTATCTGGTTCCCATCGACGAATGCTACAAGCTGGTCGGCTTGATTCGTACGCACTGGCGCGGGCTTTCCGGGGGCACGGAAGTCTGGCGAGAGATTGGCGCTTTTTTTGCCGCGCTCAAGAAGCGAGCTGGTTTCGGTCGCGAGGGCGTGCATGCCTGACCTACGGCTTACGATCGAAGGCGCCGAAGTGGTCCAGTACGCCGCCGCGCCGTTACTGGCGTTCAAGCTACGAATCGCGAATCACCCAAGCGAAGAGACCATTCACACGGTTGCCCTGCGTGCCCAAATCCAGATTGAAGCGACTCGCCGGAAGTACGATGCGAACGAACAAGCGCGGCTGCTTGACCTTTTTGGCGAACCGGATCGATGGGGTCAGACGTTGCGAAGCATGCTGTGGACTCACGCGAGCGTGGTGGTGCCGCGCTTTACCGGCAGCGCGCTTGCGGATATCGTCGTGCCGTGCACGTTTGATTTCAACGTCGCTGCGACAAAATATTTTCATGGTGTAGCGAGCGGAGATTTGCCCCTATGCTTCCAGTTCAGTGGAACCGTCTTCTACCAGGGTGAGAATGAAACGCTCCAAGTTGCTCCCATTTCCTGGGACAAAGAGGCGAAGTATCGGTTGCCAGTAAAGGTGTGGAAGGACCTGATGGACGTGTACTACCCGAATTCCGCCTGGCTGGCCTTGCAAAGAGACACGTTTGAGAAGCTCTATCAGTTCAAGGTGCGCGACGGAATTCCTACTTGGGAAGAAGCGCTGGAGAGGGCCTTGAGCGCTCTTTCGGAAACGGTGCGGTCATGAACGCCGCACTTATAGATGGGATCGTGAAGGCTGTGCTCTACGAAGGGTACATGCTCTACCCGTACCGGCCTTCGGCCGTGAAGAACCGGCAGAGATTCAACTTTGGTGTTGTCTATCCGCGTTCCTACAGCGAGGCGCAAAGCGGCTCGGATGCGTGGACCATGCAAACACAGTGCCTGGTGCTTGGAAATGCAGAAACTCAATGCGTGGTTCGGGTCCGATTCTTGCGCTTGGTGACGCGCTCGGTCGGAAAACTGACGACGCCTTCGTGCGAAGCGGACTCAGTAACAGAACGAGCCATGGAAAAGGTCGAAAGATTGGAAGTCAACGGCAAAACCTTCCATGCGTGGCAAGAGGCTGTTGAAGAAGTGATCGAAGTGACAGAGTTCAACCTTTCTGCTCTTGAAGCCCAGCCGATGCAATGGCCCTTCCGGCTATCGGCCAAGCAAGAGAGAGAAGCGGTTAAGGATGAAGGTGGATTGATTGTTGGAGCTGTTCTGCGCGACAAAGCCAGCGTTGCGGGAATGATCGAGCTCGCAGCCGAACGGGTAAAGGAAGGCGTGTTCAAACTTACGACGCGTATTTCGAACATATCGCGGTTCGATGGTTCGTGTGCAGTCAGCCGTGAAGAAGCACTTGCTCGATCATTTGTTTCGGCTCACACGATTCTGGAAGCGCGCGACGGGGAATTTGTTTCTCTGGTCGATCCACCGGAGGCGTACCGCGAGTTCGCCCTGGCATGCCAAAACGTGGGAACGTGGCCGGTCCTTGTCGGGGAAGATGGCCAAAGAGACGTACTGCTCTCCTCGCCGATTATTTTGTACGACTATCCGCAGATTGCGCCGGAAAGCCCTGGTGATCTGTTCGACGGAGCGGAAATTGACGAAATATTGTCGCTTCGCATCATGACCATGACAGAGGAAGAGAAACGGGAAATGCGGGAGTCCGATGAGCGCGCACGGCAGATTCTCGAGCGGACAGAAACTTTGCCGGAAGAGCAATTGTTGAAACTTCACGGAGCGTTGCGCGGGCTGCGCCGCGTACAGGGAGAAACACCGTGAACGAATGGGAATGGCAGCTCTTGGAAGATAAGACTCCCGTCGAGTCGATTGAGATTCAGGGCATACAAGTTCGCCGAGGCGATCGTGTGCGGCTTCGCCCGCGCGCGGGAGGCGATGTTTTCGACCTCGCGCTCGCGGGGAAGATCGCTGCCGTCGAATCGATCGAGCAAGATTACGAGGGGAAACTGCATGTTTGCGTGGTGGTAGAAGACGATCCCGGCAGAGACATCGGATTGATGCGGCAACCGGGCCATCGTTTTTTCTTTGCACCGACCGAAGTGGAACCCACCATCCAGGGCAAAACGACGCCGGCCGCGGAAACGAAAAATATCCTCATTGCGGGAATTGGCAATATTTTCCTTGGAGACGACGGTTTTGGCGTGGAAGTTGCCAGCCGCCTCGCAAACCATTCGTTTCCGTCGGGCGTTCGAGTGGCGGATTTTGGAATCAGGGGATTTGATCTCGCGTATGCCTTGATGGAGGGTTACGAGACCACCATTCTCGTGGATGCCTATCCGGGCGAAGGTCAGCCGGGCACTCTTTTTGTCGTCGAGCCGGACTTGAAGGGGTTGAATTCGGGGGGAACGCATCCAGGTTTTATTGAGCCCCATGCAATGAACCCGATCAACGTTTTGCGGATGACGACAAGTATGGGCGGACAGTTGAAGCGAGTCCTGGTGGTTGGTTGCGTGCCCGCAACTCTTGGGCCGGAAGAAGGACAGATGGGGTTGAGCGATCCCGTGGCGGCCGCTGCTAATGAAGCTGTGAAGCTCATCGATTCCCTGGTAACGAGAATTCTTGCAGGAGAATGGCCTGCAAAGAAATGAACTGGATTCCTATCGCGCAAAGGAGATAGCCATGGCGGTTGAAATAATGAATCGAACGGAAGAATCGAACGGAACCGACAAAGAGACTCTCTACATGCTCGGAGGTGTGGCGCTGGTCATCTTTGGCGCCGGGCTGGTGCTTTCCAATCCCACGGTGCGCCGTTATCTCGGGCAAGTAGGGGTGGGCAATCTTGCTTCGGCGGCTCTGCCGGACCTCGAGAGATATTTCCGACTTCGTTCCATGTAGGGCTCGTACTCGCGGTGGGAGCCGGCTCCAAATCGCTTGTGAGTCGATCTGACGTATATACGGCGATCTAGCGAACAGCGATGCCGGATTGCGCCGTCGGTGCGCAGTGGAAACTGACGAGCGAATGGAACTGGGTAAACCGCATCTTGGCGCGCGGACCACGCTTCGATGCAAGGACTTTGGTAATGGAAACAGGAACCCGAATGGCACTTGCGGTAGTGCGATACCAGATCGATACAGCTGCGAGCCGGTTTACTGTCCAAGCTTTTGCGACCGGGTTGCTTTCCTCGTTTGGTCACAACCCCAAGATTGGGATACGCGACTACGAGGGGGAGATTCAGTTTGTCTCCGAAACTCATGAAAAGGCACTCTTTCGGATGAACGTGCGGACTGGCGCGATGGAAGTGCTTGACGAAATGAAGAGTGATGATCGCAAGAAACTTGAGCAGACAATGTATGAGGAAGTGTTGGAGGTGCAGCAGTTTCCGACTGCGGGGTATGAGAGCAAGCAAATCACAATTCAGAAGTTGAGCGATGATCTGCTCATCGCTCAGGTAAGCGGCGAACTCTCGTTTCACGGCGCCACGCAGTCTCTCTCCTTTGACGCGCGCGTTACTCGCATGGGAACCATGCTGCGCATCTTCGGTGAATTTCCGCTTCGCCAATCGGATTACGGGATCAAGCCGGTCTCATTTGCGGGAGGGGCATTGCGATTAAAGGATGAGGTCAAATTCAATTTTGAACTTGTAGCCCGAATGCAACAAGAATCGGGCGCGAGCGTATAGCTGCTCCAGAACTTTGCCAAAGGGAGTTGCATAGTGTGCCTAGCGATACCCGGAAAAATCGTCGAGATGGATTCGCAAAACGCGCATCTGGCCGTCGTTGACGTGGTTGGCGTGCGCCGCAAAGTGGATTTAGGACTTTTGCAGGATGAACTGCCTGTTCCAGGAGATTGGGTACTGATCCACGTTGGCTTCGCGATGAGCAAGATCAGCGAGGCGGACGCCGTGGATCAGATGCAAACGCTCAGGATGCTTGGCGAGGCCGAGGCCGCCATGCAGGAGGTTCGCGGCTATGGATTGGAGAACCACGAGCAAAGCGAGCCGGCTCAAAGGCGGAAGCAATGAAATTTGTGGATGAGTTTCGGGCCCCTGAACTCATCACCAAAGCGGGCGAGGAGATTCGGCGGCTTGCCGATGCGAATCGGCACTACCGGATCATGGAAGTGTGCGGTGGCCACACTCACGCGATTTATCGCTTTGGCCTAAAGGACCTGCTCCCTTCAAACGTTGAGCTGATTCACGGGCCGGGCTGCCCTGTCTGTGTACTTCCGATGGGGCGAATCGATGACGGTCTGTCGCTGGCGGCGCAACCGAATTTTATTTTTGCGGCATTCGGCGACATGATGCGCGTTCCGGGAACTCACGGAAGTCCGCTCGAATACAAAGCCCGTGGCATGGACGTTCGAATCGTGTACTCGCCTGCGGACGCGCTCAAGCTCGCGCGCAGCAACCCTGGAAAGCACGTTATGTTTTTTGCCATCGGATTTGAGACGACTGCGCCTTCCACGGCACTAACTCTGGTTCGCGCGAAAGCGGAGGGGCTGCTCAATTTCTCGGTATTCTGCAACCACGTCACCATCATTCCCGCCATTCGGGCGATCCTTGATTCACCGGACATGCGTCTCGATGGGTTTGTTGGGCCGGGACATGTTTCCACGGTCATCGGCTGCCGGCCGTACGATTGGATTGCCAAGGATGAAGGCAAGCCGGTGGTTGTATCCGGGTTCGAGCCGCTAGATATCTTGCAATCCATCGTGATGCTTCTCCGCCAGCTCCGAAAGGGCGAGGCGAAAGTCGAGAATCAGTACAAGCGCGTTGTTCCTTGGGAAGGGAATCGCGCCGCGCTGCGCGCCATGGCGGAAGTGTTTGAACTTCGCCCCTATTTCGAATGGCGAGGCCTGGGTTTCATCTCGCAATCGGCGCTGAAAATTCGCGCGAGCTATGCGGAGTGGGATTCGGAGCAGCGCTTCGCTGTGCCCGGTGTGCGGGTGACCGATCCCAAGGCGGCGCAATGCGGCGAGGTGTTGAAAGGTGTGCTTAAGCCGGCGCAATGCAAGCTCTTCGGACGCGAGTGTACGCCAGAGCAACCGGTTGGCGCCCTAATGGTTTCGTCGGAAGGGTCTTGCGCTGCGTACTACAATTACGAGCATCGTAAACCTGTCACCATCGCCAGCGCTGCGGCGATTTGAGCGAATGAGGTTTTCATGGCCACGCCGGTTTCCAAGATCAGGTTCCGCGAACCGCAGATCGAAATGGCGCATGGCGCCGGAGGTAAGGCGAGCCGAAGACTAGTCGAAGGCTTGTTTGCTCCTCTCCTTTATGGCTCTTGCCATGGGCCGCTAGGCGATGCCGCTCATATCCAAATAAACGGAACGCGAATCGCCATGACAACCGATAGTTTCGTGGTCAAACCTTTGCGTTTTCCCGGCGGGTCGATCGGCGAGCTGGCCATCAACGGCACCGTGAATGATCTCGCCGTATCAGGTGCGAGAGCAGAAGCCATCGTCGTCACATTCGTTCTCGAAGCCGGCTTGCCTACGGATGTTCTGGAAGCGGAAGTTCGCGCTATGGGCCAGGCTGCAGAGAAGGCGGGCGTCGTAATCGCGGGAGGTGATACCAAGGTCGTCGAGCACGGCAAAGCTGACGGCATGTACGTCACGACGACTGGCATCGGGCGCCTGCTTTCAGGAGTCGAGATTTCTCCGCAGTCGGTGCGGCCCGGCGACAAAGTTTTGCTTTCCGGCCCCATCGGAGATCATGGCATCACGATTTTGCTGGCTCGTGGTGACCTCGACCTTGAAGCCGAGCTACGTTCGGACACGCGCTCCGTGTTTCCGCTCGTTCAGGCACTCGTGCACGAAGCTGGCGCCGATGTCCGCTGGATGCGCGATCCCACCCGCGGCGGTGTCGCCACGTCTCTCAACGAATTAGCCCGGGATTGCGGCCACGGCATCGTCCTCTTCGAGGAAAAGATTCCCGTCCGCGATTCGGTTCGAGGCGCATGCGAACTTCTTGGTCTCGATCCCTTGCACATCGCGAACGAAGGACAATTTCTCGCCGTCGTTTCTTCGGAAGACGCGGAATCCGCGTTACAGGCTTTGCGCGCGACACCTGGAGGAGAAGAAGCGAAAATGATCGGCGAAGTTCGCGAACAACCCGCAAGCGCGGTCTTGGTGACGACTCTTTACGGGGGAAGCCGCCTGGTGGACATGCTTGTTGGCGATCCTCTCCCGCGGATTTGTTAGAAAGCAATATGCTCACAGGCCTTCAATTGACGGCGCAAATTGAACAGCGATTGCTGGCGCGCAATCAAGTGCTCGAATCGTTTTTCGCCGTGGAAGCCCAACGATTGGCGGAAGCTTGCCGCGAAATGTCCGAGCGGTTTCTTCGCGGCGGCCGCCTGCTGGCATTTGGCCGCGGGCCATGCACGACAGATGCGCAGCACGTCTCCGTGGAATTCGTCCATCCGGTCATCGTTGGAAAGCGTGCGCTACCAGCGCTCGATCTTTCAATCGCTTTCGAACCGTGGCTGAAAACGCTCGTTCAAGCAGACGACATCGTCATGGGCTTCGGCCCCCCCGAAGGCGATCCCGAAGTCTGGGCTGCGCTGGACGCAGCGCGCCAGCGTCACGCGATGACATTTGCTTTGCCCGGAGCTGACGGCTCCTATTTCTGCAACTCTGGAACGCAGGATGCCTTTATTCATCAGGAGATGATCGAGATTCTCTATCACACGCTCTGGGAAACCGTGCACGTCTTCTTCGAACACCGCGAACTGGGGCACGACGTCGGCGAAGCTGGTTTTCTGTATCCATTTCTCGGCAAACAGAAACAAGAGACGTTTGATATCGTCACGGAGGTCGCCACTTCCATTCGGATGAAAGTGTGCGACGATGCACTTTTGCGTGTGCAGGTGGCGAAGGAAGAATCGGAAAAAATCGGCCAAGCCGCCCTAGCGATCCGCGAACGCCTCGACCGGGCCGGTAAGCTCATTCTGTTTGGCAACGGCGGATCGGCGACGGACGCAAACGACTTTGCCATCGATTGCGTCATGCCGCCGGCAGGATACCGGCCCATTCCCGCTGTTTCGCTTTCCATGGAACCTGCGAACCTCTCCGCAATTGCCAACGACGTCGGCACCGAATTGATTTTCCAGAGGCAGTTGATCGCGCAGGCACGGCCAAACGATGTGGCCATCGGAATTTCCACCAGCGGTGGTTCGCGAAATATCGTGATGGCGCTGGAAGAAGCGCGAAAGAGAAGTCTGTTAACCGTGGCACTGCTCGGCTATGACGGAGGCGAAGTCCTGCGCCGCGGCTTGGTGGATTTTCCGCTGATTGTGCGCTCAGACTACATCCCGCGCATCCAGGAAGTCCAAGCGTCGATTTACCATCTCCTTCGTGAGGCGCTGGAGGGCTTTGGCGATGCCTAACTTGGAGCTCTACGGAACGGCAGGCTGTCCTTACACCAGCGAAATGCGCGAATGGCTCGAATGGAAGGGCAGCGAGTTCTCAGAGTTCGACGTCGAAACCGATAGCCAAGCGCGCGAGCGCATGCGTGCGCTAGCAGAGGCTCCGTTCACCGTCCCTTTGCTTGTCGAAGACGGCAAAGTGATTCAGGTCGGATGGCAGGGTAGAGGTTGTGTGGTGAATTCCAAATAGAATCCATGCCCAACGCTTATTCCATCAAGGTACGCGGCATTGTACAGGGCGTTGGCTTTCGTCCGTACGTGTATAGGCTTGCGTGTGCGAATAATTTGAAAGGCTGGGTGTTGAACGCGGAAGAAGGAATCGAGATCCATCTCGAAGGAGATGAGGGGCAACTCCAATTGTTTCTCGAAGAGGTGAAAACTCATCCGCCCCAGGCGGCCGAGATTTCAGAAGTAAGAGTTGAACCCGGCGAGGCGGCCGGCTTCAACGAATTCGCAATTCGGGAAAGCACAGGCGCTCGGCGGCCGACGGTGCGCATCTCGCCTGACTTGCCAGTGTGCGAGAACTGTCTGCAAGAACTTTTCGATCCCGAAGATCGTCGCTATCATTATCCCTATATTAATTGCACGAACTGCGGCCCTCGCTATAGCGTCATTCGCAGTCTACCTTACGACCGCCCCAATACCATGATGGCCGATTGGCCCCTGGATGAGCACTGCGCTGAGGAATACGGCGCTTCCGCGAATAGACGCTTTCATGCACAGCCCGTCGCATGCCCCGCCTGTGGACCGCATTATCTCTTTCACGCGGGCGATGAAATTGTGCGTGGCGATGAAGAAGCAATTCAAAAAGCGGTGCACGACCTTCAATCGGGCAAGATTGCTGCAGTGAAGGGACTCGGCGGCTACCACTTGGCTTGCGACGCGAAAAACGCAGAAGCGGTTTGCGCTATGCGAGCAAGGAAATACCGCAAGGAAAAGCCATTTGCCTTGATGGTGAGGAATATTGATGTCGCGCGCAGTGTGGTTGACCTTGGATTCGAAGCGGAAGCATTGTTGAACTCTATCGCTCGGCCCATCGTCCTCGCGCAGGCGAAGGTCGAGTTGCCTGGGGTTGCTCCCGAAAATGACGAACTCGGCGTGATGTTGCCCTACACCCCATTGCACCATCTACTGTTTGCTTTCGGCGCCCCCGAAATCCTGGTGATGACGAGCGCAAATCGTTCGAGCGAACCAATCGCTTACAAGGACGACGATGCCTTACAACAACTCTCCGGCATAGCAGACGGTTTTCTAATCGGCGAACGGCCCATCGCTCGTCGCGTGGATGACTCTGTCGCTCGCGTCGGCGCTTTCGGCTCCACAATTCTTCGCCGTGCGCGCGGATACGCCCCCAGCGCCGCTGCCGCACTTCCAACCGAGCGTCCCATTCTCGCACTCGGCGCAGATCTCAAGAACACAATTACTCTCGTCGTCGATGGCCAAGCTTTTGTCAGCCAGCACATTGGAGACTTGGATCATTACGAATCGTTCTGCGCCTTCCGCGAAACCATCTCGGATCTGCTTTCGATGTACGAGATTGATTCGAACGAATTATTGCTCGTTCATGACGCGCATCCTCAATACCTTTCGACGATTCATGCCGCGGAGATCTCCGCATCAGAAAAATGCGCTGTGCAGCATCATCGCGCCCACATTGTTTCTGTACTTGCAGAGCGGAGCGCTTGGGACAAGCGTATCATCGGCGTTAGCTTCGACGGCACCGGCTACGGGGATGACGCCACAATCTGGGGTGGCGAGATTTTCACCGGTAGCGTGCGGGAAGGTTTCGAGCGCGTTGCGCATCTGCGCGGCGCCGCTCTACCCGGCGGCGATGCAGCTGCCTCGTGGCCAATCCAAGCAGCGGCAGGTTTTCTTGCGCAATTGAACGATCTGCCGGACATGGCCGCTCCACCGTTCTCATTTCCTCCGCGCTATCGTGAAGCTTTGCAGCTCGTCAACACCAAAGTGCGGTCATTTGGCACGACTTCCATGGGACGCCTCTTTGACACAGCGGCAGCGCTGCTTGGTTTCACACGCGGAGTTACTTTCGAAGGGCAAGCCGCAATGTGGCTTGAGCGCCTTGCCGGCCATTCGCCTTCTACCGCTGCATATCCGTTCCCATTCGTCGGCAATGAATTGGATTTTCGTCCATTACTCGATAGCGTGATCAGCGACAGGATCCGGGGTCGCGACAAATATGGAATTGCGCGCGCATTCCAGAGTGGAATTGCGGAGGGTCTCTGCAACGCTACTGTATTTCTAAGCCGTACGCGCAAGGTCGATACGGTCGTACTTTCCGGCGGCGTTTTTCAGAATGAGATGCTCTTGCGCGATATCAAGAGCCCCCTGGAAGCAGAGGGCCTCCAGGTTTGGACAAATCACGTCGTCCCATCCAACGACGGCGGAATCAGTCTCGGCCAAGCCGCGCTTGCCGCATTGGCAAATCGTGGCTCAGGCGCTTCTTTCAAAGAAACGGAATCGGAATGAACGACGCAGGTGACGTAAGAATGTCTCGTACCGAAGCTGCTGCAAATGCTGTTTAACTCGAGGTCAGTCTCGCAAATGCATGAACTCTCGATTGCCATGAGTATCGTCGACCTCGCCCGCGAGGAAGCAGAATTGCGAGGCTCACCGGGCGTCGACGTCGTTTATCTCAAGCTCGGACCGCTTTCTGGGGTCGTAAAAGAAGCGCTTCTTTTTTCCTACGAGATCGCCTGCCAGCAAACACCACTCGAAGGTTCAAGGTTGCTCATCGAGGAAGTCCCTATCATCGTGAATTGTCCCGCTTGTCATGAACGCCGCTACGTTCAGTCGATTCAGTCGCTCTGTTGTGCGGAGTGCGGGACGCCAACTCCCGAAATCCTGGAAGGACGCGAACTCATGGTGACAGCTCTGGAGCTGCGACAATGATTCCGGAACCTCGTCTCGTCGAAGTCCGAAAGAACGTCCTCAAGCAAAACGACGTCCTCGCTCGAGCATTGCGTGAGCGCTTCCGCGAAGCCGGTGTGCTGGCTGTCAGTCTCGTTTCCAGCCCTGGTTCGGGCAAGACGGCTTTTCTCGAGAAAACGCTCAGGCTTCTTCATCCCCGTTATGGGGTCGCGGCCCTAGTCGGCGACCTTGCCACGGAAAATGATGCAGCTCGTCTCGCTCGCAGCCAAGCCCCTGTGAAGCAAATTATCACCGGCACGGTTTGCCATCTTGAAGCGGCCATGGTCCAAAATGCCCTGAACGGCTGGGACTTGCAGGAGCTGGATTTTTTATTCATTGAAAATGTCGGGAACTTGGTGTGCCCTTCCTCTTACGATCTCGGCGAAGACTTGCGCTTCGTGCTGCTCTCGGTGACCGAAGGTGAAGACAAGCCCCTCAAATATCCGACGATATTCAACAGCGCGGATGTTGCCGTCATTACGAAATCGGATCTCGCCAATGCCGTAGAATTTGACGAACCAGCGGCGCGACGGAACATTCAAGCAGTGCGCCCTGGTATGGAAGTTTTCAAACTGTCGGCCAAAACCGGTGAAGGAATGACAGCCTATCTTGAGTTTCTCGAAGGCCGACGGGTCCGTTCCCGCACCGCCGCCGGGGTCTCGAAATAAATGATCACTCTTTTTTCTATCATCGTTCTTGGCTTCTTTCTCGGCATGCGCCATGCGACCGATCCGGACCACGTCATCGCCGTAACCACGATTGTGAGCCGCCAGCGAAGCATCCGCCACGCAGCTTTGATTGGGGTCCTCTGGGGTCTGGGACACACCATCACGATTCTCGCTGTTGGTTCCGCAATCATCCTATTTGGCATCGTGATTCCGCCTAGACTCGGTCTCACGATGGAATTGTCGGTTGGCTTGATGTTGATTCTTCTGGGAATTCTGAATCTCTCTGGGATCTTACGCTGGATTACGGAAACGGTCACGCCTTCGCAATTGCGACATCACTCGCATCCTCACGGACACGGAGACTACGTGCACAGCCATCCGCGCGGCCATAGTCCCGAGAAACACGGTCACGCCGAGGACGCGACACCCGTGGGTTGGATGGATCGCACGTTTGGCCGGATGGGTCTCTATCAAGTCATCCGGCCCTTGGCCGTGGGCATCGTTCACGGTCTCGCGGGATCGGCAGCCGTTGCCTTGTTGGTGCTCACAACCATCCGTGTTCCGTCCTGGGCAATCTTATATCTTCTGGTATTCGGGATTGGCACCGTCGCGGGAATGATGTTGATAACGGCAGCGATTGGCATCCCATTTACGCTTTCCGAAAATCGTTTTGCTCGCCTCAATCATGGTCTCGGACTGGTCTCAGGACTAGTTAGTCTGGCCTTCGGTCTTTTTATCGTTTACCAAATGGGTTTCGTCAACGGTCTCTTCACGCACAATCCCATTTGGGTGCCCCATTGATTTTCATTGACACTCTCTATCTCGGTGCCGCGAGAAGAATTCCAAACCGTGGCCACGGCCTAATAAGGCAGCATTTCTATCGTCCAAACTGAGTGAGCTCCATGCAAGGCTTTCTCATGCCCGCGCCGGGCGTTCTATGGCAAAGACGGCTTTGCAGCAGATAATCAGTAACTGGGGGAAGGCCTTGCAGCGACCTACAGGAGTGACTATTCTTTCCGTGCTGAACTTCATTGGTGCGGGACTGTATCTGCTGGTTGCGCTGGGTGCGTTTGCAGGCGGATCGGTGTTCATGGCAGCCTCCGCCGACATGCGCGGTCAGTTCGGCTGGGGGATATTCGCGCTGATAGGCGTAGTTTGCTTGGTATTCGCCGGCCTGTGTATTGCGATCGGGATCGGATTCTGGAAGCTTCTCCATTGGAGTCGCGTCCTGCAGGTCGTGTTGCTCATGCTATTTCTGGGCTTTCAGATCCTCTTGATCGTCGGAGCGATGATGCACTTCGGCGCAACGCGTGTGATCTTACGCGTCATCATCATGAGCGTAGAAGTCTGGATTCTGACCTACCTGTTCAAGGCTAACGTGAAACGAGCCTTTGGCGCGGCTTCGCTTTAGTGCAGGAACTCACGCCGCTGAATCCATGGTTGGCCATTTCCGCCGCCATATTGCGCCGTGATTCTCACACTGGTCAGATCATTGTTCCTGAGGAGCGCATTACGATCTTGCAAGCGTTGGAAATGTATACGCGCAACGGTGCTTACGCCGATTTGAGGAAGAGCAAAAAGGCTCGTTCGAACCGGGTAAACTTGCAGATTTTGTCGTCATAGACCGCGATGCGTTGAGTGTTTCGTTCGAGGAATTGAAGGACGTGAAAGTGTTAAAGACGTTTGTAGGCGGAGAACTGGTTTACGAGAGCCGTCCTTAACCTCGCCTCGCATTTCCGTAAAGCGCACTATTCGTAGTTATAGAATCCCGCGTAACGGGCCGGAAGCGTCGTTGTGGGGAGTCAGAAGCTCCATTTTGGAGCGTGCCGCCAATTGCGAGCGGTACACGTCACACTCGGAAGGAGCCCGTACGCCTGATTACGCCGTTACCGGTACGTGAATATGGCACGAACATATCGGCGGTGTGTATGACGGGAACTTTCAAACGCTTAGCAGCGCGCCAGCCTTCACCGCGAGTGAAATACGCGGGGCATTAAGCAGGGTATTGTGGATCAGACAGTGGCGTATAGCCTCCTCGATTCCTATGCGGTGCTGGTCGTTTAACGCCGAGGGAATTTCCACTTCAATTCGAAAATCCTCCATGCGCGGAGGGTTTTGGGCTTTTTCAGCTGAAACCCGAACAACGGTGCCTTCGGTAGCCAATTCGTGTTTCTTCAGGTACTGCGCGGCGTAGAAGCCCACGCAGGAACCCAAAGACGCCAACAAGAGTTCCGGCGGAGTCATTCCCTCGTCGAATCCACCGTTTTCTGGTGGTTGATCGCACGCAATCCTATGTTGCCGCGCTTTGATCTCGAACTGCACGCCCCCCAGATGTTCGACAATGACATTCATATAATTCCTCTCGCGTGTCGGGTTGTCCGCCTTCGGACGCTGGCCGCTTAGACTCAGTTCACAGATTCTGCTTTGTGCGGGTTATCCAGGCACTTTGAGATGAGACTCGCCCATCCGACCCGCCGATGCGGGCCTGTCAACGAATTTAGCGGGGAGCATTCTATCCACCCTGGGACAAGAAACGCCCGATACCTCGCTCCGAGTGGACGCGGTGGCACGCAGCTTTGCCATTTCCTTCCTCACTTCGGACAGTAGTGCTTCACCAGATTGCTTCTTGAGCATCCTCTTCGGCATTACGACCCATGATGGCACGGCTGTCCGAAGCAAGGCAGTCCACTTTAGGACTGTTCGAAGCCAAACAGAGACTCTCTGAGCTTGTAAAACGCGCCCGGGAAGGAGAAAAGATTGGCATTACTCGACATGGGGAACTGGCAGCGGTCCTTGTGCCGGTCCCGACTGCCCCCGAAGCCACGTTGAAAGATATTTTTGGGGATATCGAAAAGATTCGAAAGCGGGCCAAACCAGGCCGAGGCGTAAACGTGAGAGACTTAATCGAGGAGGGCCGGACTTGAGCGGTTTTGTTCCTTGATGCGTCCGTCGCACTTCGCTGGTTTCTCGACCATCCTATACCGTCTACGCCAACCGGGCGAAACAGTTCTTCCTTAAGGGGGTTCGCGCCGTCGTCCCAGCGCTGTGGCATCTGGAGAATGAGCAACGGTCTAGTCGTTGCGGAGCGGCGATCCATCTTGAACACTGCAGATGTTGATCAAGCGATGATGGACATCGAACAGATCGCAGCTCAGGCGGTGGACACCGACAGTATTGTCGTTTCCGCTCGGCAATCCCTAGCGACAGCGCGTGCCTTTCAGCTATCGGCTTATGGCGTGGTCTATTTGGATCTCGCGCGACGCGAACGACTACCGCTGGCAACCCTTGACGACCGGCTGCGCAATGCAGCAGGACGTGCGGGAGTTGAACTTCTCCGCTGAGACGAGGCCGATTGGGGGTTGCACAATTGCGGCTGAACCAGAGCTATTTGACTCGAACGACAGTGCTCTTATCCGAAGATAAACTATTAGTTCCGGACAACAGGTCGGTGGAACGGGCAATTTGCTAATAAACCGTTGCTAGGATTCATGCGCGGGTTGTCAACATTGCCGAAACCTTCGATCGTTTCCCGAAGATTAGGCTGTCACGCTATTGTCTGGGTAGTTGCGGAGAAACCCTGCAAAACCAGGACAAAAGGTGAACACAAAAGAGAAGCCGGCTCTCGTGCTTCATCGCAACTGCTTGATTCTCCTCAGAAAACATCCGCTCCGGTAAAAAGTGATTAAGCAAAATAGATGTCCGTTAATCTGTTAATCGAAGGGTTGTGGAACTGCCGTTTTCGAATCAATTCCCCAAGGTAGTCGTCAGCATTCGGCGGTGGTTTGTCCCGACTTGTCCATCAGAGAGCGGCCCGAAAACCAATAAGTGGCGCCAGGACAGCGACTTATGTGATTTTGTCCGCTGGTTCGGGAGCAGGAGGTCGAAGGTTCAAATCCTTTCGCCCCGACCACTTTTTCAAGATACTAATAACTCAGGACACGTGACAGAGCAGAAGACCGCTTGGCGCAGCACCAGTAAGGTCCCTGTTCTTGATAACCGATATGTAATTACTAATATTGTATATACATTAAGGCATTATCGAGGGACGGATCCGACCATGAATCCTATAAACTGAGAAGTCTTTCTTATCTACAGTGAATATTTTCCGGATACCTTCTCGCTCGGCAATCCGGACAAGCGCTGCGTCGGCAAGATCCATCGGACGATCGGCATATTTCCGCAGAAGTTCACGGATGCGAGGCAAGTCGCCCAAACCAAGCGGCAGCAGCTCAACCGCCCTCCTCACCTGCATCTCCCATAAAGCTTCCTGGGCCACCGGCAGATCGTTTAACAGGTACATCGCTTCGGTTAGCGGCGGCCACACCGTTGCCAGGGGTTCTTGCAAACCCTTGAGAGTCGACACGCACTGCTCATGGTATTGATCATCCGCATCCACGAGAGCCACAAGAGGCCCCGCATCCACCAAGATCACCGGGAGCCCCGTCGGTTCTTTAGCAGAAGGGCGAACTGACGTCCCGCGCCCGCCGAGCGTTTTCGGTTTCCGCCGTGGACAATTCCAATCAAGTCGGAAACCATTTCATACGGCGATCCGGCTGGTTCCTGCTCTTCGATCCATGCCTCGATCGCCTGGCGAATCACCTCCGACGCGGACACTTGCTTGCGGCGCGCAATGCGGGCGATCCGCAGTCTGGTTTCCTTATCCACCCTCAAGGTTACTGGAGATGGCATAACATTACCTCGGATTGTTATCTTAATGTAATACGAGATGTAATACAAGTAAGAGGTG
>Ga0210410_10001564_pt1 | contig 21292 bp, 24 predicted proteins | sample IncBWC4MmetaG_FD_161058 | JGI IMG/M metagenome (GOLD analysis project Ga0210410, IMG submission 161058) | Forest soil microbial communities from Barre Woods Harvard Forest LTER site, Petersham, Massachusetts, United States - Inc-BW-C-4-M | ecosystem: Environmental > Terrestrial > Soil >... | reverse complement strand
GTTACGGCAATTCTGCTATGCCGGAGCGGGATCCTTGTTGGTCCGTGAGATACCCAGCTTTTGCATGCGGAAGTAAAGCGTAGACCTCTTGATTCCCAAACGCGCGGCCGCCCCCTTCGGGCCGGCAACAACCCAGCGGGTTTCCTCGAGGGCCTTCCGAATATGGTCTCGCTCCGCGTCTTCCAAGGTAACCGCCCCAACGGACTGCACTTCGACGGCATTACTCGTCAAGCTCGCGAGTGGGGGTTGCAGCAAATTGCCAGAAGTGAAGATTACGCTGCGCTCGATGAAATTCTGCAGCTCGCGAATGTTCCCCGGCCATTGATACGAGACTAGGGCGGACAGCGTTTCGGGGGAAATGTGTTCGATTTGCTTGTTCATCCGGCGGGCATAAAGCTCGACAAAATGCTCTACCAGCGCCGGAATGTCTTCCCGGCGCTCTCGCAACGGCGGCAGTGTGATCGGAAACACATTCAAGCGGTAGTAGAGGTCGCTGCGGAATTCGTTCCGCTTCACCATTTCGACCAAATTCCGGTGGGTGGCGGCTACCAGGCGGACGTCCACTTGATGAGTCCGAGTGCCGCCCAGGCGCTCGAACTCCTGCTCCTGCAGAACACGCAGGAGTTTGGGCTGAAGTCCCAACGGAATATCTCCCACCTCGTCCAGCAACAGTGTTCCCTTGTCGGCCAATTCGAAACGGCCAATCTTTTGCGCGACAGCACCGGTAAAAGCGCCTTTCTCATGCCCAAAAAGCTCGCTCTCCAGGAGATCAAACGGAATCGCGGCGCAATTCAGCTTTATGAACGGACGGCCGAACCGTGCACTCAAGTCGTGGACCGCGCGAGCGATGAGTTCCTTGCCAGTACCTGTTTCTCCTTGGACGAGAACGGTGGAATCGGTTGGCGCGACGCGTTGGACTTGTCCCAGCACCGATTCCAGAGCAAGGCTGTTCCCTATGATCTGCTCGAATCTGCGCGGATTGCCGTCCCGATCACAAAGTCGGGATGTTGCTGTCTCTCCCACAAAGGATCTCCTTACGGACCACGTTCGCCTTTGCCACCCGATCAATTCTCCAAGGCCGCTCGAACATTATCGAGCAGGACTTCGTTGTCGAACGGTTTTGACAGAAACTCTACCGCGCCTTCTCTCCGCGCCTGCAGCCGCATTTTCTCGTCGCCATGCGCTGTGATGAAAATGATTGGAATCCTGCAACGTTCGGCCTTCAGGTGTGCCTGCAGTTCGAGGCCGGACATTCCAGGCATGCGGATATCAGCGATCAGGCAAGCAGTGCCGTGTTGTACGCCGGACCTTAGGAATTCCTCGGCCGACGCAAAGCCTTGTGCCAGCAAGCCCACCGCCTCCAGCAGGTCCTGCACCGCGGTGCGCATCGAATCATCGTCATCGACGATTGCTACTATTTTGGTCTTGCGACTCGTAATCATGCGAGAAATCTACTCGCTCGGCCGAGAGCGGCGCAATCACACGTTAGTATTATGCTACTTCTCCCCGGGCAGAACGCCCAGTACCCCCGCCATTTTCACCAATTCCGCCAGGGATCCGGCTTTCATCTTCTTCATCGCTCGGCCGCGTTGGATCTTCACCGTAACTTCGCTGGTCCCCAGTTCGGCGGCGATTTGCTTATTGAGCATGCCCGAGACCACCAGGCGCATGACCTCCCGCTCCCGTGCGGTCAGCTCCTCGTATCGCCCTCGCAACCCAACCAGGTTCGCTTGCTGTTCGCGCGTCACCCGGTCTCGCTCTAAGGCCTGCTGGATTGCACTCAGTAAGTCCTTGTCCAGAAATGGTTTAGTAAGGAACTCCACCGCGCCGGACTTCATAGCCTTCACCGTCATCGGGATATCTGCATGGCCGGTAATGAAGATGATTGGGATTTGGAAACCCGCATCGACCAACCGGCGTTGAAAGTCCAGTCCGTTGACTCCGGGAAGTCTCACGTCCAGAACCAGGCAGCTTGGCCCCTCGGGCCGTTTGCTTCGCAGGAACTCTTCCGCCGTCCCGAACGACTCAGAACGCAACCCCAAGGATTCCAGCAGGTCTTGAATGGACGCCCGTACGTCGGCATCGTCATCAATGATGAACACCGTGGGTGCGCTCGCCGGTGTCATTTATGCGCGTCCGATTCGGCGGGCAGGGTGAGGCTAAAGATTGCGCCACGCGGAGAGTTGTTGGCTGCCCACAACCGGCCTCCATGCGATTCAATGATGGAACGGCAGATCCTCAGCCCCATGCCGGTGCCGTGTGGTTTGGTAGTGAAGAACGCATTAAAGACCTGGTCCGCCTGTGTGGGCAGCCCCACGCCGGTATCAATGACCGACACCAGAACTCGCCCGTTTTCCGCCGGCTGCGACTTGATGGCCAGTTCCCGCGCCCCGTCTACAGCCCTCATCGCATCAATGCTGTTGATCATGAGGTTCATCATGACCTGCTGCAATTGCACGCGATCTCCCATGACCGGCGGAAGGTCTGCCGCCAATTCTGTCTGGAATGAGATCATGTATCGCGTTGCCTCGCCGCGCAGCAGCACGATCATCTCCTCAATGACTTCGTTTACATCCACCAATTCCAGCTGCAGAGAACCTTTTTGGAAGAGCAGGCGAATTCGGCGGATGATTTCCGCCGCTCGCGTTGCGTCGTTCACGATCCTCATGGCAGACGCGCGGGCCTTGTCGAGATTGGGAACCTCGCCGGCCAGCCAGCGAACACAAGTATTGGCGCTGATGACAGCGGCGGCAATCGGTTGATTCACCTCGTGCGCCAGGGAGGCCGTGAGCTCGCCCATGGTGGTCACCCGGTTAACGTGTGCGAGCTCCACCTGCGCCTGGCGCAAACGTTCCCGTTCTTCACGTGCCAGCTTGCGTTCAATGGCAATGCCGGCAAGGTGGTTGGCCAGTTCCAGGGCGCGGGTCTCAGCGGGGCTCGGACTTCGCGGTTCGGGGTAATACATCGCAAACGAACCCAGCGGCTTGCCCGAATGCGCAAGTATGGGAGTGGACCAGCAGGCACGGATTCCACAGGATTCAGCCACGTCTCGGTACGGTTCCCAGAGCGGATCCAGGAGAATGTCGGTGACGATCACAGGTTCCCTGCGGTACATGGCCGTGCCGCATGATCCCGCCTGCGGTCCGACACAAATGCCGTAGATGGCTTTGATGTAGGCCTCGGGGAGGCTCGGGGCAGCGCCATGCCGCACATGCTGCCCGTCCTCGTCGAGGAGAAGGACAGAGCAAAGCAAGCCGGCAAATTGGCCTTCCACAACCCGCACCAGCTTCGCCAAGGTTTCCTCCAGCGGAGCATCGCGGACGATCATCTCCAAAATACGGCTCTCTCCGTCACGCAGCGCCTCTGCCCGCTTGCCCTCGGTGATGTCGATCACCGTACCGACGTATTCAACGAGATCGCCGGTTGGACTGAAAACCGGATGGCCTATTGTGTGGATCTCCCTGATCCCGCCGCCGGGATGAACAATTCGGTAATCGAACTCGAACCCTGTCTTTTCACGGGCTGCTCTTTCGAGCTCTTCTATGATCCCGGCTCGGTCATCCGGGTGAAAGCGTTGAAAGAATGCTTCGACGGACGGCAGCCCTTTATGCGGGTCAAACCCCAGCATGCGATAGCATTCCTCGGACCAGTACCTGATCTCTCCCGGTCCAGGAGTCCCCGCATAACTGCCTGTGTGGCTGAGTCGCTGCGCTTCGGCTAAGTAAACCTCACTCCGCCGTAGGGCATCTTCGGCTCGGTGGCGTTCCTCGATGTCGATAGCGGTTCCATACCAATTAACAATGTTTCCCAGCTCATCGCGCAGTGGCACGCAGCGGGTCAGCCACCAGCGATATTTCCCGTCCGCCCCCCGCGCCCGTACTTCACTTTCTGTCGGTTCCCCAGTGGCTAGGGCGGCGCGCCACTCGTCCACGTACCTGGTGAGATCATCAGGATGTATTACGGAGCCCCAATCCCAGTCTCGTGCGTGTTCCATGCTGAGGCCCGTCGTTTCCAGCCAACGTCGATTGAAGAAATCAATGCAGCCGTCAGGCCGCGCGCTCCAGACATGCGCCGGAATCGTATCGATAACAAGCCGCAGGCGATCTTCGCTCCGCTGCAGCGTCGCGTAGAGATCTTGCAAGCGCCAGGCGGTGTCGTTGAAAACCCGCCCAACGTGAGCGAGTTCATCATTCCCGGTTACAGCCACTTGATGCTGAAACTCGCCGCGCGCCAGCGCTTTCGAACCTTCCACCAATCGCGCCAGGGGCTGTGTGATGCTGCGGGTAATCGCCACGCCGAGGGTAGCAGCGATCAGCAGCGTGACTAGCGCCGTCAATGGCACCATCAGAAAAACCAGGCGTTGCACGCGCTCCATGTTCCGCACCGTTTCCGTCTGCTCTTCACCCACCTCGTGGTCCACGTTCTCGACAAGCGTCGAGGTCATGGTTTCCAGTGGCGTGACTTCGTTTGCCAGGCGTAGGTGCACAGCCCGCCAGTCGCCGGATTTGGCCAGGGTGGTGATGGTTTCAAGTTGCGATGGCAACGCGCTCTGAATGACGTGAAGAGTAGGCAGGATGGTCGGATTTCGCTGGGGCACGGAAGGTGGAAGACTCAGGGCACTGATGGCGCGACGCGTGTCTTCCAGGACCGCTGTTCGAAGAGATCCGCCCTCTGTGACCAGTCGACCGACGTCCTGGGAGTCGGCCAGCTCTTCCAGCCGATCGTGAAACACCAACAGGCTGGTATAGACGCGTTGGACGGCAATCAGTTTCTGGTCGACGCCATTCAATCGCACCGCTTCCGTCCGGACCAGTTGGAATTGCCAAAGCAAGACGGCATCCGCCGCTAACATCGACAGGATGATGAACACGAAGCCGAGTATTAAACGCGGGCCGATGTTGAATCGACCGGCGTAAACAGTTCTTTCCCCAGCGCCTTTCACCCGGTGGTTCAATGGAGTTGCGGTGTGAAGCCCCATCGGTTATTCCTATCGTGCTATTGCCGGCCTCGAACTCACGCCATGCCGCTCGCCGTTCACCGCTCGCGCAACGAATTTAAAGCAACGGATTGGGGCGAGGGGCGAGGCGTTCCCTTCTTAAAACCCGTGATGCGAACCAGCTCCTTCTCCAGGGCTGCGGCAGCTTCCGGCGCGGCCGCCTCGCCGGTCAGGACGGAGTGCACTGACTGTATGTAGGCGTCGGCCACTTCCTGATATTTCTTGCCAGTGAGGTTCGAGGGGCGCAAAACCGTGCCGGTCCGGAACGCTTGATTCAAGAGTTCAAACCGGGGATTTGGTTCCGATACCTCAGGCAGGTTGTAGAGCTCTGGTAAAGTGGGTGGCTGCGAAAGCAGACGGGCCCGCTTCACCTGCACGTCTCTACGGGTGAGATACCGGACCAACTCCAAGGCCTCGCGGGGATGCGCCGAGAATCGCGAAACTGCCATGCCCCATCCTCCCAAAGTGCCCACTTGGCCTGCCTTCCCGCCGGGCAGCAGTGCGGTGGCGAACTTATTTCGAATTGACGACCCTGCCGCCTGGCTGTCGACGTAGGCTGACGGCCAGTTCCTCATAAATGCCGCGTCGCCTGCGACCCAAACATTTAGCGAATCCCACTCTCTATATCCAACTACGCTTGGCGGTGAGATGGAACCAACCCAATGGGCCGCCCTCCGCCAGGCACGGATCGCAGCCGGATTGTTCACGCTGATTGCCCGGTCCTCCTCGATGATTCTCCCGCCGCCTTCGGCTGCCTGCCATTCCAGCGCATTGCAGGTCAACGCTTCGTCAGCCGCACCTTGCCACACGAAGCCCCAGAACTGTTTCTTACCTTTGGCTCTTTCGCCGGCCTGTATTCGAGCCGCCATAGTCTCCATCTCATCCCATGTCTTGGGTGGCTCCCGGTATCCGTACAGCCGCAAAAGGTCGGTGCGATAGTATAGAAGTCCAATGTCGGCGCGATACGCCATGGCCACCAGTTTGTTATCCACCGTGAAGCTGGCGGTTATGGCTGGAAATTGGAGTGAGACCTCGTTGGCGAAATATGGCTTTAAATCCACGAAATATTCGGCCAGCATCCCGGGCCAGATCAGATCGATCCCGTAAACATCCGGACCCGAGGCGTCTGTCCCGAGCAACTCTCGCCACAAAACCAGCCGTTGCCGCGCCGACTCCGGAGACGGAAGGAGACTGACTCGGATTCCCGTTTCCCGGGTGAATTGCTGCAACTCCTGCTGGCGCGCCTCGCTGAACGTCTTGTTCGACCACTCCTCCAGAAGGGTTAACGTAACCGGTTCCTGCACGGATGGCCTCGTGCAACAGTCGAGAAACAACGAGAGCAACACAATGCAAATAGGGCCTGCTATCTTGCCAGACTTTGGCCACCCAGCGTTGAGACCTTCAATTCCCTGCCCGATTACTCTCTGAATTTTCATCAGCATTTCGAGTGTTTTCCTCTCAGGAGAGGATCAGGGACGAAACCATCGCCCCATGACACCGCCGTTGCTGACCATCGAGCGGCTTGCGCCACAGGCGAGGATTTAATCGGGGCATACTTCTTGTTCCTGCAAGGCAGGGCGTTGCTCCCTGCGATGGCAATCTTAGCACCGGAAAGCATCCTTCTAGTGCCAGGAAAGTCATATAGCGCATATCGCTCTCCCTTTGCGTCTGAATAGCGGCCGCCGGCTCATCCAGTCCGATAGACGGAGTGCCAACACTCTGACGGGTTCGCGCGCCGGCTGCGCTCGCTTCGGCCCTCGTGAATCCGGCTATCCCCCTATCTGCCAGCAATTTCCAATCTGTATTCGGCAAATACAAGCTCTGGCATGCGGATTGCTTTTCTAGTGGTGTCTGGCATTTTCCTGGTGAATGGAATTCGTGACGGGCAATCGTCAACGTGACGCCGGCACCAAGCCAGGAAATGCGGCGCAGACAGGAGTGCAACCATGAAACCTCTATCAATTCTCGACTGGTATCACATTCTACGCGTGCGGCATGGGTTGAAGATTTTTGAGTCCATTCGACATGCGATTTGGCTGGCGGGCTGATAGTTTCTCTTGCTTTGTGCCGCGACTGCTGGGAAGGTGCAGAATCATGGAATCGTGTTCTGGAACAGTTATCGACAAATACTCCGACGACGCGCTGGTGGCTGCCACAAAGCATGGAGATACCAAGGCTTTCGAGGAATTGGTCCTTCGCCACAAGCGGAGAGTCTTCGCCGTGGCGAAACGCATCACCAATAATTGGGAGGATGCCGAGGATGTGGCGCAGGAGAGCTTTCACAAAGCATTCCTTCATCTCGACTCCTTTCAAGAAAAGTCGCGATTCTCTACCTGGCTGACTCGCATCGCCATGAATGAGGCGTTGATGCTTCTCCGTCGAAGGCGGGACGTTTTCGAAGCCCTGCCGGAGAGCTCTGAGAATGGCGCAAACTCCACCCTGGAGCCGTTTGTCGACCAGAGTCCCAATCCCGAAGAATCCTGCTGGCGCCGCGAGCACAGGCACCTCCTTACTAAGGCAATCAATCGCCTCGGTCCAAAGATTCGACGTACGATCCTGCTGCGCGACATCGAAGAACGATCCGTCGAAGAAACGGCCCACATTATGGGCATCTCCATCAGCGCCGTGAAAGCGCGTGTTTTTCAAGGGCGCCGCAAGTTGCGTCACACAGTGAATCCCGCGCTCCTGATCGGAATCTGTGCACCAGATTCAGGGTCGGCGCAACGCTTCTGAGTCGTGAAGCCCGCCGCCTCCACGGTGTTGTCCCAGCCGGCTTCAGCGGTGAAGCAGCGATTATCCGGACGAGCTCTACGTCCGCGCGGCGGGAACAACGTGTTTCATGCCTTTTTCCGTGACGCTGCGATCAGATTTTGCACGCTCCTTGCAAGGTCCACGACCTCCCCGCTCCCCAGGAGTTCGAATTCAACTTCATAATTTCCCGTTGCTGCGTGATCGACCGCCTCTCTGAGGCTCACAAGCGGCTGTATCACTTGGCGAGGCAGAATAAAGCTGACCCATATGCTAAATAGGAGAGTAATAGCTGATACGATGGTAAGGCTCTTCTCAGCGCGATGGATCAGTTGGCGAGCCTTTTCGTGATCCGCTTTGACGCGTCCCCAATTCCGCTTTTCCAGCTCGGAAGCCACCTGAAGGATCTGCCCACTCGATTCCTGAAGCTCCGGAGTGACTTGGTCCAGGGCGGGGCTTAGCATCTGCGCCGCGTTTGCCATCCGGTTATCAAACGTTCCGACACTAGCGCGGAGCTCCTGGATCATCTTGCCTTTCTTTTCATGTTTGAGCTCCCCAACGAGCTTGTCCAAGTCTGCTTCATAGGCGCGCACCATTCTCCGAATGCGCTCGACGGGTTCCTGCCTCGACCGCGCCATCGTCGACGCTGCCGTTGCAAACTGCTGCTGATATAGAGTGACTGCATCGATCCCCTGCCGAACGAGGGCCTCGTCGTCAGGCTCAAGTTCCCCGACGTTAACCAGCATTTGCCGCACGCTGGTGAGCGAATCCTGATTCTCTTGAAGATATTCCGGGTCCTGGAGCAGAACGTAGTTTCGCGCGGCTCTCCGGGCCTCCATGGTCTTGATGGCGGCTTGCTCAGCCAGCTTTGCCGCCGGCGCATCGGTATTCACGATGCGGTCTCCGATCCGGCCCATCTCGAACAGGTAATAGACAGCCAGAAAAAAAACCGGGACTAGAATCAACCTCACGATAGCCAGACTATAGGCAACCCTTTTTTGCAAGGAGCTTCCAGGAGCGAAGATCTTGAACGACTTTCGAATTCTCCATCTCATGGGGCCATACCTTCGCCGGTTGTTGAGGAGACAAACCGATTCAACGTGATGCAGCCAGCCCGGGAACCTTCGAGAGCGCTTGGTAGTCATCGTCAGTCAAGCGCAGGGAACCCGCCGCAACGTTCTGCTCGATATGTTCGAGCGAGGAAGTCCCTGGGATGGGCAGCACGACCGGGGACCGGTGCAGGAGCCATGCCAGCGCTATCTGTGTTGGGCTAGCGCGGTGCGCCGCGGCGATCCGGTCCAACACTTGGCCGGCCACTTTACCGGCTCCCAGCGGGAACCACGGTATAAAAGCAATTCCATTGTGCTCACAATAGTCCACTACGTAATCCCATTCGCGGTCCGCAAAGCTGTAACGATTCTGCACGGAGACGATAGGCACAATTTTGCGCGCTCGCTCGATATGCTCTTGCGTGACATTGGACAGCGCGACCAGGCGAATCTTGCCTTCGTTTCGGAGCTGGGCCAGCGTTTCCACCGAGGCTTCAAACGATGTGACGGGATCCGGAATATGCAGCTGGTAAACCTCGATGCGCTCCAGGCGCAGTCTCTTTAGACTGCCCTCGACTGCCTTGCGAAGATGAGCGGGACTTGCATCGTGGGTCCACTGATTCGGGCCGGGACGGTTCCAGCCTCCCTTGGTGGCAATTACGAGGCCGGCAGGGTAAGGAAACAACGCTTCGGCAATCAGATCCTCGCTGACGTTTGGGCCGTAGGAGTCCGCGGTATCGACAAAATTGATATCAAGCTCAACTGCCCGGCGAAGAACCGCCAACGCCCCTTTGCGATCTTTCGGCGGCCCCCAAATGCCTTCGCCGGTTAGGCGCATGGCTCCGAAGCCCAGACGATGCACGGAAATCTCTCCGCCCAGGGAAATATTCCCAGCCCCTTTTGCAGATAGCTCTTTCTTGTTCACGATTGACCTCCAAGCTTCTTACTCTCCGGCTCATACCGTGACATAGCTGTAATGACCATCTGATTGCAGCAGCGCAATTGCCGCCTCCATCGATGCCACCACCAGCACATCCGGATGTGTGTGCGCCAGCAAATCCTTCACGATCTCTTCCGGTTGCTGCCTCAGGTTTTCGTGCTCGATCAGCCCCCGCGCCTGCTCTTCCGTCGCGGTATGACAGCAAAGAAACTGTACCCCCCTGAGTTGTAGCGCCTGAATACTGGCGTCCTGGAAGAGAGAATTCCCGTCGTCAGGGTCTTGCGTCGGGTAATGCATCTGCGGCGCTGCCTTGCTTGCAAAAAACGGATTGCGCACGGCGGGTTGCCCGGTTTTGGGGTCCGGCACCTTCAGCCATTCCCCGATACGATATTTTTGCCAAACGTAGTCGTCGAAATTAAGAGCGTTCGCGGGACCGTGCATGGCGGCTGTGATTTTGATCTGGTCGGTTGGGATGTTGAAACCAAACTGGAGGCCGTTCAGGGAGTTCTTAATGTTATTCAGGAAGTTCCCTCCTCCAATCTGGTTTTCATCAAAAACCTGCTTCACGCGAGAGGGATTCCTGACCAGGCGCTCGAACTCGGCAATTTTCCAATCCGATCGTTTGTAGACCAGTTGCGGACTCGCACCGGATGTCATTGCACGCAATCCGGCAAGGCTGGCGGACGCCTGCCCGAGGAATAACCTGCGCGTGAGGTTTGCCAATGAAATCTCCGGTACGCTCCCTGAGTCGATATTCAAATGATTCAGGTTCGGTTCGCACGCTTTGGACAACGTCCCCGATTTTCAGAGGCAACGTCGAAAATCGGCGCCCGAACCCCGAATTACTTCTTTGCGCGCAGTGAGCGAACGTGTCCCACCAGCGAGTGAATTTGATCCTCGCTGAGCGAATCCTTGAAAGCGGGCATTCCGCCCTTGCCGTTCGTAATGACCTGAGTGAGTTCGGCGTCCGACAGCTTTTGGACTGCCTGTGAACGAAGGTCTGGAACGTTCAAGCTTTTTCCGACGTCGGAGCCGGCTCCGTCCGCACCATGGCACATTGCGCATTTCGACCGAAAAGTCGCACTGGCGGCCGCCGCGTCGGGAACCGGGTTTGCCCGGGCAATCGAGGCGACAAAAAGCGTAAGCCCTACAAAAAGCAGCAGCAGAATCGTAGAACCAAAAATCACATGGTTTTCAGCTTTATCTTGTGTCATGAATTTTCCTTTACTGACAATTTCTTATTCCCACCCCGGGCACTTCCCCTTCCAAAGGCTCGGAAAGCGTCAACTCATGGCAGGCTTGGCGATCGTCCGATCCCTCACTCGCTTGTGAGTTGCGGCAAAATCGCATTGCGGGACACCGCATCACGTTCGCCCGTTGCCGTTGGAACCCAAATGCGCAGGTTTCTCCATTTGCAGAATCACGGCCGAAAAATCCTGCTCCGCTCCTTCGTCCGATTGCCGCGCATTGATCTCAAACGCAGCTCCTGCCGCGGGCATTCGCGCGCCAACGGCAGCCGCGAGATTGAGAATTAACCCGAAATCCTTGTTCATCAGCCGGATAGGAAATTGCGGGCTGTAGTCGCTCTTCATCGCTCTTTGCAGTTTGCCAATGTGCGCCGGAGCGACCACTGCGGTCTGCGACAACACGTCCAGCAAGCGATGCCGGTCAAGGCCGGCTTTCTCGCCCAGCGCCACGGCTTCGGCGATCGCCTGCATGCCTATTCCAAGTAATGTGTTCACCACGAGCTTCATCGTCGCCCCGGAGCCGCTCGGCCCCAGATAAAAGTATTTTTGGGCGATAACGCGAAAGATTGATTTTGCGCCTTGGAAACATTCCTTGTTTCCGCCGCCGAACAGAGTCAGCAACCCATTTTCGGCGGCAGGAGTGCTCCCCGAGATGGTCACGTCAAGGACCTCAACTCCATGCTCGGAACCCAGTCTGGAGAGTTCCTGAGAAGTCTCGGGATACACCGTGCTCATGTCGATTACCAGCGAGCCGCGCTCTACATTGGCGAACACGCCGTCAGGTCCTCGATAAGTGTCCAAGACAGCCTGATCGGTCGGTAAGCAAGACAGCACAACGCTGCAACCGGAGGAAAGTTCCGGAACGCTATGCGCGACGCTGCCGCCATATCGAACGATCTCCTCCGCCCTGTTTGGGGCCCGGTCGAACGCTTTCAGCCTGAAACCGGATTCAAGCAACCTCCGCGCGATCGGCCGGCCCATATAGCCGATCCCGACAAAGCCCAGCCTATCGCTTTCCTGCGCGATCAATTTCATAGCGAATCGCCCTTACCCTCAGCCACAATTTGGATTTCAACTTCCGCGCCCTTAACGTATGCACGCGTTGCGCCGTTTCTCTAAGAGAGCCGGATGTTCGTGCAAGATATTGGCAACACAGTGGATACGGAACCAAGCAGGAAGGACTTCAGGTTCGACTGCTGGAAAGTGTCATTCCAATCTCTTGAACACTGTCAGTCTGTTGGAAATTGGATTTTCCCCCCAAGGGCACGCCAGAAACGGAGAACCTAGGTCCATTCCTTTCCCTGGAAAATCGCGCTGTCAGCACGGTGCCGGTCGCCTGGCGGTTCGCCGAAGCATGGGATCTCTCGGCGTAACCTGATGAACCCCTGCGAAAGCTGTGCCCCAGAACCGGTAGTGTCCGCCCGCAGTCCGTTCGCAAGGAAGATCACTGAGTTCGAGGAAATTGCCAAGTGAACTAGGGGACCATCGTCGAGACCGCCAGCTGGCAGACTCCGTGCCGCTCGTTACCCTGCCGAGCCAAATCGCGGCCCATACCATCCATGTGTGTCTTTAGGAACAGCATCGCCCTTGTGACCGGAGTTAGCATCGTCCCCTGAGTTAAATCGCGCCGGAAGCAGGGACAATCCATCCTGCGCAGACCTTCCACCGGATTCTTGATGCGGGAAAAAGAAGTAGCCAGTCATCGCGCCGTTCCTTCTTTCACGGCGCGACATCGGCTCGCTCCCGTCCAGGTAAGGGGTACGCTATGAAAGGCTTCCTTTGCGGTATCGGGACGATGATCCTCATTCTTGTGCTCGGACTCTTGTTCGCAATAATGGGTTTCGTCGATATGCGCGCAGACAATCCACCTTCTCGCTTGGAAACCGTTCTTGCCGGCAGAGCCATGGACGCAAGTGTGGCGCGCGCTGCTCCGAAGGCGGCAAACCCGGTCACCGCAGACGCGACGAACCTCGTCGCCGGAGCGCGCCTCTATCGCGACCATTGCGCACTGTGTCACGGCGACCCGGCGAATCCCCAATCGGCGCTCGCCGGCTCCTTGAATCCCCCTGCACCGCAGTTCATGAAGGACATGCCCGATATGGCGGACGATCAGAATTTCTACATTTTGCAGCACGGTATCCGCTGGACAGCGATGCCTGCATGGAAAAACGTTGTGAGCGAGCAACAGACCTGGCAATTGGTGACCTTTCTCGGTCACATAAACAATCTTCCGCCCGCCGCCAAACAGGTGTTCCTCGAAACATCACCGCAAACGCATCCGTAGCGGAATTGGTTGAAACGGCGCGACAACGACGTACCGGGCCGGAAAGAGTTTTTTGTCTGCAAATATTCGAAGGCGGAAGAATCCTGAAAAACCTGATTGTATTTGATCTGGACGGCACGCTGGCCGAAAGCAAATCTCCTCTTGATGGGGGAATGGCGGCCCTGTTGCATACGCTCCTTGGGACCGTACAGGTAGCCGTGATTTCCGGAGGCGATTGGCCGCAATTTGAAAAACAACTGCTCTCCAACCTGCCCCAGGACGAACGCCTCTTGAATCTATCCCTTCTTCCAACGTGTGGAACGAAGCTCTTCCAATACGCGGGGGCCTGGAAAAAGATCTATTCGGAAGACTTCACCGCGGATGAAAAAGAGAGAATCATCACCGCTCTCAAGCAGGCCCTCGGAGCAGCGGATTTCAACGTCGAAAAGCTCTGGGGCGAGGCAATTGAAGACCGGGGCAGTCAGATTACATTCTCAGCATTGGGTCAGCAGGCGCCCTTGGAGGAAAAAAACAAATGGGATCCCGACTTCAGCAAACGGAAGACGATCAAATCGATTCTCGATCCTTTGATCCCGGGATTTTCGGTCAGAATTGGCGGAGCAACCTCCATTGACGTCACCAAATCTGGCATCGACAAAGCCTACGGCATCCAAAAGCTCCGAGACCTCCTCGGAATTTCCTTGCAAGATATGCTTTTCATTGGCGATGCCTTGTTCCCGGGAGGGAATGACTTCCCGGTCGAGGCAACTGGCGTTGTTTGTATCTCAGTTCGTGGGCCCATGGAGACGAAAGTCGTGACCGAAGCGATCATCGCCTGCTTGGATCACTCTCCACATTCGCAGCCTGCTGATGCGAATTCAATCTGTGGATTCGGCTTTGCCGCTGGGCGCAAACCTCAATAAGTAGCTCCGGTTCTTCCTTTTCTTCTTGATTGAAAGATCCATCCTCGCGCGTTCCACCCCAAACTGTTCGCCTTGGTCACGTGGGGGAACCGCCCGTACAAAAAAAGGGCCGGCTCAGGATCTGAGCCGGCCCTTCTGGTCAGGTAGGTTTACTGCGGAGACGTTGATGTGGCGATCGGCTGAAGAACAATAGAACCGATCCTGGTCCCGATTACTTCACCGGAGACGATCAGTTCGACCCGGCGATTCTGCTGGCGGCCTTCCGAGGTGTCGTTGGACGCGATTGGCCGCGTCTTGCCGAATCCATGCGCCGTGGTCGAAGATTCGGGAACACCTTGCTGTGTCAGATAGCTGCGGACGCCCTCGGCGCGCTGCTCCGAAAGTTCCTGATTGTAGAGTTCCGTTCCAACGCTGTCGGTGTTGCCTTCAACGGCGAGCCGCAGTGAAGGATAGGCAAGCACGATCCCCGATATTTTGGCCAGCTTTTCGCGTGCCACTGGGCGAAGCGTGTATTTGCCGGAGTCAAACAGAACGTCCGACATGTTGACCACAAGGCCGCGCGCGGTGTCACGCGTTTCCAGGATCAGGTTGAACTGCTGCAGCAGGTTGGCGCGAAGCTGTTCACGGTCACGCACGGCTTGTTGCAGTTGCGCGTCGGAAGAAGCAGCGGCGGCGCGATCCCGATCGGAATCGGCTTCTGCAACGTGCTGCTTATGTTGCGCGTCATTGCGGTCTCTCTCTGCATCGGCCTGGGCATCAGCCGACTGCTGGGCCGCAGCCTGCGCATTGTTGTTCTGGCGATTTGCCTCGTTGCGTTCGTGATCGGCCTGGGCAGAAGCTGCCTCGGCGTTCACGCGGCGCTGGGATTCGTCGTCCGCGCGGTTATTCGCGGCGGCTTCGCGTCCTCTTCCGGCCCGGCGCTCGCCCTCGGCGCGTTCTTCGTCCATGTGCTTCACGGAGATTTCCCGCGCGTCTTCCGCTGTCTGCACGACTTCGCGCGACACGGAAATCAGCGCTTTCCTGTTTTCATGCCTCGTTGAGGCCATACCGTCCGCCTCGTTCATCTGCCGAACGGCCTTTTCATAGCTCTCTGAGGCGTATCGGTCGGCGCCCGCGGACTTCGCGATGCGCACGGCGTTGCGCGCTTCGTAAAATTCCAGTGGCAACCGCTCGCTCAGGATCACAGGATCGAACTTGTAGCCCGTGGGGATGTATCCGCCTCGGTCGATTAATTCATACTTGGCGTCGACGAACTCGGTACCTCCCGCGGTATCTCGCCGGACGGAGTTCTCGAGTACCACGACGTTGCTGGGGCGCCGCACGGCATAGTAAGGTTCCGCGGTTACGATCATCGCGAAAGCTTGCAGGTCCGTCGTCACGTCCAGCTTGCTGCGGTGGTTTCCGCCCACCAACACCTCACCGATATTTACCGGCCGGCCTTCCGGCGAAATCGCCCACAACACATACGTCAAATATTCGTTGCCGAAACTCGTCGGCCTGCCAAGTCCGGAGAATTCAACCTCAATCTCCAATGCCCCGCGCTTGCTTTCCACTTTGGCCTCGCCCGCCGCGCCAGGCATTAAGTCCGTGCCCTGGAAATTGATTTTCGTGGCGCCACTGCGGTGCTTGTAACTTACCGCCTGTGTTGTCCGGCTCACCACATTCATCCGATACTCTGTTGCATGATGGCGGGAGTCTTCCCGCACTTGCGACTCGGTCTGCGCTTGCGCAGAAACGCCGAGCGCCATTGCCCCTATCAGTGTGATGCTCGAAAGCTTGAACATAAGTCTCCTTCTAGAAATCTCGAGACCCAAGTATCAGGCTTCGCAACCCTCAATACTGTCCTGTTGTGCACGTTTGAAGAGAAAATGGAAAGGAACCGAGGTGGGGATTTCACTAGCGATGGAAATATAGGAAGCAAGCAAACCACAGGTTAAAGGTCGCTTAACCACCTTCTTATCAGCAATCCAGCGAACAGCGCTATCAGGCGCGAGCGGGCGTAAAGCCGCCTCGAAATGGCAGTAAAGCGATAAGTGTGTAGATTCCCAGAGTGGTTCCAAACGGAAGATCGGAAACCGACAACAGGGCTGCAACGAGCACAACCTTGCGCGCCAACCCTTGATTTGCCAGCAGAGCCAGACCGCCAATTAGCCCCAATAGGCCGCACACAAACGAAAGCACCACGAGGGCTGCATAAAACAGGTGGAAATCTGCCATCAAGCTGAACGCATCCGGCACGCGCCCCAGCAACGCTCCAAACATCACCGTCGCCGTTCCGCTATACACGATGAGACAAATTCCCAGGATGAGCCGGAATATCCCATACACAATCCAGCACACACCCACAGTTCGCCTCTGCCCATTCAGGTTGCCGGCTGCTGAATCGTCCAACGCCATCTGTTGCTCCCGACGGCTCGTTTCGTTCCGTCCGTTCGCCACCTTATTAGTAGCCAATTCCTTGGTTTGCGTCTGTCCAGTTTGGTACATCCGCCTGCGCAACATTCGCCCGCCCGCAGCCGTAAAGCTGGCAAGGATGCCTTGCATGTCGCGGCCCTAAATTGTGAAGTAATTAAAACTGAGGGATTAAATGGTCGGGGCGAAAGGATTTAATCCTTCGACCTCCTGGTCCCGAATCAGGTTCCACGATTTATTGGAATCCATGAAATGCTGTGGGTTTCATTGGATTGAAGACGAGATTGTCGACAGCACCCTATGAGCCGCAGCGCATTTTGAGACAGCCATGGAATCGAGTTCGCAGCCACACAATCTAGGGAATGGTCGCGGTCGTGGACGATGAATAGGTGCTCTCCCGTCCGGACGAATCTACTGCCGTCACCGCATACGTATAAGTTTCCCCATTAACGACCGAAGCATCTGAATAGTTCAATCCGCTCACTGGCGTCGTCACAAGCCTGCTATACGCTGCGGTAGTTCCGTTGGCCCGGTAGACATAGTATCCGGTAATGTTCGGAGAAGTACTAGCCTGCCAACTCAACTCTACTGAATGTGCGGTGCTGGGAGCCTGCCCACCGGAGACTCCAGTTCCCGATACCTGAATGATGGTGGGAGAGCTTTTGGCATTGCTCGTGATTGTGATGCTGCCACTCACCGTCTCAGCCTTCTTTGGCGAAAACGAAATACTCAGCGTCGCGGACTGCCCCGGCGCAAGCGTTGCTCCGTTCACCCCGCCACCCGTTTGGATGTCCACGGCGGAAACACCAATACTTGAAACCGTCACGTTGGAGTTCCCAGTATTTTTCAAGGTCACCCCCTCGGTTTGCGTCTTTCCGACGCTTTCGTTTCCGAATACCAGGGCCGTTGGCGTCACCGTCAAGGCTGGCGTTGCGGCCACGCCGCTTCCACTCATGGTAAGCGTTAGTGTCCTATTTGATGCCGTACTGGTGATCGAAGCGCTCCCCGCCACAAAACCGGTTGTTGTGGGCTTGAAAACCAGCGTGCAAGCGATTGTTTCGCCAGGGGCCAACACCCGCGGCGTCGTTATGCCATTGAGGGTGAATCTTGGGCTGCTCACCGCAATTGCAGAGATGGTGATGGACGTGGTCCCACTGTTTTTCAAATGGAATGCCTGGGAAATACTGGTCCCGACAGGGACGCTCCCGAAGCTGGCGGTCGTGGGGGTCGCAGCAAGTACTCCCCCCGTAGGGGGCACGCCCGTACCGGTAACCTCGTGAGACACGGTGCCATTTGTCGCATCAGTTACGTACTGGATATATTCAGTGAATAGTCCGGGGGATTTAGGGGCAAAAGTGATTTTAACTGCGAAACTCTTTCCGGGCGCGAGAATGTAGGGGAGTACGAGTGGTGTCGCAGTGAACCCACTCCCCGACACGGACTCTTTGCTAAACGTCACGTTGCCAGCGCCGGTGTTTGTGATTATCAACGAGATAGCGGCCGCACTGCCGACGGTAAGATTTCCAAATCTCGTGATCGAAGGACTGATAACCAGTGTTCCTTTAGGAAGTGTGGCGCTCGCGGTTCTAGGGTTTGTCCCTCCGGCCAACAAGGTCGCGCTTACAAGAGCTGCCCAAATTGCTCCCCGAGAAGTTAGAAAGACTCGTTCCAGCAAAGATGGTTTGGATCCATAGTTCTGCATAGCAACTGCAGCATAGGACCCGCTCGCCCTGGTTTTCTACTGAACGGAAGAATGAAAAGCGTTCAGCCTTCGGCGCAAGCCTTCGGCCCACACCCATGCCAGGGAGCCACCTGTACCTTCGAACAGGTAAACTCTTGCCTTAGCCTAACGACGAGTACATACCAGCCGGCAAGCTGGCAGTAACAGACCTCCGCGAATTCTCTAGAAATCATTCAGTCCCTTGAATTTCTCCCATGTCAAATCCGACGAAACTCCATACTGTCGCCAGTTGGAAATCAGCCCGTGCGAGATTTTGATGATGATCACGCCGTGAGTTGGGATCCGGCGCTGCATGGTGTATTCAACGGCTCCAATTTGCTTTACGGGATCGAAAATCGTGTGATGCCACTCGATACGTGTTGGCAATTCCCGGTTCGGCCCCCCGCTGAACACCCGAACGAGGTTTTCTCGGCCCACAAGTCCGGGAGATGGGGGACTCGAGAAGGTGGCAGCAGCCGAAAAGCAAGCGGTCGCCCGTTCTTGATTTCCTTGCAGCCAGGCAGTTCGGATGGTCTCCAGGAGAAGTTCGAACTGCGCAGGAGACATATGCTCGATTGGTCCGCAAATTGCACTTGACGAGGGGTCAGGGGGGCGTCTGTCCTTACTATCGGCCTGCTGAGGGGCTGGGTTCGTTGACGACGCTCCAAATATGAGGCCGGCCAATAGGATGGCAAAGCTTCGCAGGGTCATGGGTGTGTTACCTCCTGGGGACGAATTTAGTGGAATTTATACCAGTTTCGATGCTATGCGCGAGAGCAAGAAGTTCGTGCAAAGCTCATTGCCCCCGCGGAACAACATTCCCAGAGTGCAATAGTTATGATAACGACCATTCACCGCTTTATAACGAATATTGGCTTTAAATTGTCATTATTGACTTTACCAGTCAGCAGTTTCATACTCTCGGCCTCCGCCCTACGGCCCTCGGCCCTTGGATGTCCACGGTGTAGCGGAAAACCAGATAACCCTTAAGTTGACCGTTGCTGCAATTGAAAACTGTGCCATGCGAAAGATTGAGCATGTGACGACAGGGGCAGAGGTTGGATTCGTGCTTCTCGATTCAACCCTGCAACCGGTGTTGCTCAACCGTTCCGCAGCGGAAATCCTCAGCTATCCGCTGAAACCGGGCACCCAGAAAGGCCAGCACTCACTTTTGGCGGAACGTGTTCGAATCCTGCTGGTCGCTTCGCCGTCGAACGGAGGGCCTCCCATTGTGTCTGAGTTCCGCTCCGGAAAGCGGCTCTATCATTGCCACACATTTCGAGTTGATGCGCAGACCAAAGAGTATTCGCAGCTTTCTCTGGCTGTGATTTTCGATCGCCAATCTCCTGCTTCGCAGTCTTTGCGACAGGCCGCGCAGCAATATCATCTAACCACCCGGGAGCAGCAAGTTCTGGAATACTTACTCGAGGGTCTTACAAGCAAAGAGATCGCTGATCGAATGAGCATCAGCACGAATACCGTGAAGGCTTTCCTGCGACTCATCATGATCAAGATGGGCGTCTCGACACGTTCGGGAATTCTTGGAAAGGCCATTACCTCAAATTTTGACATCATGTATCCGAGCCACCCACCGGCACACCAGCGCGAAGACTAATCCCTTCGTAGAATTGACGGACTCCCGAAGCTGCGCAATCATTTTCCACTTTGCGGAATATTTGTGCGTGACACGGGAAAAGTCGTAGACAACAGAGAATCCCCGCGATTTTCCCACGCCATCGAGTTGCGTGTCGGCTTGCTCACTCCCGTTGATGTCTCGGAGGAGCCGAAACACCTGCTGGACGGGGTGACCGAGAACGTAGGGAGAGGCGGCATCTGCGTCCTGATTGACGAGGCGCTGCCACAGAACTCCGTCGTACGCTGCGTGCTCTCGCTCCCGGACCTCTCCATGAACATCCCTACGCTCATGCAAGTCCGCTGGGGGCAACGGATCAACGGGAAGGGCAAATACAAGGCGGGATTGCAATTTCTGATTTGAGAGCACAGGAAAGCCCGTACTTGCGCGCCTTACGGTCGAAACTAACCCGAATGCATTAGCGCACACTTGTTACATCGCTCGGCTACAGCCATCTGGGGACTTGTAAGCCGCAATAAATAGAGTACAAGCATTCACACACTGGCCCGAAAGCAACTAAAGCGGCCCACCAGAACTGCTCGACGACGAATTGGCTTCCCGCTGTTTGCCAAGATCTTATTTCGTGCGGTTTGTTGTGTCGTGAATGCAGGGGCCAAGGAGGAAAAGCGATGCACGTCAGCAAAATTCATGTTCCAATCCGCGGATCGGCGAGCAAGTTTCTTCTGTACGGCGCTCTCGCATTCGCACTTGTTCTTGCATTTTCAGTTGTCGCCTCGGCCCAGACAACGGACGTCTATCGGGTCACCTACTTCGACAATAACGGAGCAGCAGGCGCACCCGATGCGTACGTTCACATTCTTAACCCAGGTGTGGCGACGGGAGCTCTTTGTGCAACCATTTACGTCTGGCGGTTTGATCAAGAGCTGTCGGAATGCTGCAGCTGCCCAATTACACCGAACGGGCTGTTGAGGCTTCGTGTCAGCTTGCTCACAGCTAACCCCGGAGACCATGCGGGTGCTCCCACGTCCGGTTCTATCGCCATCGTCTCGGACTCCGCGTGCGATCCCACTGCCCCGGTCCCGACGCCGGATCTGCGTGCTTGGGCTACACATGTGAACTTCGACACCGCCACAAGCGGATTCGATGTCACTGAAACTGAAGCACTGGACACTCCGTTGAGTACTGGCGAACTAGGTGAAGCCAGCAGCCGATGCGGATTCATCCGGGTCAACGGCAGCGGCGCGGGCCGTTGCGACGCGGCTTGCCCTGTCACTGGCGCCTGAGAATTACTCACACAGATCAGAAACCAAAAGGCCAGCGCCCGCTCCGGTTAATGACCGCAATCGGGTGCGAATTCCAAGGAGTCAAGGTTGTCAGAGTTTTAAACCTAGCCCGGAATC
>Ga0210410_10001563_pt1 | contig 21321 bp, 20 predicted proteins | sample IncBWC4MmetaG_FD_161058 | JGI IMG/M metagenome (GOLD analysis project Ga0210410, IMG submission 161058) | Forest soil microbial communities from Barre Woods Harvard Forest LTER site, Petersham, Massachusetts, United States - Inc-BW-C-4-M | ecosystem: Environmental > Terrestrial > Soil >... | reverse complement strand
CTTTAGAGCAAGCCGTGTCTTAAACAGACGCTTAAAAAAACAACAGTAAAAAAATTTAAACAACAACCATGACAAACACCGATAATATAACAAACGCAGTAGCATTGTTACGCTCTATGCCTGAAGGCAGCTTGGAAGCTTCAAAAGTAATTCAAAGCCTGTCTTCTCCCGAACTTAATGCACTTGAAAGTGTAGATGATTTGGAAAGCCTCGTGGGAGGACACGCCGCACATATCAGACACCACGTACATATTAAAAAATACATCCGCCGTGCGAGTATCAGTTTAGTAATCACACGTACACTCACAAAAGGTACAACCACTTTAACTAACGGAAACTCACAGCAAATTTCTTTACCTGCACCTTGCTTTGGTGTGTTGGAAGATGCAAGCTTATACACCCGTGTATTGTCTGCGTATTTACCGCAAGACCAATCCATCGGTGTAAAATCGGTTGTAAACTCTACCGATGGCAGGGCAAAAATTATCACGTTCCAAAACAACTTGGGGACTGCTGATATAATAGAAGAGACCATTACCATTGCGCAAGGTAGTGGTAACCCTTATCCGAATTTATTGCGCGCCATGCTTTCCATGAAGTTTGACATCATCGAACCTAAAATGATGATTTCCGATGCAACCAAAATCAACCAGTTTGACCAAGTGCTGAATACGTTTACAGGCTCTCCGTTCACAAACGTAAACTATGACAGCATCAACCCGCAGGAATATAAAACGGATATTCTTTCGGATAACACCGTACGCATTTTCCGCAAACTGACCATCCATATCAAGCCTGAAAAAACTTTGGTTCCTATGATTGTTGCGCCAACTGTAGGCACTACACCTGTAGGTTCAAGTTTCTACACAACGCTTGTGTGTGATTTGGGAATTATCCACGAATAAAAACCGGCAACAACAACGAAAAAAAATCCTCTCTCTCATGGGAGGGGATTTTTTATAGCCTTTAAAATTTTAACCAATGGCAAAACATACGCAAAAAGGAAAAGGTCTGAAAAATTTTTTCAATAAGATAAAACACCCCTTTGAAGTTTTATTGGACGTAGCACTCGCACCGGGCAAACTTGCCGCATTTGCACCTTTAGCGCCATTTGCGGCTACCATGCAACTGGCATTAAAAAAGAAAAATGTAAAAGTGCCAGGCTCAAAAATCGACTACCCTGAAAATCTTGCACGGCAGTTTTACCAAGTGGTGATTTTGAAAAAAGAGCCGCTTACAAAAGGTGTCGGTTTAGCGGACAGGCATAAATTGGAAAGTGCGGACGGTGATGACGATGCTAAAGCAGCCGCAGGAAGTGCCGCAGATGCTGCCGTAGACCAAGCCGCTAAAAGCGTAGGCAAATCGGGTATGATAGGCAGCTTGGCAGCTACAGCAATACAAATCATTCACGGCATCATACATTTTTTAACGGCTAACAAAAAGAAAGCTGCTAACCCAGCCGCTAAACTAACGCCTGAGGAAAAAAAGGTTATGCCTGAAGACACGCCACCAGACCATGAACTGGCTGCGCATACAAATAAGGTGCAGGACGTTTTAGTCGGTGCGGGTGTCGGTAATGTAAAAAGCGATGGCACACACGTAGCAGAAGCACATCAGGAACCTGAATATGGTTACGGTCTAGGTGGTTTTTTCAGAAGATTATTTCACATCCCGATACATCACCAACACTTGGAAAGCTTTCTGGAAGAATTAGAAGCCGTAGAGGAAAATTAGTTGACATGATTATCGAACACAAAACGGGCTTTAAAACAAGCAGCCCTGCTCTGTTAATCTACGAGTGCGGGATGCCTTTTTACTTCCGTGAAAAAATAGATACCGGTTTGCGCTTTAATCTGCCTGCCGGCGAATATGAAATTAAGCAGGGAGATTTAGACCAGTGCGAAATTGTGGAGTACCCGTTAATGCGAATTGACGAACCTAACAATGTGACCGCTTTTCCGAAAGGCTTGGAACTTGTTTGGATACCAACGCCCGCCAAGTGTCAGATAGACGTTTACAATAATAAAGTTTACGCCGACCCGATTTTTAAAAAGTTTCCGAAGTATGTTTTTAAATGGGTCTATGGTCATGAGCTTGGGCATTTCCTGTACAAAGGCCAAGGACTGAAATCGGAAAAAAACTGCGATGTGTTTTCAGGCAACCTGCTTTTGACCGAAGGTTATAATCCCTCTCAAATACGCAGCGCCATTGATTTGGCCATCAGCAACCGTCTTTCTTCTCTCTGCCGAAAATACAATGTGCTTGATAAATTACTACAAGTCGAACAATGGAAACATCATTAGCCGCACCGCAAAAAAAAGATATAAATTTTATGTTCTGGCTGAAAGGCATTGTTTTAGCAGGCGTAGCTATTACCGTTGTAACGCTTATCTACAAATTTGGTTTTAAAAAATCAAAAGCAGACAAACTGCAAGAGGCACAGGATGCAGCCGATAAAGCGGAAGCTATAAATCTTTCCAAGTCAAGTGCTTTAAAAATTTCCAAAATAAGCGACATATCAAAGGTGGGTATGGGCGCAGCAGAAATGCACAACCAGTTTCCGTACACGCCTGCGCAGGTTGCCGACATGGTAGCAGCTATGCACAAAGTTAAAACAACATTCGGTCGTGGCAACGGCAGCGAAGCAATAGCGGTTATTAATTCGCTGCCAAGCAAGTTCGCCGTAAACAACTTGGGGCTTTCGTTTCAAACATCCTACGGCGAAGATTTGTTTACGTTCCTCAAATCAAATGTTACGGATGCTGGACTGGCTGCGATAAACGAAGCCATCAAAGAAAAGCCCGACTTCGCAAAACTATTGCCCGCCTCCGAAGAATTTTTAAAAAAGACAAACCAAACAGTAACGCTTTAAAATCCTGCACATGAAAATCTTTTTATCTCTTGTAACGCTTGGTGTTTTAGCCTTTGTCATCCATAAGCTGGGTGCGAAAAAAATTGTGCATGAAATTGAAGACAAAATTTTCACGCATCACACATCGACCAAAAACGAAAACACACAGGAACAAAATTCCGAGTTAAGTCATGCATCCGTACAAAATTCTGAATTAGCTGCGGACACCAAAACGGTAGCCGACTTAGAAGTCGCCAACAAAGATGTATTAGAGCGCATAAAAAAATTACAGGACGCTAATAAGTGGAGTGTAAAAGATGATAAAGGCTTTTATTACTCTATTGACAGCAAAGGCGAAATTTTTTCGGGAGGCAACAGCAGCGAAGAGTATGAGGTAATGGCAAAGCAACTGGCGGATTACAACGCTAAGAAAGATGTGCTTACGAAAAAAATTGCAGGTGAAAGTGCAGCAGAACAAAAACAATCCTTAGAGTTGCCATTAGCCCTTAAAGCAATTATTGAGTCCATCAAATCAAAATTTGTACACAAGTCAAGTTTGGATGAGGACGAACAAAACGATGAGGGGCAAAATAATAATCAGGACGAGGGAGATAATTACGGCGGTCATTATTCGGATGGCGGCGGTTACGGTGGCGGTGCTGCCATGCCATACACATCTCCGTTCCCTCCTTTAACGCCTGCGCAAGCCGCCGTTATAAGCCCTGCGGTGGTCGCACCTGTAACACCCTTAACCGTTACACAAACGCCTGCTCCTATTCTGCCGCCTTTTCATTTTAACCCAAGAGGTTTTTTTAATAACCCTATGCACCTGATAAATCATACGGGTGCATCCGCAAGAATGTTCCGCCGCAGACACAGATAAAAAACAATGGCAAAGAAAGCAGATATACATAAAACACACACGAAGGTTTTACAGGCCACCTTAATCGGCTCGGCTGTCGTGCTTGTATTAATTGCTGTGATACGCTCTTTTCATGCACCGAAAATTCACGCACTCGAAAGCGCTGACGCTGAACCTGATTACGGAACTGGCATAGCGGCTTTTTTCCGCCGCCTCTTTAAACGCCCTATTCATTCCGAATTAAACGATAACCAAAAAACAAAAATAGCCGTGCAGGAAAGTATAAAACATAACAAAGCTTATTTTAAAACCTTAGAGAGTAGCAGCGAAATGTTGAACCATGCCAAGCTGCTTGTAAAAGAAATGATTGCGCAGGGTATCACAAGCCCTTTCAGTCAGGCGGGTTTACTTGCCGTAGTTTCTAAGGAGAGCAATTTTATTTATAAGCGTGAAAATTTAAACTACGATAGCGCAAGCCTGCAACGAGTGTTTGGTCTTTCAAAAGAAGTAGCGGACAAAATCGCACACAAGCCCGAAGAAATTGCCAATACGGTTTATATGCCACCGCATAATACGCAACTCGGAAATACGGAAGCGGGTGACGGTTGGAAATTTCGTGGCGGTGGCCCGAATCAAATTACAGGCCGTAACGCATTTGACAAATACGGAAAAGAAATCGGTGTTGACCTTGTAACAGACCCCGACAAAATAGACGAGCCTGAAATCGCTGCAAAAGCCTGTGTTGATTTTTTCAAAGATGGCATGAGCGCTTTGATGAAATCAAACATTTTACTCAAAGACGGTAAAACAAAAATGGCGCACTCGGCATTTTACAACAACCCTACAGGCAGCATAAATGGTTTTGCGAATGAAAGCGATGCAGCCGCCGCATTCTATAACATCAATGCAGGCGCAGGGCAAACAGAAAAATTTTTGCTTGCCGATGTTACGGGCGGCAGGGCTTTGTGCATGGCACGGGCAACGGGCTTTTTGGACTTTATCAAAACACAAAAACAAGCGGCATAATGTACCAGTTCTTAAAATACGTGGCATTTGAAGTGGCAAAATTTATTATCACTTCTAATCCCTACGACATAGTAACTCTTTTCACTAACCCTTAAAAACAAACAACATGGCAAAAAAAGCAACCAAAAAAACAATCGCAAAAAAAGCGCCGAAAAAGAGAGGGCAATTTAAAAGCACCGACGGCAGCTTCAGAACAAAGTTAAATAACAACGCCGTAAAAGAAGCGAAAGCACACGGCTACCATTTACCGCACGGTTATGGTATCGAGATACACGTAGTAAGACACAAAAAAAAGTAATCAGCCTAAAAAAAACAACATCATGCTGAAATCAAAAACACTGTGGTTAAACTTAATCGTGGGTTTCCTGGCTATCATCACTTTTATAAACCCTGAACTTTTATCCGCCTGCGGTGTACCCGCTAACGAGCAGCAAAGTGTGCTGACCATTGTCGGTGCCCTCACAGCCATCGCGAATATTATTATGCGTGTGCTGAAAGGACAGCCACCTATGTAACCCTACCTCTAATTTATAAAACCAACATCATGCAAGAATTATTGAAAGAAAATGAAAACGCCATCCCTGAAGCAATTTTATTAGACGCTGAAATCTTAGCGAAAGATATTGTCTGCGCTGAACTGCCAACGGTAGAAAAGTATTTGCAGAACGCAAAAAGCAATTTGGAAAAAAACGGATTGCATCCGATAAAATTAGCGGTTATAAAATGGCTCTTAAAAGAAATACCTAAAGCGCAAAGCGTTTTGGGTTGCCCGAACAATACAACACAAGCCTAAAACAATGGAAAGCACCGGACTGAAAACACCCATCTCCTATTACGGCGGTAAACAAAAACTGGCAAAAATTATTATTATCCTGATACCGAAACACAATCTTTATTGCGAGCCGTTTTTCGGAGGGGGTGCGGTGTTTTTTCAAAAGCTGCCCTCTAACGTAGAAGTAATCAACGATACGAATAACGAGCTGATTAATTTTTATAAGGTGGTAAAAAATGATTTTGCAAACCTTGAAAAAGAAATACAAAGCACCTTGCACAGCAGGGAGTTACATAAAAGGGCACAGCTTATATATAATAACCCTGACAGGTTTAGTGAACTTGAACGTGCTTGGGCGGTTTGGGTTCTGGCCACGCAAAGTTTTTCGGCAAAATTAAACGGGGCTTGGGGTTATGACATTAAAAGAAACACCACCACAAAAAAAATAAGCAATAAACGGGACAGTTTTACTTTGGGGTATGCCGAACGTTTGGAAAAAGCGCAGATAGAATGCACCGATGCTTTGCGCATCATAAAAAGCCGTGATACAAAGGACTCTTTTTTTTATTGCGATCCTCCTTATTATAATTCCGAATGCGGACATTATAAAGGTTATACGCAAAATGATTTTGAAAGGCTTTTAAAAACGCTGTCTTCCGTTAAAGGCAAGTTTCTGCTCAGTTCCTATCCAAGCCCGATACTAAATGAATATGTAAAAAAATACGGCTGGCAGCAACGCAGGATACAACAAACAACTTCCGTAGGAAATTCACACCCGACACCGCAAAAACAAAAAACCGAAGTCTTAACGGCTAACTATCCGATAAAACTTTAAACACAAACAACAACAAAACCAAGATTATGAAACTGAAAGACTTTAAAAGAAAATTAATAGCTATACTTATTTTAAGCATTGCATTTATTATCGGTATGCAAGCGCAAGAAGATACATGCCGACCCTTGCTTTGTTTTAATGACAACAAATCGCAACCGCAAAATTTAGACCTGTATCAGAATTACACACAACTGGCTCACATAAGAGAGGCACTTGTAAAATGGGCGGGGATTTCTTCCGATTATCCTGACAGTTGCCGTATGCTTTCCTGTTGGGATTTTCAGAACTTGGATTTTAAACAGCAATACAACGAGCTTGTAAAAATCCGTGATTTAATAAAATACCTGAGTACACACGGCGGCAGCGGTTCAGATACTAGCAAAGTGCCATTAGCAGGAACAGCAAACAAAAGACCGCAAACAGGTACGATAAAATTTGTACCTCCTTTTGATGGCGCTCCTGTCATAGCGGATAGTAGTGTAAATGGTATGGGCATTGGTTGGTACAGTTCTTATCCTGCGAACACTGCGACGGCCACCGCAAATGTTTATTACGGTGCGCCATTTGGTAATAATAATCCCCGTTTATATAGTACAATTGTTTCCGGTACTTTTACAAATACTATTTATTCAAACGCATCGAGTACCAGGCTTCAGTCAATTACACCTACTACAAATAGTAATTTATTGGTAAGTAATGTCGGGTTACAGTTTTACAGCCCATTGTTTAATGTAATAGGTACGGGGAATTATAAAGGAATTACTTACGGTGCCACCACTTGTAATTCGATAAATGCAAATTATGACAGTACAAGTGTTTTGCATAAAGGAGAAAACGACAGACTCTATGTAAGAGATAGTACATTTTTTTCGGGTGCTTATCCTTATTTTACATCTACGGGTAAATTAACGGCTGATAGCACCTTGTGGGTTACTTCGCCGGGGCAAATTGCAATTGGTGGTAACGATACAAGAAACAACGGTGGTTTACTTATTTTTGGCAATAGTAATGCACCGAATTTAATGGGCAAAGGAATTAATTTAGATACTATATATAGTATTAATGATTTTGCCTTAACAGCACCAGATGGGGGCGGTTTTATTTTACCCGCCACTAAAAATATATTTGTTTTAACGGACGGGGCACATACAGCAGATACGGCAGCGTTTTTAGATATACCGCCAAGTCGTAAAGACATTGCGCACATAAATTTAAAACAAGGTACAACGCCAACGGTTTTAAAAGATGGGGATTTTTGGCACGATGCAAGTGGTTTTAATATTCGTGTAGGAAGTACCACCACAACATTAGGTGGAGGTACTGTTTCAACATTTTCCGCCATTAATAGTAGCGGTATAAATTTTAGTGTAAGCAATGCAAGTACAACTCCTACACTTTCGGTTACATCTGTAACAGGTATACTTGCCACAGCAGCAAGTGCAAATTTGACAAGTAAAACAACGGCTACCACTACGGTTGTGTCTTTTGCTAATGGTGCATCGGCGGCCTCATATAAAGTAGGCGGGTACTTAACGGTAAACTCGGTTACTACAGATGTGATAAACATGCGCATTGTTTGGACGGATGAAAACAGCAATGTGCAAACATTTAATTACAGCAACATATCTACTATCGGTTACAACAACCTCGCTGAATTAAACATCCGTGTAAAGGCAAGTACAACGATAACGGTATCTACCATTTTAACCACAAGTTCCGGCAGTATAAACTACGATGTGGGTGCCAGTATCATGCAGATAAAATAATCTTATAATTTCGTTTGTATAAATTAAAAGGGCATCCGTTGATGCCTTTTTTTATTTACTTTTGTTATATAACATATTAGCGTTAGTTGCTATTCCTTGTCGTGGAAAACTGGTAATTTATCAAGACAAACAGGAGTAAAGCATGAACGCTCACGTAAAAGGCGTGAGTTCGTTTTGTTTATTCCGTTTGTCGGCATACCAGTGCCTCCACGACAGAGTATCTGAGCGGCTCGCGCCTGATTATTTTAAACGTGTATGAAAAACAAAGTGCCCAAAACAGAATTAGAAATTGAATTAACTTGCGAGAAGATAATTCTACAACGACAGGTTAGATACCTTAAAATACATCTTTCTGCCGCGCTGGCGGTTTTGGAAGAAAAATTTAAAGAAGATAACCAAGTCAATAATCAAAACCTTCACCAAAAAATTCCGCCAAAGTAATATCAAGTGCATTTACAAAATTGGTAAAATGAGTTAGTTTTTAAACGGTCGCTTTTAACGATTAAACGGTGGTAATTTTTTTTTATACGGTTGCTATATTTCAGTTTTTTAATTATATTTTTGTAATAACTAAAACAAACATAAAATTATTGAGTAAAATATATTAGTTAAACATAAAAAACAGTAGCGCATCAGCTTACTTTCTGAGAAAAGTGTGGAAACTAAAAGAAGAAAAGTACAGCGAGATAGCGCGCCTCAAAGGGGCGTGCAATTCTTGTCTGTTACAATTCTTCGGGGCTTGTTCCACACGCCCTCTCAGGTTGTAATATGATTGAGGTTCACGCCCTGATTATTTATATAAACCTATGAATTTCGCAGGATAAAAAAGAGGATAAAAAAATAATTCGATAAAAATTACTTAACGGTACGTCTAAAATAAAGGCATCTATTTGTTTAAAGCTAAAACTCAGCCATTTGCTAATGAATAAACATCTAATTTTAAATATGTATATACTCCAATTCCATTATGAAACAAAAAATAAAAATAGCCGTTGTAGATGATAATGAGATGACCAGACAAATTTTAACTGCTTATCTTAAACGACACAAAGCGATTGATGTTATTATTGCCTGCTCAAATGGCAATGAACTAATAGAAGCCATACAAAAAGAAAAACCCGATATAGTGATATCAGATTTAATAATGCCCATAATGGATGGTGTGGAAACAACCGAGCATCTGAGTAAATATCATCCTGAAATAAAAATTTTAATTTTTACTGTTGATAATAGCGACGGTCTTGCCAATGACTTAATAGAAAAAGGAGCAAATGTTTTTTTATTAAAAAATAACGGCATTGACCAAATAGCGGATGCTATTTACACCTTGTTTAAATATGAATATCATTTTGCCTTTTGGGGTTCAAAGAAAGTGGCTTTTGAAAAAAACGGAAGCCAAAAAATATTTGAAGAACATAACAGCACTAATTTAATTTTAGAAGAAGATGTTTTACTAAATGACCAAGAAAAAACTATACTTAAATATTTATGCGAAGGATTAAGTAGTAAACATATTGGAGAAAAGATGCACCTAAGTTATAGAACTATACAAAACAAAAGAGTGAAGTTGCACAAAAAAACAAATACCGATAATCTTGCAAAATTAATAGACTATGCTATTAAAAACAAGATAATTTAATGTAAAAGATTGCTAATTATTTACAATTACTTTTTTTGTACTTACTTCTTTGCCATTTGTTATGGTAACAAAATAAACGCCTACATTATTTATTTGTAAAATTGTGTTTTCGTTATTTGGTCTTGCTTCGTAAACAATTTGCCCAAGCATATCAGTAACTTTTATATTATCTATGTTACTTGCACTTATGATGCTAATGTTACCGTTACTTGGATTGGGATAAATGTTTATGTAGTTGTTTTGTGAAATTTTATTTATACCTGCTGCTATGCCTACATTACTTATTTTCCGTATACGGTTATTAGCTACATCAGCAAAATACATATTTCCAACTCCATCAAAAATTATTGTAGCTGGGTCAGCTAGTTCCGCAGCAGTTGCTAACCCACCATCACCACTATAATGTGCTGCACCAGTACCTTCACCAAAACCAGTTCCAGCTATGGTTGTTATAATCCCGGCACTATTTACCATACGTATCCGATTATTATAATAATCAGATATATACATATTACCTGCCCCATCAAAAAGAACTCCTGCTGGGTCATTTAGTTCTGCTGCTGTGGCTTGTCCTCCATCCCCACTATAACCACCAGAACTTGTACCTGTACCAAATCCTGTTCCAGCCACGGTAGTTATTATACCCGATGTATTTATCATACGTATGCGTTGATTTTGCATATCGGAAAAATAAATATTTCCATTGTGGTCAAGTGTTATATGCTCAGGAAAATTTAATTTAGCAGAAGTTGCTTGACCTCCATCACCGTTAAATCCTTGTACACCAGTTCCTGCTATTGTACTAATAATGCCCAAGCTGTTTACTTTACGTATAACATTGTTACCCTCTTCAGTAAAATATATGCTTCCAGAAGCATCCATAAACATTCCATAAGGTACACCTATTTGAGCTGCTGTAGCTTGTCCGCCATCTCCACTGTAACCACTAATCCCTGTTCCTACAATTGTTGTTATTATGCCAAGAGAATCTACTTTTCTAATACGGTTATTATTTACATCAGAAAAATATAAATTATTATAAATATCAAAAACCATTATACCGGGTACATTTATTTTTGCTGCTGTAGCTTGTCCCCCATCGCCACCGTAGCAACAAGTATATGTACCGGCACCGGCACCAGTTCCGACAATGGTTGTAATTATACCAAATGAATCTATTTTACGAATGCGGTTGCTATAATAATCGTTAACATAAATGTTTCCTTTTCTATCAATGGCTATATTTTCAGGAGAATTAAACTCTGCGACCGTAGCTTGCCCTCCATCACCACTTGAGCCTGCTGTTCCATTGCCTGCGATAGTAGTAATTATTTGTGCGTTTGCATTTAAACAAATAGTTACAAGAAAAAGAATAATTATTTTTTTCATAATTAAAATATTTAATTAAAGATACAAACCCAAAGGCCTGTAAACTCACAACTTTTTAAACGGTCGCTTTTAACAATTAAACGGTTAAATTTTATCTAACCAACTCCAAGTAGCCTTTAAAATCTTTTTGTTCGCTTACACCTTTAGAGTTTGTGGCTGTAAGTTTTATTATATAATAATAAGCACCCGCACTGCTTGGCATACCGCTTGTGGTTCTACCACCCCATGCTTCACTAATGCTGTTTGCTTCAAAAACTTTGATGCCCCAACGGTCATAAATTAAACACTCGTAATTATTTACCGTGTAATTAAAATTATAAACTATCAGCTGCCAAACATCATTAATGCCATCCGCATTGGGGCTAAAAACATTGGGTACTATAATTTTTATACTATCAGGCGGGCAATCTTTTACTAATACAGTTTGTGTAGTTACTGCACTACATCTACGCAATGTTTCATAGGCTAATAAGGTTATTGTGTATTTGCCTGTATCGGTAAATGTGTAATTAAAATTTGTGGTAGTTGCACTATCGTTATTTACGTACCATACATAGGCATTGGTTACATTATAAACGTTATTACTAAAATTAATACAAAACACACTTAACGGCTCACAACCACTCGTAGGTGTTGGGTAAAAAACAGCTTTGGCTAAATTAACTTCTACAATACTAAAAGTGTCTTTATAAATGCAATTAAAATTATCTGTAATGGTTAAAGTATAATGTCCTGCACTCAAATTATTATATACGGTATCTGCTTGTAAAGCACCATTGTTTAAGTTGTACATAAAACCGTAGTGATGATAATTTGGCGTTATAGTTAGCACACCTTGTGTACTGCCACATATAGCGGTTGTGGTTGTTATACTTTTTGGTGCAGGCGGCGGATGTACAATAACCTGAGTTTGTTCTGTATGTAAACAGCCCGCAGCATCTTTTACATAACAAATATAGTTTGCAGTATTTTGGGCATTAAGGATAGGGTTGGCAATGTTTGCATTATTCAAATCTGCCGTAGGATACCAACTATAATTACTATAACCGCTTGTTGCATTTAACTGTATGTTTTGCCCTTTGCATAATTTATATATTTTTATACTATCTGCCCCGGCAGGTACACTTGGGCAAGGTGTGCTATAAGCTAATATGTGAGCAGTAGTAGCATCGTTACCATTAATGGCAGGGGCGGTTGATGACGTAGTATTTAAAGTAAATGAGGCGGCATTATTAGGGAGATACGTTTTAATATTTGCCAAAGCATCGGTAGTATCAATAAAAGCATCGGGGCTGTCATCAACCAAGCCTGATAAAATTCCGTTTTCGTAATGAAAACTACCCAAACCCGTTGTATAGTCCGTGCTTCCATCTAGGGATTGTTGCCTAAGTGTACCTAATGTAACCGTATTCGTTGTTGATGAAAGTTGGTATTGTAAATAAGGGGCTGCATTATCATCTATAGATTCAATCGATAAACCCACATCATTAGCTGTATTTATGGGGTTTAAATTAATTAAAGCATAAGTCATGGCAGGTACGTGAGTTTGCGTGTTTAAAAACAAGGCAACATTTACATTGCTATAACTGTTGTTTTCATACAGCAATAAAAGATAAAAACATGGGTAAAAAAAATAATGGTCGCATTCGTTAGCACCATAATCTTGCCGGGCTGTTATAAGTTTGTTATTGCTGTTTAAAGTTAAGGATGTTACATCTTTAACACTCATCCACTCTATCGCATTAAGAGGATTTGGTCTTGTTAAAAAAGCAGGAGTTGCTATATCGCTTGAATCAAATTGAATAGTTTGATTATTATATTTAAAATGTATAGGGTAATCAACCGCAGGGACATGATTATATACACATCCTCCTCTATAACTAATCAAGAAAGCTTTTTTTAAGGTGCATCCTGCGGGTACTGAGTTTTGAAAAAGTATGGTATCAGGGTTTTGCCAATAAAGTGATACGTATGTTTTTCCATCAAAAGAAGCTCCGCCTTTAAATGTATTTTGGTAATACAATTCTTGGGCATTACTATAATCAGTAAAAAATAAAAAATAAAAAATAAAAAATAAAAACCTTTTCATACTCTTACAAAGTTAAGCTATAAACAAGAAATTATTATATAAATTGAAATTGGTATGTAAGAATTTTCGTGTTTCTGTAAGAATTTGCACGTTTTTATAAAAAATAGAGTACAAGTACTCTACCTAAAATCAAAATCAACGTTATACATTTGGCAAATTAATTAACCAAAAAAATTAAACCGTATGTTTAAAATTACAAAACTCAAAACATGGCTAACAGCCTGTTGCTTCTTACTCGTTATAGTAAGTCAGGCACAAACCACTAACCCTTATTGGATTGTACCACCCAATTATATTCAAAATAGTGTCTCAGGAATAGTTCGCCCAAATCCCCTCACCACCAACACCTATACGTGGATACAATCGGGTTATACAGTAAACCCGGGTTATGGCGGTAATGGTTCTACCACGTTGTATGATTTGGATGGCTACACGGTTTTAAATGGGCCAAACAATATGTACACTGATGCAAGTGGTAACCCTTTATTTTCGATAATGAGTGGTTATATGTTTAACGCACATGGGTATCTTATAGATACTTTGGTAGATACTCTATCACTTACAGGGCCTTTTGGGTCAGGCTCTTATGGTCCGTTGCCAGTAATAATACAGGGGTATGCCGAAGTTTGTGTAGTGCCAAACCCTGCCAATTGTCAGCAATATTATGTTTTTACAGCTTTGCCAGCCACAGAATATACACAAAACAACGGTGGCTTTGATACTCCTAATGGCGGACCTGTTTATAATGTAAATACTTGTTATAATTCTGCTGCTTTTCATACCACTCGAGCTTGGGTAAAGCCATATTTTACAACGATTGATATTTCACAAAAAGGGCCTTATATGCCAATTGGAGAATTTGGAAAAAGCCTTAGAACAGGTGCAACAGGTAAAGCCACTGCCGGAGATTTATTTACTACAACAAGTACACAAGGGGTTTCTGGTTCTGCTTGCCCTTCGGCACCCTTTAAAAGTGATATACATTATGCCGCAACTACACTTATAAATAAAAGCGGTGCTACACCTTACCGTTTATTATTTGTGCTTACCACTGATGAATTAATTACATATAAAATAACTGGAACGGGCACTTATGGCATACAATGGCTGAATACTCAGGCAATTGGCACTTTATCAGGTAGCAAAGCAGGTGAGTATATTAATGTAATGTCAAACGTAACGGAATTAGAAATATACCAAGACCATGCTAACAACAATATAAAAGTAGCGTTTGGCGCACCACAACAATCAGGTACTAGCGGTAATAATACATTGGTTCTAGCTAAATATGATACATCAGGTGTTTATGTATCGGGACTAACTTCAGCAACATATACTAATACTACTGGACCATTTTTTATTAGCGGGGTAGAGTTTTCACCTAATGGTAGTTATGTGTACGTTACACATACCAAAAACTCCAGCTATCCAAATACCTTAGAAAGAATTACATTTAGCAGCCCAGTCCCAAATACATATTCTTTAAGCACGGCTACTTCTTATCAATATAGTCAAATAGAAACAGGTGCCGATGGTTATTTGTATTTATTGGATAGTTCGGGTACAAGCCCCATTATATCTAAAATATCAAGCCCTAATTCATCGTCATCTGTAGCAACAACCTCAGTGTCGTTAAGTGGTTACCCTTTAGCTTATGTGGGAGGAGTTCAAAATGATCCCCCAACTTATTTTTTACCTGACCAAATAGACCAAGATGTTTACGGCGCTCAGTTTAACTCACCTGCATCTTGTTGTTTATTTTATGAACCTTATGACAAAACAATTTATGATGTAGGAACTTCTCCTCCAACTACAACTTGGACTATGACTGCTACAACCCAAACGTGGTCAGCTAACACGGGTACTACGACTGCAACTTGCCATAACCCAATTGCTTTACAAACTAATACCACAAGTACGATAACAATTGGTCAAGAGCTACGCATTCCTGCGGGATATACAATTACTATCAATAACATGACTATACAATTCTCGCCACAAGCACGTTTAATTATAGAAAATGCTTGGAACAGTAAGAATGGTGGAAAATTAATTTTAAGTGGTTGTACACTTACGGTAGATAATCGTTGTGGATTAAACGATATGTGGCCGGGTGTACAAGTATGGGGTAATCCTTCCTCATCTCAAACAGGTGCTAATCAAGGATGGCTTGTTACACAAAGTAATACTGTAATAGAAAATGCTTATGTAGGTGTATTAGCAGGGTATAATAACGCTTGGTACTCAACTGTAACACCTGCACCACCTTTATCAGCTACTACTACTTTTTCTACCTCTATTGATAGCGGACAAGGCGGTGCTATTATACAATCCGACAATAGCACATTTTTAAATAATCAACGTCAAGCCGTATTTTTAGATTATTCGGGAGCAGGAAGTTCTTCTAAACATTTTAACCTTTGTACATTTAGTATAAATGCTGCCTTACTAACAAGTGGTGTAAAACCTAAAGCACTTGTAGCTTTTTATAATTATACACCGAGTACCTATGTCTTTCCTATAAACGGCTGTTCATTTAAGGATACTTATAATAACTACACACTTACTGGTTTGTGGTCTTCTAACTCTGCATATTGGCTTGATTGGTATAATTCTGGCAGTTCTTATACACGTTCTACCTTTGGTGCTTTTTTATATGGCATTTACAGTAAAAATACTGTTGGCAATAGTGCAACTATACAAGCCAATCACAGCACACTTACCAATAATAAGGTTGGTATATACTTAGGTAATATAACTAATGCCACCGTTGCAAATGATACTACCAAAATATATAATTTTGCTAGTGGTAATGTTTCAGGTCTGTATTTAGATAATTGTACTGGTTACAAAGTAGAAAACAATAATTATACTAAAGGTACTGGTACAAGTGGAAGTAATCGCTACGGTATTCTTGTTTATAATTCAGGGGCTAATATAAATTGTATTTATAATAATACGTTTGACAATCTTTATAAAGGTTCTCAGGCGCAATATATAAATTACGTAAACACTTCTACTGTAACCCCTGTTAATGGGCATGGTGGATTGGTTTATCTGTGTAACACGTTTAAATCGGGTACTATATCCAATGCTGATATTTATGTGCCTGCTTCTAATGCTGGAACTAATGTCGGTGGGACTTATTCCTGTTCAACTTGTTATGCAGGCATAAATTATTCTCAGGGTACTGGGCAGCCTCTGCCACTTGGTTATCCAACTACGGGCGGAAACCACTTTAGCCATACAGGCAGTGGTGCTTGGGATTTCTACATTGATACCCTAAGTTATGCGCTTCTGTCAACTTACTATTATTATTGCCCAAGTGGTTATTGCTTTACATCATCTTTAGCTCCTGCAAAACATAAAAACCTCACTCCTGCGCCAGTTTCAGATAGTATAGATTGCTCTTCCGACCCATATAGTAATGGATTAAGAACTACTAACCCGTATGCTAAAATGCTTAACGGAGCGGCGGCTTATAAATTAATTTATGATAGTTTAAATACTGCTATAAATTCTTTACCTGCTAATTCACCAAGGAGTTTTGATTTGGTTGTAAAAAGTGGTAATGTTTTAAATTCCCGACATAGATTAATAGATGAGGCTATACACTATCTTATAAATGATGGTAGTGATACTTCAATGTTAAGGGTGCATGCGTTAATGAGAGAAAAAGCACTTGAACTTCCACCACGTTCGAGATTAGAAACGGCTCTTGCTATTCACGATTCAGCTTTAGCTGTAAGCGCATTAACAGAAGTTGCCAATCAAGAAGGGCAAAGTAATTATGTAGCATTACATACTATTCTATTACAAAACCTAAGTAAAACACCTGAGCAGATTATGAAAAATTCTGCAATAGTTAGTCAGTTACAAGCAATGATTAAAGATAGTAGCGACCATACGGCTTATTTAAAAGCTCATATTTTATTAAGCACAATTGGTTTATCAAACTATCAACTTTACTATCAGGACAGTAACCACAACAATAATGTTAATGATGATGGAAGCAGACATGCCAATAATAATCCATCAGAAGATATAGTTGTTTCTTCTGCAAGTACGTTGATTAACCAGCCAAACCCTTTTAATGAAAGCACAACAGTAAAAGCGGTTATAGTTGAGAAAACACAAAATGCATTTATCGTTATTACCGATATGGTTGGTAAAGAAATTGCACGTTACCCTGTTCAACAAGGAGAAAACAACATTAATGTAAATGCAGATGGTTTAAACCAAGCTGTTATGTTTTGTACTCTTGTAGTTGATGGTGTAAAAATTAAAACCAATAAAATGGTGTTGATTAAGTAAATTCTGTTTCTTGTTTGATTGCAAAAAGCCGCTCCTTTTAGGAACGGCTTTTTGTATTTTGGTCATCTAAGTATAATATTAAATTTGTTTAGATATTATAAAAGTCATAAACTTGTATATAAAAAAATGGCAAATAAATTACGTTCAATAATAATAGTCGCAGGTTTTATTACTGGAATGTTTTTATTTACCACTTGCAAAAAAGATGCTCAAATTAACCCTCCGGTAGCAACGAAACCTATTGAAGTTATACCACCAACTCCTATTACAGATAATATATATCCAAACCCATGTACAGGCACTTTTACTATTAAAACAAATTCTACTGACAGCCAAACCGTTTTAATGTATGATGTAACGGGGCGAGAGGAATTAAACTTAATCATAAACGGTACAACTGCCATAGTTGATAATAGCTTATCTAATGGGGTTTATTATGTAAAAATAACAAACAAGACCGGTGTAATAATTAGGAAATTGATTGTTCAGCGGTGATATACATACAATTGTCAAAAAAGAAGGAATCAAAAGAATTTACAATCAGTATTTGTCAAAATCAAAAGTAAATAGACGTTAAAATATTTTAATAATTCATTTCAAATGAATATTTGAAAATTAAATTCCTATCTTTAGTTATACGTTTTATAAAACTACCAAAAAGTATTATTATGAAAACATTTAATATTTGCTCAGATTGTTTAGGAGAGCATCACTGGAGAGAAATAGATTACGATAATGTTCTGTACGTAAGCATGGAAAATGCAATATGTTTGACACTATGTTCTGTTTGTGCAACTAAATTTTCAGAAAAACGTCAAGACAAGTCTGCCCTTATTCGTTATAAGCAAAGAATAAACAGCATTTTAGAAGGGAAGTCAAAAGCTGTTCCTGAATTAAAAAAGCAAAATAGTGCTTCGTTAAAATGGGGCTTGTTTTTTTAATAATAGGTTAGTTACATTTTTGTTCTCTATTAAATATTCCTATTTAATTATCTTTGTGGATAGATTGTCCGCTTAGTTTATAGATAATTAAATAAAGTGCCTGAATGAGTAAAGAAATTGTATTTTTTCTTGTAGATGATGATGCAGATGATAGGCTAATCTTTACGATGGCTTTAGGTTGCCTACATTCTAAAATTGAGTGTATAACTGCAAAAGACGGTGAGGAAGCATTAGAAATGCTAAAAAACGAAACATTTACTCCCGATTTTATTTTCTTAGACTTGAACATGCCACGAGTTGATGGAAAGGAATGCTTAGTTCAAATACGAAAAATGGAACGGCTGCAAAAAGTTCCTGTTTATATTTATAGCACTTCTTTACAAGAAAAAGACCGGGAAGAAACACTTAGTCTTGGAGCTACTGGTTATTTTATAAAACCATATTCAACAACCGCACTTGTTAATATGTTTTCAAAAATCATTGTGAATTCTTATCCGCCTACTGTCAAAAGCATATAAAAAATCACTCAAATATTTTTAGGTTAAGACTTTCATTGAAAAAAAACTAAGGGGTTTATTAGCAATCCATCTAAAACTCCTCTCCCACTTGGGAAGAGGGGAAAAGATAGGGTCATATCGACCATCTATGAAAAACATAAAATTAATCAAAAACTAAATACGCTGTACAAACAAATTTACCCAGCTAAAGGCCTGTAAAAAGAATTTAATTTTTCACTAGGTAGATTGCTAAAACGCTCGGCATAAACTTGGGTATATTCTAAACTAGCGTGCCTGTTTTGTAATTGTATGCTACGAGCATCTGCACCTGCCTCAAACAATTCGCCATTAGTAGTATGTTTCAAGGTATATATACCATGTTTTATTTTATATACATCTTTTATTTCAAGTTTCCACACTTCGGCTATTCTAGTTGGCGCAATCTCTTTTTCGCCCGGTGTAAGTTCCTTATTGTTTGAAAAAATATACCAATCGGAGTTTTGTTTATCGTAACCCAAACTTAAAAGCAACTCTTTTACATAGCTTGGCATAAGTACAGTACCACTACTTTTTTTAGAAATAGAGGGTGGTAACATTATGTAGGACTTTTCAAAATTCAGATGCGAAAAACGCAACCTTACAATTTCGGCGGGTCTTATCATACAATAATATACCAAATACGCCGCCAGTAACAACCGAGGGTTTTTATCTTTTAGCGCATTGTAAATAATCTTTTTTTCTTCGGGAGTAAAAAATTTAAGGTCGGGTTTCTTTTTGGGCAGTTTTCGTATTTTATTAAATATATTCACATTTACATAACTTCTATATTCCAGTTCATTAAAAAGAGTTCTAAGAGTTGCCAAATTGTTATTATAGGTTCGTGGTTTAACTTTTAAGTTTATGAGCATATTATCAAAATACATTAATCCGATTGGCAAAGAAAGTTCCTTCGCTTGAATATCACCATAATGGTTAGCTTTTATCCAGTCGGTAAATTTTTTGGTAGCAGAATTATAAGCGGTTTTTGTCCGTTTCCCATTTGATTGTGTTTTCAAATCGCAAACATGTTTTATCGCTTCGCAAAGTGTGGTACAAATTTTTTCCTTTCTAAAAGGGTTAAACCCTAAAACTAGGTTATTACCTAGTCTATCAAGTTGTTTTTTTGCTACCTCATAACGCTCTCCTCTCGTTTTATGAGTGCTTGAAACCCATTCTCTAAAAGGGGTGAGTTTTTTTGTTTCTGGGTTACGAAAATGGTATTCTATATACCATCTTTTTTCCAACTGTCCATCAAAGTCGTGCAGTTTAGGTTCTGTGTAGTTTTTCATTTTTTGCTTGGTTACCACCCCATGCAAAAACTACAAAACTTACTTAGTCCTTACCGCATGTATCAACAATATCAGTGATATTGTTGATACTCTAGTATTTTCAGCCCTTTCGGGTTAAAAGTAGCGAGATCGGGACTTGAACCCGAGACCTCTGGGTTATGAATCCAGTGCTCTAACCAGCTGAGCTACCTCGCCATAAGTTTAGGGGCGCAAATATAATATTTTTTATACATCATAAAAACTCTAATTTCACGTCATAATTTATGTTTGAAAGCCTAAAAAAAATAGACGAGCAGTTATTATTATTTGGAAATAGCCTTCATAACTCGTTTTTTGATGCCGTTATACCCCATTTAACCAATTTTTGGGTCTGGATTCCCTTATTTATATGGTGGGCTATTGAATTGTATAAAATCTACGGACGTAAATTAATTATCATAGTCCTTTTCATAATTGGTTTGCTGGTAGCGGCTGATAGGTCGTCTGTATTGATTAAAAATTCTGTTCAGCGTTACAGGCCTACCTATAATATTGAGTTAAAGGATAAAATTCATGTAGTTAATGAGTACAGAGGTGGGCAATATGGTTATGTGTCATCTCATGCCACAAATGCCTTTGCGGTAGCCTTTTTTATTTTTTTACTGATAAAATCATCTCCAAAAAAATGGTTAAAAATAAGTTTGTTTTTGTGGGCTATTATTTTTTGCTACACACGTATATATTTAGGGGTGCATTATCCGTTTGATTTATTTAGCGGGGCATTATTAGGCACTATATTGGCGTTTGTATTTTATAAAATTTTCATTAGGTTTAATACTTGAAAAATCCATATATGAAAATATTACTATTTACCTTATTGTTTGCATCTGTTAAAACTTTTTCTCAGCTACCCGAAACGGAGTTGTTTTTGGCTAACATAGAAATAAAAAACAATCTCATAAAAGTAAAAGAGGCTGAAAAGATAAGTAGCCATAAAGGTTACAATAATCAACCTTGTTTTATAAACAACGAC
>Ga0210410_10001562_pt1 | contig 21327 bp, 26 predicted proteins | sample IncBWC4MmetaG_FD_161058 | JGI IMG/M metagenome (GOLD analysis project Ga0210410, IMG submission 161058) | Forest soil microbial communities from Barre Woods Harvard Forest LTER site, Petersham, Massachusetts, United States - Inc-BW-C-4-M | ecosystem: Environmental > Terrestrial > Soil >... | reverse complement strand
CCAGAGTGGCATAAGGAATGTCACGTTTGTATTGGTCGAATTTGCCGGACGCAAAGAGGCCGCGTTGCGGGACAAGGGCTTTGTGCAGTTCGTTCACCACCGAGGACTTGCCGATACCGGAATATCCGGAGACTAGTACAAGTCCGGGCGTCCCGGAAGCTATAACATCGTCGAAGGCCGCCAGGAGTGTATCGATCTCGTGTTCGCGTCCGTAGAGCCTCTCCGGAATCAGCAGTCGGTCGGGAACGTCATGCGCGCCAAGCGGGAACGGATCGATCTGTCTGCACGACTCCCATTCCCTGAGACACCTCCGTAGATCCACTTCGATACCAGCAGCAGTCTGGTATCTGTCCTCGGCGTTCTTGGACATGAGCTTCGAGACGATCGCGGAGATGACAGCCGGAATTCCATTCATCCGCTCGCCCACCGGAATCGGATGCCTCGCAACGTGACAGTGTATCCATTCCATCGGATCAGAAGCTGTAAACGGCAACTCGCTCGTGAGCATCTCATACATAGTTATGCCGAAGGCATACAGATCGCTCCGCGAATCGATCGACCGATTCATGCGACCGGTTTGCTCAGGCGCCATGTACGGAAGCGTCCCGGCGATTACCGAAGGAGGTTCTGGGGCCTGCCGCTCGCGCACGAGGCGCGACGCAATCCCAAAGCCCATCAGCCATACCTCACCTGTCACCTTGTTCACCAGGATGTTCGCCGGTTTGATGTCTTTGTGAACGAGACCGTGCTCGTGGAGACGACCGAGGGAAACGGCTAAGCCGATGGCGACGTGCAGGAACTGCGTCAGTTCCCAGGGCCTGCCGAGCATTGCGGCAAGAAGTTCACCCCCGGGATTCTCCATCAGCAGTGCCGGCCTTCCCTGGTGGTGAACTAATGCGAAGGGGCTTGCGGCCCAAGAGGTATCTAACTCTCTCCGGAGCGCATACGCATGTTCAAGCTGAGCGATGCTCACCGGCGTAGGTTGCGCGTGCGCCGGACTCGCAACCAATATCGGCGATGTCTCATCGGGCAGCGTCGCTTGCGACAGGATGAAATTCCCATCGTCCCAAATAGTTTTGAATGTGTAATGCAACAGCTCTGTCATCGTCGAAACTTCACAACGATCCCTGAAGGATCGGCCTGCTTTCCCGTCGAGCAGCCCGTGGAAAGGGAAAGAGAATTACAACTGTCCCATCGCAGCTAATGAATCGCTTACGTCGGCGCTCGCACCCGTCGGTGAAGTGATCGGAAAGAACTCCATGCTGGAAACAACACGGATTGAAGCCGGATATTCCCGAGAGGAAAAAGAGAGGGCGATCCGCGCCCACCGCTCGACGTTATGCACTCATACGACGCTGACAAGATGGCCATGCTGTGCCTCGCCAAAACTCGATCTTATCGAGAACTCGACGGCTCTTAACGGTTAGGAGCCGCAAGATCCGCCGATACGTGCCAGGCTGGAAAGCTTTGAAACTACAGGGCCGATCGTATTTTGGCGAGGCACAGGTCTTGCCGCGCAGTGCTCAGGTGGGTCCAAAATGATCTGTACTCGATTAGTTCCCATGGTGATTCAGTGCTTGCCGGGTACATTTTGCTAGTAGGCGGCTAAGGACGCACTTCATAAATCAAGTTGAATGGACTTTCTGCTACACGATGAAAGCGCGTAAAGCCGCCACGAGTGACAACCTCGCGAATACGCTTCTCACCGGCTTGCGCACCAAGGCACATCGCGCCCTCCTGGGAGCGTGAGGCAGGAGTACAGATAAACGTCGATGCCGAATAAAAGATGCGCCCGACTGGATTGAGATTTTCTTCGAGACGATCCTTCGCGAACGGCTCTACCACCATCCAGGTTCCATCCGGCTTCAGGCTGTTCCGTACGTGGCTTGCCGCGCCGATCGGGTCGCCCATGTCATGCAGGCTGTCGAAGACTGTGACGAGGTCGTAATCGTGACCGGGATAAGCACCAGCGCTGGCAACTTCGAAACGCACACGATCGGCAACGCCCGCGAGCGAAGCGGCCTCGTTCGCGTAACGGATCGACGGTTCGTGATAATCGAAGCCGACGAACGTCGAGTTAGGATATGCCTGCGCCATGATGACGGTGGAGGCACCGTGTCCGCAGCCAACATCAGCGACCTGTGCTCCCACTTGAAGCTTGTCATGCACGGCATTGAGCGCTGGAATCCACGTACTCACGAGATTGGCCGCATAGCCCGGTCGGAAAAAGCGCTCGGTGCCATGGAACAACGCTGCGTCATGCTGGTGCCAGCCGAATCCGGCTCCGGTGCGAAACGCTAAGATCATGTCAGGAATCGCCCTAAATTGTGCAACCGCAACATCGAACGCACCTGGAATAAACGCTGGACCACCTTCGACGGTAAGCGCGAACGCCTGCTCCTCGGTCAAACTGAAGTTGTCAGTGCCGGGGTCGTACTCCACATAGCCACTTGCCGCCTGTGCCGAAAGCCATTCGCGCACATACCGAGCATCGGTTTCGGTCTTCTGTGCGAGTGCTTCGGCCGAGAGTGGTCCTTCGGCGAGTGCTTTGTACAAGCCGAGCTTGTCTCCGACTACGATTGTTGCGGCATGCATCACGGCCCCAAAATCGTTTACGAACTTGTCCATAAATGCATTTAACTTAATTTGATCGGGTGCCATCACAATATCCTTTGATCGGTTGATTGCTAATGTTTAACTGACTATCCGAATTTTTCAGAGGCCCGTATCGTATGTGCGAGCACAATGCCTCAATTTACTTGAGACATTAGATTGCGTACATCAACTTCGAGCCTTACTTCATCCTAATCAGAACTGTTCCGACGTTGTAGCGATAGCCTTTGATGCAGCTATCTAATTACGCTCACGCTCAGAGAGCTTCTTGCATTTGTGTATAAAACATTTCTATCGATCTATTATTCCCGAACTAATGACACTTATTAGGTTGGCGATCAGAGGGAATATCATCTGATAATCTTGTTGTCTTGAACATGCAGGGAAGGGCTGTTCTGGTCCGCTACCCGCCATCGGCAACTACTCACCAAAGCCTTTCAACTCTGGAGACAAACCGCTCGCCTAGCTCTCATTCCATAACGGCGGCGTTGCTGTTTCCTCTGAGCCACTTTGATCGCTGATCGTTAAGTTTTGACGATGCCGAGAATAGAAAGTGCGCAGAAGAGCTCTTCGATCTTATCGAGACTGAGGGCGGGCAGAAGAACTGCGGATGGAGCAAGGCTAGTTAACAGATACCTCCCGGGGACTGTTGTCGTTGGGCTGATACGTACAGATCTGTCAGTTAAGGATTATTTGACTTGGTTGATCTCCTCTTCAAGAAGTTGCGGAAAATCGAACTCCGCAGCCTTCTTGGCGAAGCGCACAAGCGAATCGGGTGCGTCCATGCGCGGCAAGATGATTTCGATCAGATGAGGTCTGGTCGAATCATCTGTCGCTCGAAGTGCAGATTGCAGTTCGGCCTCATTTCGGACACAGTGAATCATGACGCGTTCTCTAGGGTCTACGGCAGCGGAAAATTGTCCATAACGCCATGGATTTATGTCGTTGTAGCTTGAATCTTCCCCATATATCAGGCGCTCGATAGTGTAACCGTCGTTGTTGAGCAGGAAGATGATAGGGTTGAGATCGCGCCATAGAATGGTCGAAAGTTCCTGAGCTGTCATTTGGAATGCGCCATCACCGAGAAACAGCAGATGCCGCCGTTCAGGAGCTGCGAGGCAGGTTCCCAAAGTAGCGGGGAGTGCGTACCCGAGAGACCCCCAGATGGGTTGTCCGATAAAGGTAGTCCCTTCAGGCAAATTCAGGTTAGAACTCGCAAAGAAAGAAGTGCCGGTGTCGCTGACCAATACATCTCCGGGCTGCATGAACTTCTCGATGCAAGGCCAGAATGCCGCTTGTGTGAAAGATGCGTTAGCATCTGGCTCCCCGCGGGCTACCGATCTTGGACCACGATTAGCCAAAAAGGGGCGGGTTCTATGGTTCTTTGTGAGGAGTCCTGAGAGCAATTCAGCAGTTCCAACAGCATTGAAAGACTCTTTGCCTACCCTGAGTCCGAAGGGTTGCAAATCGATGATCGATTTTGAATCAAGTTGGTGGGTGAATAAGCCGGTTGCCACATCGGTGAAGCGCGTGCCGACACAAATCAAACAATCCGAATTTTCTATGGCCTGGCGTACTTCAGGGGAGGACCCAGCGCCGCGATATATGCCGATCGCTAAAGGATGTGTTTCGTCGATCACACCTTTGGCTGGGATCAGGTATGCCATAGGAATTCCGTTCGCCTCTGCGAGGAGGACAATCAGTTGCGCCAAGTCAAACCGCTCCGCATCCGCATCCAGAAGAAACGCAGGAGCACTTGCTCGCGAAATGCGGTCAGATACTCTCGAAATTGCACGAGCGAGTTGCGTTGGGTCGCTTGCTGGAAAATCAAGATCCAGGGGTGCAGTAATCGGTTCAGTTCTGACACCTGCCGCATCAGACGGAAGCTGAAGATACACCGGTCGCTTTTCGATCCAGCATGTCCGAAGGACCCGATCAATCTCTTGGCGAGCATTGGTGGGCTCGATTCGCGTCTGGGCCACGGTGAATTCTCGATAGCAGTTCAACATGTTTTCATAATTGCCGTCTGCGAGCGTGTGGTGGAGCAGTGCCCTCTGCTGCATGGCTGGAAGGGTTGCGCTCCCGGGATGCACACAATCGGAACTCGTTCCGCGTAAGCCCCCGCTATTGCCAATAGAGATGCAAGCTCACCGACTCCATATGTAGTAGCCAGAGCGGAGATGCCGGCTAGGCGCGAGTATCCATCCACGGCATAGGCAGCATTCAGTTCGTTGCAGCACCCAATGAAGTTGATTGAGCCTTCCCTGATCGTTTGCTCCAGGAACCAAAGGTTGAAGTCTCCCGGCACCCCAAACATGTGGCGAACTCCCATCTCCGAAAGCCGGGCTAGAAGATATTCGCCGATGCAAATCGACATTGTGTCACACCTTTCTTCTTATATTCTGTTCAGGGCGCATGGCGCGGTTTTGGGTGATCGCTTTAGACACGAGGCTTATCAAAGTGTGCCGTAGTATCGACATCGCTAAGCGCATGCTTAGGTGCCATGAGCGTTGCACAGAGTCCGACAACCGTCACAACCGCGACGTAGTGTGCCGGCCCGATTCGGTCAAGATGTACCAGCCATGAAACCAAAAGGGGTGTCAATCCGCCGAACAGCGCATAGGCGAAGTTGTAGGAGAATGAGACTCCGCTGAACCGTATCGATGTTGGAAAGGCGTGAATCATCATGATGGGCGTGAGTACAACTCCTCCAGCGCCGAATCCTGCCAATGCGTAGAGGGGCAGCAATGCGACAGGCATAGCCTCCGCACCGCGATAGAGTCCATATGTTGAAGCAATCAGGAGCAACAGTATCGGCATAGCGACACGTCTGACCCCGAATCTATCTGTAGCAGCGCCAACAGCCACGGTGGAGACACATAGTGCTATAGTCGCGACGAGATTAGCTGTTTGCACTTGATCGGATGCAAACCCAAATAATCTAGGCAAAAGCGAAGGGGTCATTAAAATTACGACTACGATGGCTGCGGTAAGCATCCAGGTGCTCAAGATTGAGGTTACGACGGCTCGGCCATGATTTTTCAAGACAGAGCCCAAAGGTAACTCACGGGAAAGCTTTGCACGGTTCCGCATTTCCTCGAACATCGGAGTTTCTTTCAGCCAGCGGCGCAGCCACATGGCGATGAATCCAAACACACCACCGGTCAAAAACGGGATTCTCCAGGCACCTGCGGCTATCTGGACCTGGCTGAACACCCTGCTAAGAAAGGTCGCCATCGATGACCCGAGGAGGATGCCGAAGCTTAAGCCGCTGGTGAGCAAGCCCACCGCGAAGCCAACCCTTCCGCGTCGCGCATGCTCCGCAACGAAGACCCAGGCGCCGGGGGCTTCTCCCCCAATGGCCACGCCCTGCAGGACCCGCATCAACAAGAGAAGCAAGGGCGCGGCCACCCCGATCGATTGATAGGTTGGGAGAAGCCCCATGAGAAGGGTCGGAATTGCCATAAGCAAGACGCTGAGCGTAAAGATGCGTTTGCGTCCACGAGTGTCACCGAAATGCGCCATTACAACGCCACCGATAGGCCTTGCCAGATAGCCAGCGGCAAAGATACCAAAAGTCTGAACTTGGCGAACCCAATCAGGCAGGCTTGCGGCAAAGAATAACTTACCGATTACGCTGGCGAAGAACACGAAGATGACGAAGTCATAAAACTCCAACGCGCCCCCGATAGAGGCGAGTGACAGGATGCGAACCTCCGACGTTGATAGTTCACTGGCTTTCTGAGAGATCATCATCTTTGTGTGAGCTTCTTTCTATGGGGTTTGAGGCAGGTTGGAAATTCCAGCCGTGCACTGAGTTTCCGTCGGACATCACTCATGATGTCGACTTATCGAAATGCGCACCAAATCAGCAGCACTAGAACGCATCTGGCCCTTTGTGAATAACCCCCGAGACATCGATTTATTCCCACGATTTACTCGCAGCAATGCGTTCCAGACGCTACTTATCTCGTGATGCGGCTTACCATCGTTTAGCCGTTGAAGATCGATTACCGCTGTGAGAAACAATAACCGGTCAATAACCGTCAACATCGACGATAGCCTGGGCAAAAGCCTGCGGGGCTTCCTGCGGCAGGTTATGGCCGATACCGCCCTTGATAGTCCGGTGCGTATATTTGCCCGAGAATTTGTTGCGATAGGACGCGGGATCTGGGTGCGGTGCACCATTGGCATCACCCTCAAGGGTAATGGTGGGCACGGTGATGGCTGGACTTTCGACAAGCCGCTTTTCCAGGTCAGCATACTTCGGCTCCCCTTCAACCAGGCCGAGCCGCCAGCGGTAATTGTGAATCACGATTTTGACATGATCCGGGTTGTTGAAGGACGCTGCACTGCGATCGAACGTGGCATCATCGAAGTCCCATTTCGGCGAAGCAAGCTGCCAGATGAGCTTCGCAAAATCATGCCGGTATTTCTCATACCCTTCCTGGCCGCGTTCCGTGGCAAAGTAAAACTGGTACCACCATTGTTGCTCAGCCTGTGGTGGCAACGGCGTCTTCCCGGCTTCCTGGTTGCCGATCAGATAACCACTCACAGAAACGAGCGCCTTGCAGCGTTCGGGCCAGAGTGCCGCCATGATGTTGGCCGTCCGTGCTCCCCAATCAAAGCCGGCGATGATTGCCTTATCGATCTTGAGAGCATCCATCAGAGCAATGATGTCGAGAGCAACCACCGATTGCTGGCCATTTCGAAACGTCCCATTCGAAAGAAAACGCGTCGTGCCATATCCACGTAGATACGGGACGATTACCCTGTAATCTTTCGATGTCAACAAGGGGGCGACATCGACAAAGCTGTGAATGTCGTAGGGCCAGCCGTGCAGAAGAATAACCACAGGACCATCGGCGGGCCCAGCTTCAGCGTATCCAAGATTCAGAACCCCAGCAACGATCTGCTTCAGGGAGCCGAACGACGTGTTCGTGCCTGGTTTGATGGTGGACAGATCTGATGGTTTTGCGTTGCTGGGTAAGGACTGGATGCCGTCCGCTAAGAGTGCGCTCGGTGCAAGCAGCGCGGCTCCGGCGGAAAGGCTGGCCGTGGCGAAACGACGACGTGATATTCCAATCAATTCTGCTTGCTTCATAGTCCATCTCCTTTTGAATTCGCATGCTGCTTGTCTGATAATTTTCTCGATAGATTTGTGCGAGGCGCCCGACTCTTTTGGAGGACGACGAGCGGTCAGCGGTTGCTTTTCGCCACGGGAACCACGAATTCCACGACGGCTCGATCATTGTGAGTGTGTTCTAGCGATGTAGGAGTTTTTCTGGTGCGCGTGCGTACCGCACCTCTTCTCCCCACACCCTGTAGCAGAAACGTCCCAGCATCGCATTGATCTGGTCAGGGACTTCCAGCATGGAGAAGTGCCCGCTATCCAGCGTCTCTGCAACATAAAGATCCCGCCACATATTTTTGAGTTTTTCGAGGTTTGTGACAAAAGGGAGAGAGCGGATATACGCACTGGGCACACGACACGAGAGTATGGATTCGGTTGAATCGTACTTAAGAATATGGTGTTCGAATGCCGACAGAGCGACTTCACGCGGAGTATGTTTCATACCGTCAAGAATTGCGGAACGAAGACTCGTATCTCGTGAAGGCAATTGCAAAAGTGAAGCTATATGCTCCATACCAGCACCGAAATCCTGTGCTATTAGGTTTTCATACATCTCTCGAAGAGCATCCAACAGGGGGGCTTCTGGCTGTAATACTGTGTCAATCAATACGATTCCTGATAGGAGGTCGGGGTAACGTGTTGCAGTCTCAAGAGCAATGGTCCCGCCCATGCTGTGCCCGACCACGATCGGCTTTTCTAACATGAGATCTTTGCAGGTTGCTGCAAGGTCCTCCGCGAAGAGACCAAGAGTATATTCCATTTGCGGCTTATCACTTCGTCCGTGTCCACGAAGGTCCACGGCAATGACATGATAGTCCGCTGCAAAGGCATCCATCTGGGGAGAAAAGTGGCTGTGATTGCACGTCCAACCGTGCACAAAGACTAAAGAACGGTTACCTGTACCCGTCTCTGCATATGCGAGCCGCGCCATGTCACGAACAATGTATTCCATAGACATCTACCTCGATCAGGACTCGCACGATCGAAATCGGGCTGGGGAGTTGGAGATCATCTTCTGTGTCGTATCGATCTCCTGGATCGCTGCCTGATTACCCCCATCGATCTCCAGCGCTCGATGAAACTCCGCAAGTGCATTACTCAGATCTCCGCTCTGTCGTAATACGCGGCCACGGTCCACATGTGAAGTTGCCGCGTGAAAACGCACTCGCTCAAAGGAAGTCTTATAGCGCAGATCCCCCACCTTCTCCTGATGGGCGTGACGATACGCCTCAAAGGCCGCATCGTAATCTTCACGCGCCTCTGCCGCCAGGCCAATCTTGCTCCACTTCGCCGCTGACTGAGCATACGTGGGGAGGACCAGGAACGAGATTCCGAGAACCAGAGATACAAGAATGAGAAAATAACCTTCCCTCCCTTCTCGGTAAATCTTGCAGATGCTCAATGTCATGAACCAATTGGCTACTGTTTTCGCGTTGATCCCGTGACGGCGAGCTAATGCCCTCAAGCTCTCTTCACTATGTTGTATCGCTCGACGGATCGTCTCTGTCGTCGTGGCGCTCCGGTAAAGTACCTGTCCCATAATGCCTCTTTCCATCCTCTGGAATAGATAGGTTGCACCATCAAATGCCGGGACTATACATCAATCCAATCTGCCAACGTCATACCTCGCCGCCCTTTCAGGGAGCCGTCAATTCTGGCTGAAAGTGCTGCCGAAGACTGCCTTTCTATTGGATGGTAAACAAGTGTCTGGGCACTTGGGAGTAATACGGCTGAGTGTTTGCGTAAAAGCCCGACAAATCGACACATGTCAGAACGTTGGGACACAGTTCGTTCTTTTGTCAGAGCTACAACTAAGAGAGACCGATATTTCAGCCACACGAGAGAGTGTATGAACTCTGCCGAGCAAGTTACTACAGGCACAGCCAACAAGGATCAGATTTTCAATATGTTTCCATCTCTCCTTCGTTTCAACGCATACCAATAACAGGAGATCGAATGAAAATCGCCTTTTTAGGTGTTCGGGTACCAGGCCACCTCAATCCAATGACCACACTGGCCCGGAGGCTTAAAGCACGTGGACATGACGTTGTGTTTATCTCCGTTCTCGACACCGAGCCCTACGTTCGTGCAGCACAGCTTCCTTTCATCCCATATTGCGAAAAAGAGTTTCCGCTGGGATCGGTACGCCCAAAAACAGATCAGCTAGGCAAGCTAGAGGGACAAGCTGCACTGGAATTTGCTATTCGTTCAGTTGCCAATGGCTTGGAGTCGGCATTCAGAAATTTACCGCAGACGCTACGAGAAGCGAATGTGGATGCTTTAGTGCTCGATCAGGTGAATTACGGACTTGGATTAGTTCCAATGCATCTCGGCATGCCGTATGTCCATGTCTCAAACGCTCTTCACTTCGATTATTCCGGGAATACCCCTTTTGCTGTTTTTGATTGGCCGCATGAGACGACCCCGGAGGCTCTGGTTCGCAATAAGGCCGGACTAGCTGGATTTATGCGATCATACGAACCGGCCACATCTGTAGCGCACTTCTATGCTAAGCAGGTTGGACTGAATATCGACTGGAGCGACCCTCTCGCTACCATGTCCGAATTGGCATGGCTTACGCAAGCTCCCAAGGAGTTCGATTTTCAAAGCTTTCACTGGCCTCCGCAGTTCCACTACACCGGTCCGTTTCACGACGGACAGGGCCGGATCGAGTCGGATTTTCCGTGGGATCGCCTGACCGGTGAGCCGCTCATTTACGCCTCGATGGGAACATTGCAGAACGGCCTCGAATCTACATTCAGTACTATTGCGGAGGCGGTCGGGAGACGTCCGGGAATGCAGCTTGTGCTTTCTATCGGTCCTACTCTCGATCCGAAACAGATCAAATCGCTGCCAGCCCATTCGATCGTAGTCACCGATGCACCGCAAGTGGAACTTCTCAGGCGTTCGGCGCTATGCATTACACACGCTGGACTGAACACAACTCTTGAATCTTTGGCGCAGGGCGTTCCAATGGTTGCGATTCCAGTTTCTCTGGATCAGCCGGGAGTCGCTACAAGGATTGTCTATACAAAAACCGGCGGCTATGTACCTTTACGGGAGCTGACAGCTCCCAAGCTTTCGGCACTTATCGACGAGGTTTTGAGCAATCCTGAGTATAACCAGAATGCCAACAAGATGAAGCAGGCAATAGTTCAGACAAAGGGACTCGAAAAAGCAGTTGATTTGTTGGAAGACGCTTTCAAGCTGCCCCGGCAAGAGCAGGATGCCTCGGTGTGAAATGGCAACTAGGCGAACAAGGTCAAGTGTCCATCCGCGCAGGCGAGGATATCTTGCGCATCGAGAAGCATAAGCTTGCCGAAGCTTGGTATTTTTCGATGGCCTGTCGCAGCAGCGAAATAAGTGAACACCACGCTCCTCCACGCGTAGCTGTTATGGCTTCTTGTTGCCCGGCTGGCAAAACATTGTAGTTCTTGCAAGGTAAATGGAAGTTGCAAATTCTCGAGGCGCTGCCGATGCTTTCGAATCGCTATAATCGTCGGCATCTCCAAGATGCAAAGGAAATTGAAATTCAAAGAGGACACTTATGAAGAAAGGGACACCGTTCGCGTTGATTGAGAGCTTAAGAAAAGCTCGTGCCGAGGGGCTACATCGTAGCTGTCGTCGGCTGCTATGAACCCACGAGCTTGGTCGTAGTCGAACCCGGCAAGGTTTTATCCGAAACCGAAGTCATTAGGGATTTCAACGAGCACGTCATGAAGCTGTCGATTATGTTCGAGCAGAGCACCATTATCGAAGCCGACGGCGTTGCGATTCACTATTTGCGTTGGTCGCGTGAAAACACATCCAATGGGATGATCACTGTTTCAACAGGCGTCACTACCGATGTGCTGAGAAGACAGCAAGACGGATCATGGCTCCTCTGTTTAGATAATCCGTGGGGTATCGAAGTTTTGCATGATGCACAACGGATTAGGTATTGAGCTGCCAAAAGCCCGTGGATTAGGATGCCGACTCCATTCCGAGTAAGAGGAAGGCAACACAGCGGCCACGTTATTCGCGAGTGGTTGTCCGGTCCTGCGTAGGACAAGAACCCCGGACGATGAGAAACAAAATCCACGAGAACCGGGAGATCTCCAGCGCGCCTTGGTCTAGCGATCAAGGCCGGTCCGCGAAGGCCATAAGCCCTACGGCAGACATGCACGCGCTGGAGAAGTCGCACTGTGCCGTAGTACTTGTGAAGCAGCCGAACAATGGAGGGCAACCTTTTACGGAGGCTGTGGAGGGAAGGACACAGGCGAAAGACAGAGGTTATTCCCCCGATTACAACGTCCGGGATATGTGGACGGATGCGGCACGAAAAATGCAGAAAGAGGAAGATTATGAAACCAGTCGAACTAATCAGGATTTCACGTCAGCTGATAGGAGCGGTACTCGCTCTGTTCGCATTTACGGCAATGGCACAGACCGCAAGAGATGTGCTCGGGCCTGCCGCCGTCGTGCCACTCACAGAGAAGCAGCCTCCCGCAAAAATCATTGTCGATCCGCCTTTGGCCGAACCGTTGTCCCGGGGATTGGTATTTATTCAGTATCGAGCTGAGAACCTACGGGTCGTACCGGTGTTTGGCCAGAAGGCTAGAGCGGGTTCATGAAGTTATTCAAGACCTTCCGTCTGGATACGGCGAACCACCTTTTGTGGCGCAATGGAGATCGTGTCCCCCTGGCTCCCAAGGCCTTTGACCTACTGGCTTACCTGGTCGAGCACGCGGGGCAGCTCGTGACGCCAGACGAAATTCTAGAGGCGTTGTGGTCAGAGACTTACGTCAATCCAGAGGTCCTCAGAAAATACATCCTTGAAATCCGGAAGACTTTGGGTGACCGGCCGGACAACCCCGAGTTCATTGAAACAGTGCCCAAGCGGGGGTACCGGTTTGTTGCTCCCGTTCTGGAGGAGCGCGCGGCCGAGCCACCAGTTCCGGCGACGCCACCTGCGATAGAAGAGCCTGCAACCGAAGAGAACGATGGACCGGCAACCGCCCCTTCAGAAGAGAAAAGTTCTTCCGGTAGATACAGGCTGTGGAGGCTTACGGTCCTACCAATTATGGTGGTGCTTGCGGTGGCGGATATAGCCGGGCAGTACTTCCGGGTCGCAAGAAATCGGGTAGATGCGACTTCGTTGAAGAATACTTCCATCGCGGTGTTGCCCTTTGTGGACATGAGCGCGGCCAAAGACCAGGAGTATTTTTCCGATGGACTCGCCGAACAACTGATTAACGACCTCGCCAAAGTATCAAACCTCAAGGTCGTCGGACGCTCCTCGGCCTTTCAGTTCAAGGGTAAGAACGAAGATCTGCGCGATGTGGGACGGAAGCTCGGCGTGGCCAATGTTCTTGAAGGAAGTGTGCGGCGCGACGGCAATCATGTACGCATCACGGCGGAACTGATCAAGGCGGACGACGGCTTTCAGCTTTGGTCGCAGACGTACGACCGGGAGATCAAGGACATCTTCGGCGTAGAGGATGACATCGCCCAGGCTGCGACCGAGGCGTTGCGACTGAAGTTGATGGGAGGCAACGGCCAGCCGGTTACTTCGAACCTGCGCAGCACGAATCCAGAGGCGTATCAGGCTTACCTGCAGGCGGAATACTTCCGTGGGCGGGGACAGAGCAAGGAAGACCTCGACAAGGCGCTCGCCTATACCGACACGGCAATCAATCTGGATGAGAAATATGCACCAGCCTGGGCTCTGCGTTCGTTGGTGCAGAACGCGATGGCGGAGTCGGGCCTGACCGATACTACAGAAGGGTTTCGAAAGGCCCGCGACGACGCGGAGAGGGCGATTGCGCTCGATCCTACTTTGGCCTCGGCCTATCTGGCGCTGGCGACGACGCAAATATTTTACGACTGGGATTGGGACGCCGGGAACACTTCGCTTACCAAAGCAGCAGAGTTAGAGCCGGGTAGCGTCGAAATCTTCCGCCTCCGTTCGTATCTATCCAGAGTAGTGGGCAATCTCGACCAGGCCAACAAGCTTTATGAGCAGGCGGTCGCGCTCGACCCCCTTCGTACCAACTCTCATTTAGGCCGCGGATACCTGCTGTACGTGGCGGGCCGATACGATGAAGCCCAGACCGCGCTGCAAAAAGCTCAGGATCTGAACCCGCAGGCTCCCCTGGTCCATCTCACTCTGGGCAAAATTCTCCTCGCAGAGGGAAGGTCGCAGCAGGCGCTTGTAGAGTTTGAGAAGGAACCAAGCGGGGGGGGCAAACTCACAGGGCAAGCACTGGCTTATCACGCGCTCGGCCGGGAACAGGATTCGAATGCTGCCTTAGCCGAGCTTATCGCGAAGCATCACACTTTTTCGGCCTATCAGGTCGCTCAGGTGTATGCCTATCGCGGGGAGTCCGACAAATCGTTTGAGTGGCTGGACCATGCCTACCAACAGCGAGACCCCGGACTGCCTGAGGTCAAAAGCAATCCGCTGTTCAAAAATCTGCACCAAGATCCGAGATACAGCGAACTTCTTAAGAAGATGCGACTGCCGGCCTAGAGGGCCACCGGGACCATTCCGGGAATCCTGTATGTATAGGTCTCCGGCAGATGGTCAAGGGGATGATTTGCTGGCAGTAGGAAGACCTCACGATGCAATGTTAGATAGCCTATTCGTGCGGCAAAGACGGAGTATCGCACAGGAGTATCGCAGCACACCAAACTCTTAGACCCGAGTTAGTATCTCGCGTGCATCTTCCAGCAAGGTCGGAAACACATGCCGGGCCACTAAAGTCATTCCAAGTCTTCCATTCACTGTAAGCACCGACACTTTTTGCAGAGCCGGTATGATCGAAGGACTACCTGTAAAGAGGTTCTCGATTTTAAGATCCCCGTATTCTGTGCGCACTTGATATCCGGCATAGTTAGTCACCATCAACTCATGTACAAAGGGCCCCTTCAGAACAGACTGATATAGATCTTGTGCGTTGTGTTCTTCTGCAACCATAGACGACAGCGCACCTAGAAGATGCCGAGCTCCATAAGCACTCTGAGCGGACAACATATCTTTCCGCACTGTTCTTGCAATATCCCAAAACGACGACCCCTCTGGAGTTAGAACGGGTGCATGATGGGATGAGATCAACACGCCTATTGCGTCTGGGATCCCTAGCGTCCTTCGCATATCAATCGGGGACATGCAGCGTACCGGCGCCGCATTCCACTCTTCCGAATAGCGCTTTCCTGCCATGGTCAGTGCGGCAACCAGCGCGGCATGCACGGTAGTGCGCTCTTCCCTGGCGCGCACCAGCAGGAGCTCGGTCTCCTCCACGCCCAGTTGCAGGCGGTGTAAATGAACGTTGGGCAGCTCAACGCGGGTTCCATCTTCCGAAGCGACAGATCTTCCTTCTAACTTCTTTACATACTCAGCGGGGGCTGGCAAGCCAAGCAGTTGTCCCAGACCAGGCTGCACCTCAAGCGGGTCCCCCAAATCTTCTCCTGCAACATAAGCAAGCAAATCCTGTATTAGAAGCAGATGTGACTTTCCGTCCATGCTGCTATGGTGTGTCGCAAACATAACAACAGAACGATCTCGACCATGAAAGAGGGTCGCCCGCGTGAGCGGACCGCTTCCATCGCCAAAAGATCTCTGAAGCTCTTTTTCCATCTCCTCTTCCAAGACCAGGGAATCCAACAGAGGAGCAATTCGCAAAGGCATTGAAACGTCCCGCGTCTTCTCAAAGAAAGGACGTGTGCCGGGGGCCTTCAGTATCGACGCAGATAGAAGAGGATACCGAATCTGTATGGCATCCAGCGCGTTCTTCCATTGCCCAATAGTCGTCGAGCCGTTCACTTCCACGACAACTGCATGAGACACATTGACACTCTGCTCAACGAGCCAAAGGATCTCTTCAAATGCATCTAGATCGCGAAGCTTAGTCGCATTCACAGATTGAACTTGGTGTTCAACACCTGGGGCAAAATTGGCGGGCATAGACAAAAGACACCTCCTACATTTTGAGTGTGGTTCGGATGCGAATCAGCAGTGATGAAGACAGCTGGCGAAAGGCATCTTCGTCAAGATAAAAGGTCGTTTGGGAACTCGGGATCTATCGGATGACTCAGCCTTGATCAGTGTCCGAGGATACGAGCAGCCCATTCCCTCTCTTGGAGAATGAGCAGAGCATCATCGATAAGGACTCTGACCAGCCAACTCCGGAAAGCACCTTCGTTTACGAAATATGAAATGTTACAGGAGGCTGACAGTAAACTGCGTTGCACGGCATCTTCAGCTTGATTGTGATCACCTAGCACACGATACGCGACAAAAGAAAGCACACCACGGTACCGCGAAAACAAAACATGCAATGCTTCTAGATTCTCTTGTGAACTGCTAAGGCTCTCGTTCTCATTCTCTGAGCGCAGCTCCAACATAGAATTCACCTCCGCAGATTCACTGCTTAACGCGAGCGATTCTGTGATTGTCTGGTCACTGTGCGGTATCGACCTAGTGCGCGTCATGGCTCTGAGGGAGCGAACACGAGCCGTAGGCACAATGATCTCGGGGAAGACATGCCGTTGCCAGTGTCCCCATTCTTGCGGGCCTTCACGGTCTTCAACTCTATCGCCATGTTTGGGTTGGATATTCATAGCTAATACTCTTTTGCTAATCTCATGTCTGAAGATAAGACACATAAACCGTGAATCTATTCCGACTCCTTCGCTAGCAACGATGCTGCGGCATCGCCGTAGGTAATAAATGCTTGGAATAAGTAGATAGCCGACGTGTTCTTGCAATAGACGCCCGACAAAAGAATCGGGTTGACCTATCGGCGGTTTGCAACCAACGCGTCCACTGAGGTTTCGCGATGATTCCCTACATACATCCCGAGTTTGTTGAGGCTTTGAAGTCCCTAACAAACGATAGGTTGGCAAAAGATACGCCACCTGCCGTCTCACCGAAACCGGTTGCCAGGAAGAGGAAAGATCGCCTTACTCCACTGTGGCGGGTAACGGGCCGCCTTCGTTCCCTCATTGTGGTTGCAGTTACCGCAGAAAGGGATGCAGGGAGGCCTCGTCACCGGCCTTGAAGCTACGACAACCATCAACCGAGCGGACTTCAATTTCGGGAGCAAATACCCGAATGCCGTGGTCAGCGACGACGTGAAGATCACCCTCGACATTGAAATGGACCAGAAGTAGCCATGGCGAATTTCTTTGATCGGGTTTTCTCACGGAACTCGCGCAGCCCTCAACCCCAATCGATAACCAATGCAGCTGGATCTTTGCACAACGAAATGACGAACCGCCACCTAATTCCAACAGCTTCCAAAGGAGAACCACACATGTCAGAACCGATCATCGCGCAAAGAGGTCCCTATCCTGTTCCAGTTGAGGTAGGGAAGAGCTACTACTGGTGCTCTTGCGGAGGAAGTAAAGATCAGCCCTTCTGCGACGGCAGCCACCAGGGCACTGACCACACTCCGGTGAAGTATGACGCAATGGAATCCAAGACGCTCTATTTTTGTGGCTGTAAACACAGCGGGAATCCCGTTCTCTGCGATGGGAGCCATTCCGCACTCTGAGGTGGGATCATCGCAGTTCATCGCTATGGTATGCCGTGCCAAGAGATGGGGCATGTTTGCGAGGCGGCCGGAGTTCCCAATTCGGCCCCTCCCGCACACCAAAGACCTCGCTCATGGCCCTATAGCTTCTGCTCTGCGACTGTCGGAGACCGCGACCTTCATTCTGGTGCACGGCCGGGAGCTTCAATTGTCGCCCGTCAAGTCGGCTTGTGGGGGAGTAATCCTGGCCTTGGATCCGGACGCAAGTCGTCGTCGACGAGTGCTCTGGCGACCACTCTGTTGCGTATGAGTACGCCATGTATTCGACCGCATATACACATTACAGGCCCCATTTCCACAAAAAAATAGAAGTGGGAAACGATGATCTTTGGGCGGATCGCGAGTATCTTACGAATCAACGGAGGAGAAATCTTCCAGTAGGAGAGAGTAAACAAACGGCCATCAGGAGAACCGGCAACGGGGCTCACGAAGCATTCAGGAGACTGTCTGCTCATGGATGGAACCGGAGGACACTCTTGCGGCGAGTGTGATGACGGAAGTGTTTGGGAAAGCGCGGGCTACACTCGCAGGTACCAACCAATTCTGAAATTGGCAATCAGCTGTAATCCGGATGCCGAACCGGGTCTTCGAGAAAAGTCGGAAAGCAGTGGCGAGATCTCGAAAGAGAAATCGCCCTTTCGCTTTTGTGAATCCAAGGATCGATTGTTTCTTTCGCCGTCTGGCCCACTGGTCATTCTTAAGGCAAGGAGCGGGTTTCTGGCCAATCTGTGCTTAGTGGATCCTGAGAATGTCCACAGCCGCCTCGGGTCGGCTCATGAACAACCTCGACTCCAGCTTCTACATCGCCTCGATGGCGCGAGTCTGCGCACAGTTCGAGGACGGAGCAGCGCTATGAGATATATTTTGAGGTGTTATAGACGATGGACTCCAGCACCTCGGACCATCTCCCATTGATGACCCCGTCCGTCTTGAGCCGGCTGATTCCTCTTCCTCTCCAGGTCTCTTCAATAGTGGGGGAGCAGATGCTGATATCGAACATGCTCAACTTCTTTTGAACGCCTTCAGGCAACATTCCCTCGTATTCGGTCTGAAGCTCCACTTTCAAAAGTGCGGTTAGATCTCGTATTTCTCTATCAGACTCTGAGGTACGAGGAACTGTTTCAAGTAAGCAGAGGACTCGAAGGCTATTACTCTTTGTTGTCTCCAGCTTCTGGAGTGCTTCCTGGCGAGTCATGCGACTCCCTGCCCCGATTCGGTCCGAGCGTGGGCGCTGCACCACAATGGTGCCGCGACAAGAGACGCAGTAGATTGTCTTCTATAGTTCAAGCGGTCTTCCCCCGAATAGCATTGAGGCAAGGCTGACGACGACGGAGAGTAGCATCCAGGCGCGGCGCTTCCATGCTGATCTGCCTACGCGAGTCCGCGAGCGGCAAACCAGTCGACCACTGTTGATAACCAGAGCAGAATTACAAAGGGTGGATTCCAAGCAGCATAGAAGATGTAGCTGGCAATGAGGAGGTTGACTTTCTTCGCCCTCCATGGGAAGGGCATAGCGTGCAGGGTGAGAACGATGGCAAAGAAAACAACGAAGATTAGTGAATTAAAAATCATGCCCACTCCCCCCGGGCGAGTCCCAGGTCAGCTACGCAGTCGATATCGCAACAAACAGAAAGAGCCACTAGCAGTCGAACTACCGGAGCGAGATGCCAATCGCTGCATTCTCGTCAGGGGATGCAAGCCAGTATTCGTACTTTTCTGCGACGCTGAAGAGCTGCTGTATCTCCTCCGGAGTGGGCGGTAGGGGAGGCATGTTCGGATCGAATGGCCGTGCGAGCTCGCGGAAGAAGCTGTAGAGTTCCTGCTTGCTCACGGTGATTGAGGTTATCGTGCGAGGAGAAGTATTTCGGAGTGCGTGCCTGACATTTCCGGGGATACAAACGACCTCGCTGGCATTCACTGTTTGCCAGCCCGCGGACGGCCCCTCGGCCTGGAATACTTCAAGCGAACCATCCAGCACATAAAATATCTCGGGATCGGCGTGGCTATGGAGTGGAATCACAACTCCTGGGGGAACTGTCCCGCGCATGACGCTGATCTGGTCGTTGATCTGCTCGGGCGTACAGAGAAACTGGAGCAAGACGCCGAGAACAATGAATGTCTGCTGCTCGGTTCTGCTGCTCGTACTCGTCTTTGTTTCAGATGTCATGTTCATTAGGAAATCTCCTTATGTGGTTCAAGTGCCTGCAATTCAATGAAAACGCAAAAGTGAATGAGCGATGTGTCAAATTCTTGCTGCTGTATCCAATCGTTCGCTTCTTTGCAGGGTCAAAAGACATCTAAACCCTGTGATGGATACCGAACTCCTTGTTCAGAGGATCGCCAACAAAATCTCGCCGGAACCAATACGTCAGATTTTCGAAAAACAGGTCTTAGCAAAGGTTCTTACTCCCGGCGAGTTTGAGTTCGGTCTTGGATCGCACAGTCTGTCGAAATACTGCTACGAACCTGGCGAGATGATTCTCTGCCGGAGGAACACCGAGGAATGGGTGCGTTGGCACAGTCCCATTCAGATGCTGCTGATCACGGTGCCAGACCGGACGTTCCATTCGGTCGCAGAGGAGATGGGTGGGAGAGCGTCGGAATTGAACGGAACACCGCTCCTGAAAGACGAGCGAATTCGCGCGTTGATGGCGGCAGCTGAAGCAGACCTTGGAAACGGATCTCCAGCCGGAAGAATCTATACGGATTCAATCGGGCGCGCTCTCGCAGCCGCGCTGATGCATTCGCAGGGAGTATTGCGGAGCCCAATGGGCCACTACCGTGGAGGTCTCTCCCCAGTGCAACTCCGCCGGGTGACCAGCTTTGTTCATGAATACCTCCATGAAGACGTGAGCTTGATACAGATGGCCCAGGAAGCAAAGCTGAGCCCGGCATACTTCTCTCAAATGTTCCATCGATCGACGGGAGTTGCTCCGCACCAATTTGTTTTGAGGGCACGGGTGGAGCGAGCCAAGGAGCTGCTGGTAAAAGAAGACGCACGCGTCCTCGATGTAGCCATTGCATGTGGATTCCAAACACAACAGCACTTCGCAAGAGTGTTCCGTGCTTTCTGCAAGATGAGTCCCACACAGTTTCGTCAAGCGAGACTCGCCTAATTCTTCACTTGCCAACGAGAGGGTGATGCTTAGGGAGACTCTGCACAAGTCTTTACCCCGTGCTCTGATTGGATAAAGTTGTAGGTGGGGGGCAGATTGCGATGCGGCAACAGAGTTTGGCGTCTCAGGGGAGCTTTGAGAAGTTCGGTCGGAAGTCTCGGCGGGAGTTGTTTCTCGATGAGATGAATCAGGTGGTTCCCTGGGCCGAGTTGGAAGCTCTGGTGGAGCCGCGTTATCCAAAGGCTGGCAGTGGGCGTCGCCCTGTAGGTCTGGCGATCATGCTGCGGGTGTACTTTGTGCAGCAGTGGTTCAATCTATCTGACCCTGGAGTGGAAGAGGCGTTGTATGAATCGGCGGTGCTGCGGCGTTTCGTTGGTGTGGATCTGGGGGTTGCGCCGGCACCGGACGAGACGACCCGGAGATGCATCAGACCCGCAAGGGCCGACAGTGGTACTTCGGCCTGAAGGCGCACATCGGGGTGGACAGCAAGGAGGGTGTGGTGCATTCGGTCTGCACGTCTGCGGCTTCGGTGGCGGACAAGCACATGCTGCCCGACCTACTGCACGGCCAAGAACGCAAGGTGTGGGGCCGACGGCGGATATCAAGGCCAGACGAAGGCGATCCGCGAGGCCGCGCCGCAGGCCCAGGACATGACCTGTCGCAGAACCAAGTATAAAAACTATGTCGATGAAGTCGCTAAAACGAAGAACACGACCAAGTCGCGGGTCAGAGCGAAAGTAGAACATGCTTTCCGCATACTGAAACGCATCTTCGGCTTCGACAAGGTGAAATACCGCGGCATCAAAAAGAACCATAACCGGCTCTGCGCCAACTTCGCGCTGGTCAACCTCTACCTGCATCGCAAACGCCTGGCCCTGCTCGGGGCGTA
>Ga0210410_10001561_pt1 | contig 21342 bp, 11 predicted proteins | sample IncBWC4MmetaG_FD_161058 | JGI IMG/M metagenome (GOLD analysis project Ga0210410, IMG submission 161058) | Forest soil microbial communities from Barre Woods Harvard Forest LTER site, Petersham, Massachusetts, United States - Inc-BW-C-4-M | ecosystem: Environmental > Terrestrial > Soil >... | reverse complement strand
CCGGGAAACGCGGCGTGAATTGCATCCAGATAATGCGCCGCGTCCGCCGCGGTTCCAGGCGCCCATGTTCCGTAATATTCGTTGGCCTCTACGAAATCCATCAGGCCCGAAACGTCACGCTCCGGGGTAGTGCTCAGCGAATTCGAAGCGTAGGAGCAGAGACGGCCCGGATCCAGGCGCTTGGCCTCCTCCAGCATGCGCTTGGCAAACTGATACGCGGGCCGATCCTGTCCCCAAATTTCGTTGCACAGTCCCCAGATCACGACGGAAGGATGGTTCCAGTCACGAGCAACCATCTCCCGCAGCTGCTCCAGCGCATTTTCCATGATGTCCGCATCAGGCTGATCGCTCATGCCTTTGAACGTGTCGGCTCCCCAGGCGGGAACCTCGGTCTGCATGAGAATGCCTTGGCGGTCGCAGTAGTCCAGAACACGTCTGTCCTGAGGCCAATGAACGCGCGTGAAGACGCAGTTCAGGTGTTTCATGTCTTCATGGTCGTGGACGATCCACTCCGCTGGCTCGGCCATCCCGAACTCTGGATTGCTTCCAGCCATGCGTTCGACGCCCATCAGCCGCACAAGCTCACCGTTAAGATGGAACGCGCCGTCTCGAATCTCCAGCTTGCGCACACCGAAATTCGTCGTGAAGCAATGTTCGTTGCGTCCATCCGAGATTGAAAAATCGAGACGGTACAGGTGGGGATGATCAAAGTGCCAGAGCTTGGCTTTGGGTAATGTTGCCTGCAGGGTAAACTTCTCGACCGTTCCCGTCTTGACGGAAGCGTTACGTGGCGGGTCAGTCAAGACTGTCGTTGGTTCCTGTTCTTCTGCGATGATGAAGGAGGCCTTGCCCACCCAGGGCTTCGCACTGGTGTTTCGAATGTGCGCGGTAATCGTCAACGTCCCATCACCGCTGGCGAGGTCGGGCACCGCGTCGACATCAACGCGTTCGATAAATATCTTTGGCGTAACCAGCAACTGCACGGGACGAAAGATGCCCCCGTCATGCGCCCAGTCGCTCGACCGGCCGCGCGGCACCATGTGTTCGTTGAAGGCATTGTCCACGCGGACCGCAATCGTGTTAGTTCGGCCCCAGTGCAGCAGGTGAGTGATGTCTAGAGCGAAAGCGGTGTAGCCCTTGCGCGAGTGTTCTCCGGCGAGTTCGCCGTTCACCCACACCGTGGCGCTGTGGAAGACTGCCTCAAATTCCACTCGCACCGCGGATTCGCGCCAAGCTGCCGGGGCTTCAAATGATCTCCAATACCAGGCGATGCCGCGATAGTCAACCAGAGGCGCTTCTACTTGCCAAGTGTGAGGCACGATGACTTTTCGCCAGCCTCTCGCGGGAACGCTCGCGCCGAACCAATTTTCTTTGGTACCTGCATTCTGGGAATCAGTGCGAAACAACCATTCACCACACAGGCTGGCGACTTCCGCGGTACAGGGCTGGACGCTCGTCTCGGCCCCGGAGGTTCCCCGAGTAGCAAGGGCCGCTGCAACTACGCCGGCAGAGCCGGTGAGAAATGTCCGGCGGGTAGACATGGAAGTTCGGTGTCGATTTGCAGCATGAAGTTAACCAGCCGGCTGCATCGAGTGTCAAACAGAAATGTCAAATAGAAAAGTGTCAAACGAAAAAAGGTGAGACAGAATGTCGCGGCGCATACAGGTTGCGCGGGCTGATAGCATTCCCTGAGCATTCTCACTAGCGGGTTGGAGACAGCGACTATGAACAAGCGGGTACGGGCGAGCGGAATCGTTGTTGTCTTCCTCACGGTTATCTGCCTCACGCCGTTTGCTGCTGCACAGGCCGCGCTATCGGAGACAGATGTGGAGAGACGCGTCGACTCGATTCTGAGCCAGATGACGCTCGACGAGAAGATCGAGATCATCGGCGGGATCAACGACTTGTACACTCGGCCCCTTCCTCGGCTCGGAATCCCTGCGCTGAAAATGTCTGACGGTCCGTTGGGGGTTCACGACTACGGACTCACCACTGCATATCCTGCGGGGATCGCGCTGGCGGCGTCCTGGGATGTAGACCTCACTCGCCGCTTCGGCGTCGCCATGGGTAAAGATGCCCGAGCGCGTGGAGTGCATTTCATTCTCGGTCCTGGCATGAACATTTATCGCGCGCCGATGAATGGCCGCAACTTCGAATACTTTGGGGAAGATCCGTTCCTGGCCTCGAGAATGGCCGTTGCAGTGATCGAGGGAATTCAGAGCCAACGCGTCATTGCGATAGCCAAGCATTTCGCCGGGAATAACTCGGAATTCGCGCGCACGACGCTCAGCTCCGACATCGATGAACGAACCTTGCGCGAGATCTATTTGCCGGCATTTGAAGCCTCAGTCAAAGAGGCGCACGTCGGTGCGGTAATGGACGGATACAACCTGGTCAACGGCTCGTACATGACGCAGAACGTTCACCTGAACAACGAAATTCTTAAGAAAGAGTGGGGATTCGACGGCATTGTCGTTTCGGATTGGGGGGCGACGCACGATGGTGTCGCTGCCGCCAACGGCGGCCTTGATCTTGAAATGCCCTCTCCCACGTTCATGAATCGAGAGGCTCTGCTTCCGGCTCTCAAAGAAGGCAAGATCACAGAGGCGGCCATTGACGATAAGGTTAGAAGAATTCTCCGCAAAGCGATCGGGTTCGGATTCTTCGATCGGCCGCAGACCGATACTAATATTGCTACCCTTAGTCAGGAGGGCCGCCAGGTAGCCCTTGAAATGGCCCGAGGCAGCATGGTTCTGCTGAAGAACTCCGGCAATCTCCTTCCGCTTGACGAAAGCAAATTGAAGACCATCGCTGTAATTGGCCCCGATGCCTATCCCGCCGTGATTAGCGGAGGCGGCAGCGCGGAAACCAAGCCCTTCAACGCGGTCAGCTATCTCGAAGGCATCAGCAACCGCCTGGGGATCAAGGTTAAGGTCCTGTACGCGGTTGACGTTCCTCCTTTGGACGACGTCTTTGAAAGCTCCGAATTCGTTACAAGTCCGGGTGGCGAGAGTGGTTTGAAGGGGGAATACTTCAGCAATGAAGAACTGAAAGGTACTCCCGCTCTGGTACGCACCGACAAGCACATCCACTTCGACTGGGGAGAAGGTAGTTTTGCAGCGGGTGAACCTGTCGATCATTTTTCGATTCGCTGGACTGGCTACTTCGTGCCCAAGGAATCCGGGGACTATAAGTTCTTCACCTCAACCGACGATGGAGTTCGGCTCTACGTCGGCGATGAAATTGCCATTGATGACTGGCTGCCTCATTCCCAAACTTTGGATACCGCCGCCCGGCATCTGGAAGCAGGGCAAGCGTACAAGATCAGGCTGGAATACTTCGACTCAGTGAGCACTGCCATCGCTGGTTTCGGAGTGACTCGGGCCGAAGCGTTCATCGGTCGCGAAACCAAGGCTCTGGCCGCGAAGTCGGACGCCGTAATCATTTGCGTGGGATTCGATCCCAAGACCGAGGGTGAGGGTTTCGATCGAAGATTCCAGCTTCCGGGTGGACAGGACGAACTCATACGGCAAATCAGCGCCGTCAACAAGAATGTGATCGTTGTGCTGACCGCCGGCGGCAACGTCGACATGACGCGATGGATTGATAACGTTCCAGCCATTCTCCATGCGTGGTATGCGGGGCAGGAGGGCGGAACGGCACTGGCGCAAATTCTTCTTGGAGACTACAGCCCATCCGGCAAACTGCCGGCTTCGTTTGAGCGGCGCTGGGAAGACAATCCTACTTTTCACAGCTACTACCCGGAAAAAGGCGGAAACCGAGTGCCGTACTCGGAAGGTATTTTCGTGGGATACCGGCACTATGATCGGTCGGAAACGAAGCCGCTATTCTCTTTTGGCTACGGTCTTTCCTACACCACGTTCGCATACAGTAAGTTGTTGGTGACGCCGCAGACTGGAAACTTGAATGATCCTGTATCCGTTTCGTTCGATGTGAAAAATACAGGTCATCGTACTGCAGCGGAAGTGGCGGAATTGTATGTCGGCGATTCGCATGCCAGTGTTCCGCGACCGGTCAAGGAGTTGAAGGCATTTGCAAAAGTAAATCTGAAGCCGGGCGAGAGCAGGCGTGTAACCCTTTCGCTTGAGCGGGGGGCGTTCTCCTTCTACGACGTTCAAAAGAACGATTGGAGTACAGAGCCGGGAGATTTTACAATTTTCGTTGGCAGCTCTTCCGACAACATTCAACTGCGGGGCAAGTTCACCCTCACGCACTAAAAACAAAATACCGACTTACTTCCATGCAAAAGTGGCGAGCGCTCCTGCCGGCAGAGTGTAGTTGAACGACTGGCCTTTGAAACTTACGGTAAAGGTTCCGGGGTTGCTGGCGGAGTTCAGGACAAGCAGTGCGATCGATCCATCGGGATTCTGAAAGGCAACATCTTCGATGCTGCCGGCGCCGAAAGTATTCGAGTCGATCCGGTGCGCACCCGGGGCGACAAACTTTCCCAGATGCCCGAGGATGTAGTACTCCACGTTAAATGTGACAGTGGCGGGCGAAACGCTGTCGTCGATCGTAACCACGCCGCGACAGTTGGAGCAGGTGCCGTTCTTGGGGCCGGAGTTCTGATCGAGAGCCAGATTCCAAATGGAGACGCTGCGGGCCCAGTTGCGCGTGGCGCCGATCAGCAAGTGCTCTGCGTTCCAAACCAGGTCGCCGGCAAAGCTTGATGAAGTAATGCCCGAGCATTCTGTGAACCAGATGTCTTTCGCGGGGAAGGCTGTTCTTACAGTCGACTGCGCGCTCGGATCGCCAGCGTAACAGTGAAACGACGTCCCCGCTACATACTGCGCAGCGGAACTGCCGAGCAACGACTCCGCATACGATGTGTTGTCCCAATTGTGTTCGTAGCCGAATATCTTCACATTTCCCAGCCCAGCATTGCTGAGGCCCGGTCCGAGATAGTTCGCAATAAATGTTGATTCGTCGCTCGCGGCGAGATATTCGGACGGGTATCCCGGAGTCGAGTAAAGGGGCTCGTTTTGCACGGATAACGCATAGATCGAGATGCCCTGCTGCTGGTAAGCCTGCACGAAATCGACAAAATACTGCGCCAGGCTTGGGAAGTAGGTCGTGTTCATGTTCCCGCCGTTCATTGTGCTGCTTGTTTTCATCCACGCCGGCGGACTCCATGGGAGTGCGACGACCTTCATGCCCGGATTGATAGAGAGAGCCTGCTTCACAAGCGGAATCATGTAGGTGACATCGTGCGCTATCGAAAAGTTGGTGAGATTCGGATCTGTCGCGCCCGAGGCCACGTCGTCGTAACTATAGTTGCCACTCGCCGAGAAGTCGGTTGCGCCCATGGGCTGGCGCAGAAAACTGATACCGACGCCACTGCTCGGACTGAAGAGTTGTTGCATCAATGTACTCTGTTGCGAAGCACTGAGCTTGTTCCATATCAACCACGCGGAGGAATCCGTCAGGGAACCGCCAAACCCGTCCATCTGCTGATACTGGGTTGTGGCGTCCACCGTAACCACGAGGCCATCGGTTTTTCCTCCGGTTGCAAAGGAGACGTTGGGCTGCGCTTGCAGCAGCATCGCCCGGTCACCGGTAGTTTCGACGACCTCTACACTCGGCCCGCCGGACGTAGTTTGTGTGGTGTCGCTCGAATTGGGGCAGCCACTCATGAAAAGGCAGGCGATGCATACCAACAAAAACTGGAAAAGTCTGCCGATCTCGGGCAGACGGTCTCGGGCATCAGGTCGAACATCAAGTCGAACTTCAGTAGAAATCATGTGTACCCGAAAACTGCTAGTCTGCGCCGCAAAGATACGCATAGCATTTACTTCCACGCCAGCGTCGTAACGGAATCACCGGCTAGTGTCAGGTCCGCTACCCACGCGCCAATCTGCAACGCCACCGGACGTGCCGCAGCTGTGTTGGTCACTACCAAAACTCTCTGGCCGTCGGGATTCTCGCAGGCCACATGATCCACATCTGGCATAACACCCTGAGAATCGAACCGGTGTGCACCGCGGCGAATCGAGCGCGAGAAATGCGCGAAGGCCCAGTACTGTCCGCTGCGCGTGATCTCTTTCGTCTGCGAATCAATTGTGACCAGTCCGCCGCACGGGAAGGGCCCAATGTTCGGGCGGCCCTTTTCGTCGAGCGCGAGATTCCAGCCCGTTAGCGACTGACACCAATTGCGCAGAGCCCCGGTGAACGTTCGCCCCCATTCACTCCAGTCCGTGGCATAGCGAGGACTGGTGATGTCAGGGCCGCCTTCGGTCCAGTACATCTCAGCATCGGGATGCGCGTCGTGAACCTTGGACATCATGTCGGCGCCACCGACATAGCCGTGCCACGCAACCGCGTTGGCGTACTTGCGCAAGTCTGGATCATCGAGCTCGCAAATCGCCCGGCCCCACAAGTTATAGTTGTGATCGAGCAGCCAGACTTTTGTGGGAATCCCGTTGGCTTTTAACACGGGACCCAAATGCTGTTTCACAAATTCGATTTCATATTCTTGCCCCCACAAGCAGGCAGGCATGCGGCCGTCCTGATCGGTGTCTACCTCGTTCTGTGAAGTGACGGCCTGGATTGGTACGCCCTCGGCGGCATAGGCCTGCAAGAACTTTACGAAGTATTGCGCGTAACTCGCGAAATATTTCTTTCGGATCGAGCCGCCCAGCATGGAGCCGTTCGCTTTCATCCAGCCAGGCGGACTCCATGGAGAGGAAAACAGAAAGATGTCAGGATTTACCTCGCGAGCCTGCCGCAACGTCGGGAGGACGTACGCGCGATCGTGATCGATGGAGAAACGTTGCAAGTCAGGATCAGGTTCGCCTTCATCAAAGCTGTACAGTTCGGTCGAGTAGTCGCTTGCTCCGATGGAGGTGCGACAAACGTTGAGTCCCATCTCCGAAGGGTGAAAAAGTTCATGAAACAACTGCCCGCGCGCTTCTGCGGACAGCTGATTAAACATGTAGCAGGACGCATCGGTGAAGGCGGCTCCGAAGCCCAGAATCTCCTGAAATTTCTTTTCCGGGTTCAGCGCAATGACCTCTGCGGTGGGCTTGGCGGAATCTTGCCGCCACGACAGAGCAGGCAGGCGCTCAAATCGCCGCTTCTCATCGGTTACCCGCACGCTGATATTACCCGCTCCGGAACTTGCTGAACTTGCTGAACTAGGCGAACTCTGGGCCGGCAGTGCATCGAAAGCCATGCCAGCGGCGAGTCCGGCACCGGACAGCTCAGGAAATCGCGTCTCGTGTGCTCCGACATGTTGCCCCTCAAACTCCAAAATAAACGTCGCTGACAAGAATCTCATGCGTGTCAAATCACATTCTTAGACTTAAAGTTTTCCACGCGGCAAGAGTCAACCCGCTGCCGGGGAGTAGCCCTGCATTTAGCCTTGAGCTTCCCCCGGCCGCTAGTTTCGGCTACTCTAATGCGGGCACGGGATTGGTAGACACTTTGCGAAGGCGGCTCAGTTCGACCTCACACTTCGTATCCACGCCGAACGGAACCATGCGAAATGGTCGCGTTGGTACTTCATTTGGGCGAGCGTTGCTGATGGTCGCCAGGTTGGTCATTGTAGCGGGGGCTCTCAGCGCCGGCGCTCGGGCTCAGGTGCGGCCTTCTTCGAAGCCACTCCCCACTCTCACCCATATCGATCAGATCCGCCGTCTGAAGCCAGACCAAGCCTCTCTGGGTTATCCAGTGCTAGTTCGTGGTGTAATCACGATGGATGCTCCGGCACCAGACTTCATCGTGCAAGATGCGACAGCTGGCATCTATGTGGAGGGCAGCGGTTCCCCCAAATTTCCCCACCTGCTCAGCCAGTTTGTAGAAATCGAAGGGGTGACAGGGCCCGGCAAGTTCGCACCTGTAATTCGTGAGATGAAGCTGCGCGTGCTCGGCAAAGGAGTGCTTCCCAAACCGCAACTTCTTCCTTTCTTTGAGCTCGCAAATGGGCAAGAGGATAGTCAGTGGACAGAAGTGCGGGGCATCGTGCGGTCTGCAGCCGTCGATCGAACCTCCTGGCGGGAAGCCACGTTAGCCATGCACATTGCTTCTGAAGGGGGTGAGTTCAATGTCCGGGTTCCAATCGCCCGCGAACAGGACTTTTCCTCGTGGGTCGACAGCGAAGTCGTGATTGAAGGCGTGTGCGGCAGCCTATATAACGCCAACCGGCAACTCACCGGCATCCTGTTCTACGTTCCCCGCTTGAGCTTCATTCGAGTGGAAGCCCCTGCCACCGAAGTTCCACTGTCGGAGTTGCTGCGGTTTGCGCCGATGGAGGGAACGCGGCACCGGGTGCGCGTGCGCGGCATCGTTGCCTACCAGCAGCAGGGCAGCGCTCTCTTTCTTCAGAGTCAAGGCAAGGGACTCCGTGTGCTTACGCGGCAGGGCACGCCTCTTGAGATCGGGGACCTTGTAGACGTGCTGGGTTTTCCCGCCATGGGTGACTCGGCGCCGATGTTGGAAGACGCCGTATTTCGTCGCTTAGGCCACGAGAAAGCGCCGGAACCGGTGAGGCTTAACCTCAATGTGAATTGGGAACAGTTCGACGGCGCAGTCGTGACCACCGATGCGAAGTTGCTCAACCGCCAGGCTCAACCGGATGGCCTCCGACTCATGCTCCAGAGCGGCAATACGTTTTTTGACGCGACTGTGCCCACGGGAGTGATTGCGGAGCGTCTGCTGTCGATCCCGCTGAATAGCGAGGTGCGCGTCACCGGTATTTGCCTGGTTCGTAGCGGAGGGTTGTGGCAGACTCCACAGTCGTTACGCCTGATGCTGCGCATACCGCAAGATGTCGTGGTTCTGGGGATTCCGTCGTGGTGGAATTTGCGCCACACCCTCTGGCTTTTGGGAATCACAGGAACCGTCCTTCTGGCAGTGACGGTGTGGATGGTAGTGCTGGGGCGGCGATTGCGAGAGCAGATGGCCCTGTTTCGACAAAAGTTGAGAAGTAGCGCGGTGCTCGAAGAGCGCAATCGGATTGCCCGCGAGCTTCACGACACACTGGAACAGGATCTTGCCGGGATCACCATGCAACTGGACCTGGCGGTCGATTGCTTTCAGCAGGCGCCTGGCGTGGCCCAGCACGCGCTGGAAACGGCGCGCGACATGAGCCGTCACAGCATGGTGGAAGCCCGCCGTTCGGTGTGGGATTTGCGCTGCCAATTGTTGCAAGATGGAGATCTCGTCTCTGCGTTAACGCAGATTGTCGAGCCACTCGTCCCGCGCGGACAAACCAAGGTCGACTTCAAGATCCAGGGCAGCCCCGTGCGCCTCCCCGGGCCGGTCGAGATGAACCTGCTGCGCATCGGGCAGGAAGCTGTCGCCAATGCCGTGAAACACGGTCGCGCCCGGCAAGTCTCCATCGAGTTGCAGTATGCCACCGCATCTGTGTGCCTGACCGTGATTGATGACGGCCAGGGTTTTGCGGTCAAGCAATCGTCCCCTGCAGGCCATTTCGGACTCGTCGATATGCGTGAGCGCGCGCAATCGATGGGAAGCCATTTGAGGATCGAGAGCGAACCTGGACGTGGAACGCGCATTGCAGTGGAGATTCCACTTCATAACACGGAAGCGATCGATGAAGAGCTTAAAACCAATACGTATTCTGGTGGTTGACGATCACTTCATGGTTCGCATGGGTCTCTCTGCGTCACTGAACGTGGAACCCGACATGGAAGTGGTGGCCGAGGCGGGCACCGGCCAGGCCGCGCTCGAGGCTTATCGTAAACATCGGCCCAACCTGGTGATGATGGACCTCCGTCTGCCGGGAATGAGCGGTACCGACTGTACTGCCGCGATCCTTCACGAATTCCCGGATGCTTGCATCCTCATGCTTTCTACGCACTCTGGGGAAGAGGAAATTCATCGCGCGATACAGGCGGGCGCGCGGGGATATATCGTCAAGAGCATCATCCGAGAGGAACTTCTGCGCGCCGTGCGTGAGGTTCATCAAGGGCGGCAGTACATGGATCCCATCGTCGCATCGCAAATGGCCGAGCGCCGCTCCCATCGCTCCCTGAGCGCCCGCGAAGTGGAAGTGTTGCGGATGGTGGCTAAGGGACAAGGGAATAAGGAAATCGCGAGTGCGTTGAATATCGCGGAAGTGACGGTGAAACTGCACGTGAGTCACGTCCTGGAGAAACTCAGCGTAAAGGATCGCACCCAGGCGGCGACCGTTGCGCTGCAACGCGGAATTATCTTTCTTGACTAATGGGATGAACCTGCGCTAGAACGCGTAGCTGTAGGGTGAAAGCAATCCCCGAAAGTAGTTAGCTGTACGAAAGTAGTATTGACACTTTCCCCCTAGTGGCTTTCTATTAATGCGTTTGCATTACCCTTTTCGCTCTGGTCATCGAGGAGGGGGGTGCTTTCAAACCTGACCGTGACTGAGGGGATGTGTCTCCTTAGGCGTGGGCGGGCGACCGAGGGTCTCAACTCCGGCTGAAAAAAAATTGAACGGTTGATACGGTAGGCGATTCCGGGAGGCAGTTCCATGACGAACTTGCTGAAAATGAAGCTATGGGTCTTGTCCTTTTTGCTGGCTTTTGGAAGCGGGGCAGGCTTCGCGCAAAGCACAAACGCCGGCGACATCCGCGGCAGCGTAACCGACTCTTCGGGGGCCTTGGTTCCCGCAGTGACAGTCACGGTTACGAATGTCGATACGGGCGAGTCAAAGATTTACACCACCAACGACGCGGGGCTGTACGACACGAATTCGATCGTAACGGGCTCTTACACGGTTACTTTTACGAAGGGCGGGTTTGAGAAATTGACTCGCGGCCCGGTCACGGTACAAGTCGGTTTCACCACGGTTAACGGCGACCTGAAGGTCGGCGCGGAGACGCAATCGGTGGAGGTCTCGGCTGACGTGCCACTGCTGCAGACCGAAACCGGCGATCAAAGCACGACGCTATCGGCAAAAACCATGGTCGAGTTGCCGCAAGTGACCCAGGACTGGGAGAACTTTACGATCCTGCTTCCCGGCGCTGCTGGATGCAGCAACAATAACGACGGTGCGTGCTCACAGGGGACAAACAATCCTGGCCAGGTAGTCGCGGTTAACGGAAATCTGCCTTACAGCAACATCCTCGCCGACGGAGCATCCACGACGCTCTCGCATAGCCAGAATGCGAACCCGTCCACTTTCGAGAACGTCTCCGAATTACAGGTCAATACGTCGTCCTTTTCGGCCCAGTATGGCATCGGTGGAATCATCTTCAATCAGGTCACGAAGAGCGGGACAAATAAATTTCATGGGACCGCTTACGATTTCATTCAAAACGACGCCCTCACTGCGTATCCCTATGAATTTGGCCTAACCAAGAAGCAGGCTGGGCCGATCCCTTTCTTGCGGTACAACAACTTCGGTGGTGCCATCGGCGGGCCGATTCTGAAGAACAAGATGTTCTTCTATTTTAACTACGACCAGATTGTGAACCATACTAACAATCACGGTTACGACACCCTTCCGACGGACGCCAATATTGGCGGTGACTTCACCGGCATCAACGCCCTTTACGATCCGACCACTCAGACAATCGCGCATGACGCGCTAGGAAATCCCTACCCGGTCCGACAGAGTTTCGCGTCCGAATATGGAAATGGAAACAAGATTCCAACCAACTTGTTCGACCCGGTAGCTGCGAAATTCCAACAAATGTTTTTTCCGACGACTGGGAGCCATCCATCCTTCCTGACTCCAATTCCCGGCGGCCAGTCCATCGGAGGCGAGGGGCAGCCAAACAACAACTGGCACTATAACCAGTTAGTCTCCGACCCGGCAAAACGCTATTTCGGTCGCTTGGACTGGGACGTCCGCTCGAACAACCGCATCACAATGTCGGATACTCAGGCCGATTTCACTTACCCAGGCCTTAGCTCTATTTCCAACTGCCCCGTGGGTTGTCAGAACGGTTATGTGGACAACAATAACGCGCAGATCACGGATGTATGGAACATCAGTTCCACTATCGTGAACGAGTTCAGGGTCGGCTACACCAACCAGATGAACTACTTCACCGACAGTTCGTTGAGCAAAGGCTATGCCGCTCAACTGGGCTGGCAGTTTGGTAAGGTGGATGATTTCCCAGGGTTCGAGACCACTGGTACCTATCCGTACTCATGGCTCACACCGGGTACCAATTCGATCTATAAAGAACACGTGTTCGACTATTCCGATGTCGTCACCATGATCCGCGGCAAACACATTCTTCATTTTGGCGGAGAGTTATTAGCGTATCGGGACAACTCCACCGCTTGGGGGAACAAAACCGCGGGCAATATGCAGTACTCTGGGCAATACACCAAACAGTGGACCACGGATCCCGCCGTCTGCGGAGCAGGTGCGAAAGGTGCAGCCTGTACCGTCCCGGGAACCGGATTTGAGTACGCTGACTTCCTGCTGGGGTACATCAATAACTGGCAGGCGAATGTGAGTCCCGAGTACGGAGCGCGCCTGAAGAGTCCACAGATGTTTGTTCAGGACGATTTCAAAATCCGTCCGAACCTGACCATCAACCTTGGTCTACGCTGGCAGATCAACCATGGATGGAACGAAGTTTCCGGCAACATAGCGACCTTCGATCCGACGGTGAACAATCCGGCGACCAATACCCTGGGCGCCGCGTGGTTTGCGAGCACACATGCCAATGGCCGTACCGCGCTCGAAGCGAACAGGTACAACACGTTCTTGCCGCGCGTCGGATTCGCTTGGGCCATGCGACCCAACATGACGGTGCGCGGAGGCTTCGGGCTTTACGCTTACAACTGGAGCCTGGATACCTACGGCACAGGTATGGGAAGCTCCTTTGGTGCTTCGGGCAACTACACCGATCCCAGCAACGGCATCACTCCAGCAGCGCTTCTGGGCGGGAATGGGAACATTGTCACTCCCGTCACGGGTGGAGTCTCAACTGCTCCTCTGCCTTTTACATTAAGTTCACAGAATCCAACCCGCTTCAACGGTGTGGGATTTAATACCCTGGCGTACCACACTCCAGTTCCCAAGATTTATCAGTGGAACTTCGGGGTCGAGCGTTCGTTGACGACGGATATCGTGGCCGAGGTGGCTTATGTGGGAAGCCATGGCTTCAACCTTGCCTTCCCGGTAGACATCAACCAGGTGCCACAGTCCAAATGGGCGTCGAGCGATTCGCAATTTCGACCGTACCCGAACTATCAAGGCATTACAGGAAGCAGCAGCCAGACGGACGCAATTTCAAACTACCACTCGCTGCAGACGTCGATCACGAAACGAATGACCAGAGGGCTAAGCCTTAGCTTCAATTACACATGGTCACACTTCCTCGACGATATGGATTCCTCCGGCTGGGGCAGCCGTGGCGGCACGCAACCCTATCAAAATTCGTACGATCCGGGGGCCAACTATAGCAATTCCAACTTCGATGTGCGGCATGCCTTCAAGGGCTACGCCGTTTATCAACTGCCCTTCGGCAGAGGGAAGCAGTTCCTGAGCGGCAGCCGCTGGGTCGACGAGGCAGTCGGCGGATGGCAGATTTCGGGAACAGTTGTTCGTCAGAGCGGCCAACCCTTCACTGTTTATGGGGATCAGGCCAACTATTCGCTTGCTGGCAACGTATTTCCAAACTGGAACCCCGGTGTCAACTGGAAGCCAGCGCACCAAGGCGTTACTCAATGGTTTAACTCGTCGGCATTCACCAAGCCGGCAGATGGAACTTGGGGAAACGTGAGGCGGAACAGCCTTTACGGGCCGCACCTGAACGTCTTCAACATGTCCGCTGCCAAATCCTTCGGGCTGCCGTGGGAGGACGTCAAGATTGAGTTTCGTGCCGATGCGTCAAACGTATTTAATCACCCCAGCTTCCAAAATCCGGGTGGTGTCAACCTTGGCAGTTCCTCTGGCGTCGGCACCCCATACACAAGCACGGACACCATCAGCAACGTCAACGTTGGCGGGCGCAATCTGCAACTCATGCTCCGCGTGACCTTCTGACGGTAGGCAAATCGAGATGTCACGAGACGGCGATTCGTCGCCGTCTCTTTTTTTGGCCTTGTGCCTATGATTTACCCTAACCTGGGTGCCTCACAATGATTGCAAAGCTCGGAATGGCTTTTGCTAGGCTCTTTCTTTTGCTCGCCGCTACGGTGTGCCTGTCGCAGGTACCAGCCGACAAGCAGCAGGAGTTTGCGGCGCACATGCAAAAGGCACGCAGCTACCTCGATCAAAAGCAGCCTGCTCTGGCGATTCCGGAGTTCGAGGCCGCGGTGGCCATCGATCCCGAAAATGTAGACGCGCAGGCCAATCTGGGCGTTCTGCTGTTCTTTCAAGGAAAGGCGGCCGAATCCATTCCTCACTTTCGCGCCGCGCTGCAGCGGCAACCTGGCCTGGCGAAGATTCAAGGCCTGTTGGGGATGGCGGAGAGCCGCACGCTGGACTCTGCCGATGCGCGCCAGGATATGGAAGCCGCCCTCTCTGCGCTCTCCTCATCTCAGGACCGGCGGTTTCAGGTGCAGCTTGGTCTGGAGCTTGTCGGCCTCGACACCGAAAGCGGCGATCTGGAAAAAGCTGCGGCCGTCATAGCGCAGTTGAGAAAGTTAGATCCCGAGAACCCTGAGGTCCTCTACGCCGGCTACCGCACCTATTCCGATCTCGCGGGCGAGTCGATGCTCGCACTGTCGCTGGCTGCGCCCGACTCGGCGCAGATGCATCAGTTGTTGGCGCACGAAGACACTCGCCAGGGAAATACCACAGGCGCAATCGCTCAGTATCGCAAGGCGATCGCCATCGAGCCGCATCTTCCCGGCGTTCATTTCGAACTGGCCGAACTGCTCCATACCTCGACCGACGAGGCTGCAAAAAAAGAGGCGGAACAGGAATACCACACCGCCCTGCGGGAAAATGCTCAGGATGAGAAGTCGATCCTGAGACTCGCAGAGATCGACGCGCAAAAAGGAAATGCCGAGCAGTCTTATAACGAATACACGAAAGCCGTCGAACTGCAACCGGCAGATGCGGATGCCAAGCTTGGATTGGCCAAGGCTTTGCTTGGGATGAACCAGTCGGACAAGGCACTGCCGCTGCTTGAACAGGCCGTCCAACTGGAACCGACCAACACCACCGCCCACTACCGCTTGGCGACGCTCTATCGGACGATGGGGCGCGCAGACGATGCCAAGCGCGAACTGGAACTCTACCAGAAGTTTAAAGACATGAAAGAGAAGCTGCGCGCACAGTATAAAGAGCTGCTGGTTCAGCCCAAAGAAATTCGTGCGAACGAATTGGATGAAAAAGAAAAATAGAACCGGGGTTCGGAGCATCCCTGCAGCGTCGAAGGTGCTGCCCGTCGCGTTTCTCCGATCCTTATTTCTCCGAACCATCATGGGGCTTTCGATCCTGTGCCTCAATATCTGCGCGATGGGACAAATGGGAACGCCCACCCCGTTGCCGCCCGCCGAGCGCCAAAAGGCGGAGGCTGAGAACAAGGCAACGGGCGTCCTTCCCAACTATCCACGCCTGGTCGACATCACCGATTCCACCGGCATTCATTTCGAGCATCTGTCGAGTCCCGAGGCCAAATACATTGCGGAGTCCATGAGCGGAGGAGTCGCGCTGATCGATTACGACCGCGACGGCTGGCCAGACATTTATTTTACGAATGCGCAGAGCGTGGATATGGCTCTGCACGGCGTCAAGGCTCGAAGCGCTTTATTTCATAACAATCACGACGGCACATTCACCGATGTTACCGACAAAGCGGGAGTGGGTTATCCCTGCTGGGCGATGGGCGCGGTGGTTGGCGACTACAACAACGATGGCTGGCCTGATCTTCTCGTGACGTGTATGGGCGGTGTCGTGCTCTATCGCAACAACGGCGACGGAACGTTCACCGATGTGACCAGAGCCAGCGGGCTTGGCAGCGACTCCGGATGGGCGACCGGAGCCGCCTTTGGCGATTACGACGGCGACGGATGGGCTGATCTTTTCATATCGCATTACGTTGATTTTCACATCGACGATCTGCCCGCATTCGGGTCCAGCAAATCCTGCAAGTACCTGGGACTCGATGTGCAGTGCGGCCCGCGCGGGCTGAAAGGATCGCCCGACAATCTCTACCACAATAACGGGGACGGAACGTTCACCGATGTATCGAAGAAATCTGGAGTCGACGATCCCGAGCGCCGTTATGGCCTGACCGCGGTCTGGTCCGATTTCGACAATGACGGCAAGCTCGACCTCTTTGTTACCAACGACGGCCAGGCGAACTACTTGTACCGTGGCGACGGCGCGGGAAAATTTACAGACGTCGCCCTTACTTCCGGCGTGGCGGCGAATGAGGACGGTCTGGAACAGGCCAACATGGGAGTAGCCCTCGGCGACTATTTGCACACCGGGCGCATGTCTCTGCTGCTATCGCACTTTGACAACGAGTACGCCGCTCTTTATCGCAACGATGCTGGAATAAATAACGGAGGGATGAACTTCGCCGATACGTCGATCGCTTCCGGCATTGCCCGAGGCACGCAAGGTTATGTGGGCTGGGGAGACGCGTTCGTCGACTTCGACAACGATGGCTGGGAAGATTTCTTCCTGGTCAACGGACACGTATATCCGCAGGTAGACCGCGCTCGTACGGCAGCCCGATACCTGGAGCCGAAATGCCTGTTTATCAATCAACGGGACGGAACCTTTAAGAACGCAAGCAAGCTCGCTGGAGACGCGCTTCAGATCGAGCAAGTGAGCCGCGGGCTGGCTGTAGGCGATCTCTTCAACGACGGAAAATTGGAGGCGGTCGTCGAAAATCTGGTGGGCAAGCCCATGATTCTGCGTCCCGAAGGAGGCCCGCAAAATCATTGGGTGAGTTTTCAATTGGAAGGCGTAGGAGAGAAGAGTAATCGACTGGCTTTGAATGCGCGCGTGCGTACCACAGCAGGAGATCTCTTACAGACGGGCGAAGTCCTCAGCGGCGGAAGTTACTTGTCGCAGCACGATCTCCGCATACACTTCGGGCTGGGCAGTCATGAGCGCGTCGATCAGGTCGAAATCTTGTGGCCGGGTGGGAAAAAAGAAACGCTGACCAATCTGGCTGCCGACCGCTTCTATGTTGTGCGTGAAGGGCAAGGCGTGATTTCCAGCAAATTGCCCGAGCGCCGAGCGAAGCTCCCTTAGCATGACCATCGAACACATGATCACCAGCACAACCGCAAGTCGACTCCATGCATTTCTGTTTATCGCTGCGCTGGTTGCTGCCGCGGGAGTTTTCGTGCGTGCGCAGAGCGCGCCCCATCCCGCCGAATCTGCCATGATGCGGCAAGTCCACCAGGCGCTCACCCTCGCCGAGCACGGGGACAAGCAGGGAGCAATGAATCTTGTGCTCAGCTTGCTGGCGCAGCATCCTGATTTTGTGCCGGCAATCAAATTGAAGGGGATGTTGCTCGAGGAGGCCGGCCATCATTCAGAAGCCGCTGCCACCTACGAGGGAGGGCTCAAACTCGCACCGAATGACGCTGATCTCCTGCTGAAAACAGGCATCAACAAACTCTCCGCCGGCGAGAAGGAAGAAGCCATCAAGCGCTTACAGCACTGCATCCGGATTCTCCCCGGCGATGGTGACGCTCATTATTATCTCGCCCAGGCTTATCACCTCAGTGGGCAGGACGACCTGGCGCTGCGTGCCATCCGACAGAGCGCGAAGGCTGAGCCCGATAATCCCTCAGTCCTCCAGAAGTATGGAGAACTACTTAGCAGCACGAAGGACGCTCAAGCAGGACTTGAGTGGCTGCTCAAGGCGCAGCGCCTCGATGCAACCTTGCCGCGGCTCGATTATGACATCGCGCGGGCGCATTACAGCTTGATGGATCTCGCCGACGCCGAAAAGTTCGCCGCTCGAGCCACAGCGACTTCTCCTAGCGATGTGAATGCGCTGCGTCTGCTCGCGGAAGTGCAGCTGAAGCTCTCGAAGTGGCAGGAAGCCGAAAATGCTTTCCAGCGCGTTCGCGCGCTGAAGGCGGACGACGCCGAGTTGCTGTTGGGATTGGGACACTGCCAGGTGGAGTTGAAGGAGTATCCGGCCTCTGTCGAGACGCTGCAATCCGTTTTGCGGCTGGAGCCCACGCAGTTGCTGGCGCATTTCTATCTGTCGCGCGCGTATGCCGGCATGGGCAGAACAGCGGATGCTGAGCACGAAGCCGCCCTCCATCACCTCATGATGGACCGGGCAACGTTCGTTCGCAGCGTCGCGGAAGGAGAACGGGAAAATGGCATCAGAGCGCAGGTGCGCAAATGTTTGAACGAGCATCGCGAGCAGGACGCGCTGCGGCTCTACTCGGACTCCTTCAAGGGGACTTCATCGACGCCGGCGGACGCACATGTTTTCATCGGGATGATGTATCTGTTCATGGATAACACCGAAGACGGTCTACGCAATCTTCATCAAGCGCTGAAACTCGATCCCCACGTTCGAGGAGCTCACACCTATGAAGGAATTCTTGCGCTGAAAAACAATGACCTGAACAAGGCCGAGAGCGAATTCAATGCCGAGCTGGCGAATGATCCGAATTACCAGACGGCCATCGCTGAGCTGGGAGAAGTCCGCTACCATCAGGGACGGTGGGCGGAGGCGGCGGATCAGTTTTCCAAGTCGCATACCATGACCCCGGAATTGCTTTATCAACTCTGCGACTCATACTTCCATCTGGGAAAGATACAAGACGCCGACCTGACTGCCGAACTGGTAGCAGCCTACGGGAGGACTACTCCGGAGCTCATGAAGGAATTGGCGACGCTACTCAAGAGCAATGGGCAAGCAGATGTGGCGCAGAGGCTGGGGCTGTGAGTAGCGATGGCCTGATACCGTCAAACGATGCGAGATCCCGGAGTTTACGTCTGTAACCTGCTTATTCTACAGTGAGATTCAACGATTTCCACAGGACGGCGACATGCGCGACACTAGAAGTGAACTGTGCTTGAGACTGTGAACGGCATGGTTCTGGGAGAAGCGCAAATGTTCGATCGAAGCCGGTTGCAAAAGTATGCAGTGGAATGGATTGAGAATCAGCCTAGAGACGCCAAATTCCACGTTACCCACATTCAGGATTATCTCGTTGAGTCGTTTCCCTTTGAGTGCCTAGAGGCCGGAAATGTTCCGAGTGGTGAACCCCATTATCTGAACGATGCCAGACAAGCTGTCAGGAGATGCCGTACAGGCCTACGCAAGTGCCGCGTCGGTCGCTGGAAAAAAGGTTGGTGGCAGAAAATTTAGCATCTAGGTTTCGCGATCCTCGGGCGGCGGCAATCATCAACTATGCTGCCAATCATCACTTCGGGCAGCTCCCAGCTTTCGATTGCAACTGGTCCGCATAGTCGTGAATATGTGATTGCAACTTGATCTGCTGCTCAGACAATTCCGTCGCGATCGGAAGTAGGCTTCCCTGCGCAAAAAGGCCTTCATCCTGAGAAGGCAGCCCATCAATCAGGTCGCGGAGGTCTAAGAGTGTCTCTCCCATCTTCTCCTCGATGTCGATATCTGTCGTCAACTGTTCTACGTAGACCATTGGCTTCAAGTATTCGCGCATTTTGGGGTCGGCTTTCTGTCGGGGAGTAAGCTCGGAGAGCGTTTCCGCTTTAAGTTTCCGATCGAACTCAAGGATGTTCGCTTCGATTCGACGTTGTGCCCCAATCTGGAAACGGATTGATTTCAGGTCGGACAGCGCCGCGCGACGCCGATCTTCGATTAACTTTCCCTTAGCGTAACTAAGGTTTAGCCTCCCGACATCGATGCCGCCGATCTGCCCTTGCCACCGATCTGCAGCGGCATCCAATCCACTCATGTAGTCTCGATACTGCGATGCATTCCACAATTGGGCAACGCACGGGTATGCTGTTACGAACCACAAAACGATAAAGCAGACCCTTACAATTTTCATGTCAGCGATTGTACTGCCAGATTCGGCGAGGTGAGAGATTGTTGATAAATCGCCGTTTCACTCACTGGCCCAACATTCACCGCCAATCCTCAGAGTTAAGCGACCCTCCTTACGGCGCACTCTCAGTTACCGTAAGAATCTGATCCGCCTTCACGCTCTTCAGCACCTGCTTGATTCCGCTCGGCCATGTCAGCTCAATGGAATCGATCACGGCCGCAGACCCCAGGCCAAAGTGCACCCGCTTGTCGCTGGAGGAGTTGTAGCCCACCGTCGTTGTCGCCTCGTTGTATTGCGATCCGAGACTGGTCGTGATTTTGACTTTCGTGCCTAGTCCGTCGCGGTTCGATTTCACTCCGACCAGCTTGAGAATGATCCAATGATTATTGTTCTTCGTGCGATTCATCAGAATCTTGGGGGGACCGTTCAGAACCGTCACAACAATGTCAATGCTGCCGTCGTTGTTAAGGTCGCCAAATGCCGCGCCGCGATGAGGCGCCGGGAGCGAGAAACTCGCGCCGGCCTTTGAGCTCAGGTCCTCAAACGTTAGACTGCCCTTGTTGCGATACAGTCCGTTGGGCAGCGCGAACGGCCTGTGCGCCACTTCCATGGCGTTATCGAGAATGTCGGCATTGGCGGTGAATACGTCCTTGTACCCGTCGTTGTCAAAATCATATTCCCCAGCTCCCCAGGCGGTTGAGCGGCTGGTGATGGCCGACATTCCTGACGCGGCGGTGACGTCCTGAAATTGGCCATCCCCCAGATTCTTGTAAATGGGAAAGCCTTCGCCGAACATCGCAGTCTGGAATATGTCGGGCTTGCCGTCGTTGTCGAGATCGCGGAAATCCGTGCCCATTCCGGCTACAACGTTGCCGAATGCGTTGTAGGCAACTCCTGCCGTTATGCCGACCTCGGTAAACGTGCCGTTGCCGTTGTTGTGGAACAGGTAATTCTGGAATGTATCGTTGGAAACGAAGATGTCGGTAAATCCATCGTTGTCATAGTCGGCGAACGACAGTCCCATCGCTTTGCCGATGTACTGGGAAATGTGAGACTGCTCGGATACGTCGGTAAAGGTTCCATCGCCGTTGTTGCGATAGAGAATGCTCGGAGTTCCCAGAAAACCGACCGGCGAGCAGTAAGCCGGAATTCCGGCCTGCATGCAGTGCGTCGCAGTTTTCATATCGTAGTTCAGATAGTTGGCCACAAACAGATCGAGCAGCCCGTCGTTGTTGTAATCAAACCACCCGGCATCTGCTCCCCAGGCTTTCCCATACTTGGGGATCACTCCGCTCACGCCTGCTTTCTCCGTTACGTCGGTGAAAGTACCGTCGCCGTTGTTATGGAGAAGCTGATTCCGGTTCACGCCGGTGATGTAGAGATCGACGAATCCATCGTTGTCATAGTCGCCCGCCGCCACTCCCATCGCATAACCGATGCCCTGCA
>Ga0210410_10001560_pt1 | contig 21347 bp, 18 predicted proteins | sample IncBWC4MmetaG_FD_161058 | JGI IMG/M metagenome (GOLD analysis project Ga0210410, IMG submission 161058) | Forest soil microbial communities from Barre Woods Harvard Forest LTER site, Petersham, Massachusetts, United States - Inc-BW-C-4-M | ecosystem: Environmental > Terrestrial > Soil >... | reverse complement strand
AGGGGAATCCCAACGATCAGCACGGCGTAAGTGAGCAGCGGCACCAATCTGGGTCGTTTGATTGCTCCGGTAATCATCAGTCCGGTGAGAATGACGTAACAGCTGATTTCGAAGGGAACCGTCCAAAGCGCCCCATTCACCTCGGGCGATGGATTGGTCTCGAATACGCCCGGAAGCGAGTAATGGATCCAGCCCACGATGTTGAGGAAGTAGCTAAAGAAAGCTGCGTCAGTAAAATAAAGGCTCGCAGGCAGCGTCGTTACCAGCGGGCCGATCAGAAGCGCTGCAAAAAAGATGTCAGCGACGAGCGCCGGTACAATGCGCGCAGCGCGGTTCAACAAGAAGTTCCTGGCAGAAAGGCGCATGCTGCTTCCTGCGACGAGAAACCCGCTTAAAGCGAAAAACATCGGCACCAGCATGTATTCGGAAAACCAAAAGGCGGACGCCCTTGCCATTTCCAGATGCCCGCTCAACTGCACGGTGTGCCAAGCGATGATCGAGGTTGCCAAAAATATCCGCAGGAAATCAAAGCCTTGGCCGAAGCCCTTTTGCTCGTCCAGGGCGGAACCTAGGGTTTGCATTTGGTACATTCCTGGGACCTGAAGCCCCGCCTTGTGGGGCCCTCCACGACACAATCTGAACAGGAAGGTAGACGGTAAGCGCTAACCTCTCATTAAGGCCTCAACTACGAATCAATCTGAAACCCGTGTTTTTCTGTCGACCGCGTACTCGTCAGGCAGTTCATCGGCGTCCTTCGCCGCTTCGATCATGGAATCTCCGCTGCTCAGGACTTTCCTCGCTCGCGTTCAAGCGACCGGGTGGGACATGGGAAATAGTGTCCCGGCGGCCATGGCCATCGACCACATGGACCAGAAGCAGTCAGGGTAGCAGGCATCACGCCAAATCCGGCGGCGCGATCGTGCAGCAGGTTTTGCCTGACGTTCGCGACGAGTCAGCTGAATGGAAGTTCGGCCAGAAGGCGAGCGGCAGGCGGATCGCCGCGGCGTCACTGCAGCGGCCCGGTTTTGGTCCACGTGCGGAACGGCCATCGACGGCGCATGATTCGGCGCTGGTCCCGCCGGGTTAATATCCTGATATATTTTGGAGATCCAGAGTGCGCGTCCGGAGCGACGCGCAAGCTCAGTCCTGGACGCCGTAGCGATGCAGGTCGTTGCCGGAATTATCGAGCCAGCTCTTGGCGCGCTCGACATGACCGCAGACCCGGGCGACCACCTTCCAGAACCGCGGCGAATGGTTCATCTCGACCAGATGCGCCACTTCATGCGCGGCGAGATAGTCGAGCACATAAGGCGGCGCCAGGATCAGCCGCCACGAAAACGACAGCGAACCGGCCGACGTGCACGAACCCCAGCGGCTCGACTGGTCGCGGATCGACAGCCGCCTTACCCTGACGTTGAGCGCCTCGGCGTAGTATTGCGCCGCCTTGTGCAGGTCGCGACGGACTTCGCGCTTCAGGTAATCATGCACCCGCCGCTCGATATGCTCGGGCCCGCCCGCCACGCACAGAATCCGTTCGCCGCTGTCGCGCGTTTCCGTCCACACCGTGCCGCGCTGGCCGACGCGATGTACGATCCTGTGCGCCACGCCGCGCAGCGGCACCACCGTGCCCGGAAGAAACGGCGCCGCTTTCGGCAAGCGGCCGAGACGCGCGGCGATCCAGCCACCGTGACGCTGCGCGAAGTCCTTGGCATCGGCGATCGTGCCGCGCGGCGGCATGGTCAGGATCGCTTCGCGGTCGCTCGGATGAATGCGCAAGGTATAGCGGCGCGCGCGGCGGTGCCGGCGAAGCCGGACCGAGTAGATTTGCGAGCCGTGCTTCACCAAAAGACGAGAAGGTTCGTAAGGCCGCCGATAAAGGAGGGCGCGAGTGGCCATGTCTGCGATTCCGGGGATCAGAAGTCCGCCCGGATTCTGCCATATCCGCCGCCAGTGAAAGCGCTCGGCGCAAAAACAAATCATTTGCCCAATATACAGGGGCTGACCGGTTAATCGGCCCTACAGGATGGGCCTGGAACAAAAATTTTCGGCTGAAAAACCATCCCGGAAGGCCCCTTAAGGAATGAGGTCACACTCATTCCTTCCAGGGGTCGGGAATCGGGGTTTGCGCAGGACAATTCAGGGGGTTAGCACCCCGCCGAATCGACCCCAATTTCGGCTTCCGCGCGGAAGAATGCTTTCAATCGACGCTTTATTCCGCCGCAGAGATCGAAGCCTTCGCGGAAACCAATGAAGGCTTCACAGAAACCAATGAAGGCTTCACGTTTGCGGCCGACATCATGAAATCGACGATGCGCGGCACGATTTCCGACTTGAAACGAGAGCCGTTGAAGACACCGTAGTGGCCGACACCCTTCTGCACGTAGTGCACCCGGCGATGATTCGGGATCGAACTGCACAATTCATGCGTCGCTTCGGTCTGCCCAAGCCCGGAAATGTCGTCCTTCTCGCCTTCCACCGTCATCAGTGCCACGCGCGTGACCTTCGAGGGATCGACCAGCTTGCCGCGATGGGTCATCTCGCCCTTCGGCAGGGCATGTTTGACGAACACGGTATCGACCGTCTGCAGGTAATACTCGGCCGAAAGATCCATGACGGCGAGATATTCGTCATAGAAATCGCGGTGCTTGTCGACCAGATCGCCGTCGCCCTTCACAAGGTTCTTGAACAGGTTCTTGTGCGCGTCCATGTGGCGGTCGAAATTCATGCTGATGAAGCCGTTGAGCTGCAGGAAGCCCGGATAGACGTCGCGCATGACCCCGGGATGCGGAAACGGCACCTTGGTAATGACGTGGTTGCGGAACCAGTCGATGCCGCGCTCGGCAGCGAGGTTGTTGACAGCCGTCGGATTGCGGCGGGTATCGATCGGCCCGCCCATCAGCGTCATCGAGACCGGCACATAGGGATCGCGCTCGGCTTCCATGATGGAAACCGCCGCCACGACGGGCACCGAAGGCTGGCACACCGCCATCACGTGCATGTTGCCGCCAAGCACGTGCATGATCTCGATGAGATAATCGACGTAGTCGTCGAGGTCGAAACGGCCCTCCGCGAGCGGCACCATCCGGGCGTCGGCCCAGTCGGTGATGTAGACCTCATGGGTCGGCAGGAAGGCTTCGACAGTACCGCGCAACAGCGTCGCGTAATGGCCGGACATCGGCGCCACGATCAAGAGGCGGGGCTGCGGGCTGCGCAGCGGCCGCGTCAGCTTGCGATCGAAATACAACAGGCGGCAGAACGGCTTTTCCCAGACGACGCGGATGTCGACCGGCGTGCGCACGCCGTTGACCTCGGTGTCGTTGAGGCCCCATTCGGGCTTGCCGTAGCGGCGGGTGGTGCGCTCGAACAATTCGCAGCCGGCGGCGATCGATTTGCCGAATTCGGTTTGCGACCACGGATTGAGCGGATTCTGAAACAGAATTTTGGTCGCATCGGTCACGGCTCGCGCCGGATTGAGCGACGCGTGCGCCATTTCGTACATCCAGTACATCGGCGTGGTAAGTGCCGGACTGCCTTCGGCCACCAGGGGCGGTGCGCCGCCGAATTCACCAATTGGCATTTAATCCTCGCCTGTTTTGCAACGCAGCATAGTGCCGAATGCGTAATAAAGCGTCAATGGACAGATCGGTATATCTACGTGCGGTACAAGGCGAAAACCTTCAATTCCATGGGATAAGTCCGTTATTCGCCACTCTGGAGCAGCGAGCCGTGGCGGCGGGCGCTGCGTAAAAGCGCAAGAAATGCCGCAAATGACGCCATCAGGAGCACCGCGTTGATGGCGAGCGCCGAGACCATCAGGTCAGTCCGAAACACATGGTCGATCAGAAGCGCCCGCATGCCCTCGAACACATAGGTCGGCGGCAGCGTCCAGGCGACATATTGCAGCCAGTGCGGCAGTACCGTCACCGGATAATAGATGCAGGCCAGCGGCATCACCGCGAACATCAGCGTCCAGACGATGCTTTCGGCGCCGAGCCCATTGCGCAGCACCAGTCCGGAGACGAAAATGCCGACCGACCAGCTGGTGAAGATCAGGTTGCAGAAGAAGGCGATCAGCGGCAGTCCGATGCCATAGAAATTGAAACCGAACAGAGCCATCGCCAACAGCGTCATCGGGATGACGCCAATCGCAAGCCGGATCAGGCTCATCACCATCAGCGAGATCAGAAACTCGATCGGCTTTAACGGGCTCATCAGCAGATTGCCGAGGTTGCGCGCCCACATCTCCTCGAGAAACGAGATCGAGAAACCGAGCTGGCCGCGAAACAGGATGTCCCACAGGATCACCGCGCCGATCAGGGTGCCGCCGGCGCGCGCGAAGAACCCGGCATTCTGCGCGATGTAGGTCTGCAGAAAGCCCCAGGTGATGATCTGCAGCGCCGGCCAATAGAGCAATTCCAGGAGGCGCGGCCACGACGAGAGCAACAGATACCAGTAGCGCAGGATCATCGCATGCACGCGATGTGGCGCGATATCCAGATGGATGATGGCGAGCCTGCTCACGATGCTGCCTCCTGAGCCCGGCCGCGCGCGACGTCGAGAAACACCTCCTCCAGCGTCGCGCGGTTGTAGCGGGCCATGATCTCGTTCGGGCTGTCGTCGTCCTCGATGCGGCCGCGCTTCATGATAATGACGCGGTCGCACAGCCGCTCCACTTCGAGCATGTTGTGCGACGCCAACAGGATGGTCGCGCCGCGGGCCTTGCGGTAGGTGAGGAGGTGCTGGCGGATCCAGTCGGCGGTATCGGGATCGAGCGAAGCCGTCGGCTCGTCCAGCAGCAACAATTCGGGCCGGTTGATCAGCGCTTTCGCCAGCGCAACACGGGTCTTCTGCCCGGCCGAGAGTTTTCCGTTGGCGCGGTCGAGGAATTCGCCGAGATCGAGATCGGCGGCGAGCTGCTCGATGCGCTCGCGCAAGTCTGGCACGGCGTAGAGCCGGCCGAAGATCGTCAGATTCTGCCGCACCGTGAGCCGCATCGGCATGTCGACATAGGGGCTTTCAAAATTCATCCGGCCCAGCACCTCGGCGCTCTGCTCGGGCATCCGATAGCCCAGCACCCGGATGCTTCCGGAGGTCGGCAGCACCAGCCCCATGATCATGGCGATCGTCGTGGTCTTGCCGGCACCGTTGCCGCCGAGCAGCCCGGTCACGCTGCCGCGCGCGATGCGGAACGAGACATCGTCGACCGCGCGGGTGGTCTTGTACACCTTGACGAGGTGCGCGACCTCGATCGCCGCCGACGCGGACGGATCGGCGGCTGGTAAAGGCAACGAGGCTGCGCCGTCATTCATCATGCGGACCGTTCCTTCGGCGGTTCCCTCGGCCGCTGCTTGGCCGCTACTCGGCCGCTACTCGGCCGCTACTCGGCCGCTCCTTGGGCCATTGCCGCGGCAAGCGCAAGGCATTGGATCATGCCCCGCCAGCGGCTGGCAAATTTGTGGTCCGGACCCCGCGCGGCTAGAGTTCCGGCATGACCGACGTCGCCGTCTCCGATTTTCGCCATCCGCGCCGTTATGTCCGTCTGGACACGATCCTGCGGCTGCGCTGGCTCGCCGTGCTCGGGCAACTCGTCGCCATTTTCATCGTCGTGCAGGGGTTCGAATTCGACGTCGAGGTCATCCCCTGCGTCACCATCGTCGGCCTGTCGGCGCTGCTCAACCTCGTGCTGCAGATCGCCTTCAACCCGATGCAGCGGCTGGAGCCGGTCTATGCGGCAGCGCTGCTTGCGATCAACATCGTCGAGTTGGCGGGCCTTTTGTATTTCACCGGCGGCCTGGAGAATCCGTTTTCATTCATGTTTCTGGCGCCGGTGCTGATTTCGGCAACGGCGCTGCCGGTACGGCTGACGATTGCACTCGGGCTCCTGGCGGTCGCCTGCGCGTCGGTGCTGGTGTTCTTCCATCTGCCGCTGCCCTGGGACAGCGATGAACCACTGGTGCTGCCGCCGATCTATCTGGTCGGCGTCTGGCTCTCGATCGTGCTCGCGATCGGGGTCACCAGCCTCTATGCGTTCCAGGTCACCGAGGAAGCCCGCAAGCTGTCAGACGCGCTGGCCGCGACCGAACTGGTTCTGACCCGCGAGCAGCACCTCACGCAACTGGACGGCCTGGCCGCCGCGGCCGCGCATGAGCTCGGCACGCCGCTGTCGACGATCTTCCTGATCTCGCGCGAACTGGAGAAGAGCTTGCAGGACAACGGCCAGGTCGCGAGCGACATCAGGACCTTGCGCGAACAGGCGCAGCGCTGCCGCGACATCCTGGCCAAGATCACGCAACTGTCGGCAACCGGCGCGCCGTTCGACCGCATGCCATTGTCGACACTGATCGAGGAAATCGTGGCGCCGCATCGCGATTTCGGGGTCGCGATCAAGGTGCGGATCGCGGTTGCCGGCACCAGCGAGCCGGTCGGCACCCGCAATCCGGCGATCCTCTATGGTGTCGGCAACATCGTGGAAAACGCGGTCGATTTCGCGCGAACGACGGTGGAGGTGAACGCGTGGTGGAACAACGATACGACAGAGATCGTCATTTCCGACGACGGGCCGGGGTTCGCGCCCGACATCATCAAGCGAATCGGTGAACCCTATCTGTCGCGGCGGCGCAGCCCGGACGATGCCCAAAGCGGGCATCGCGGCCTCGGCCTCGGGGTGTTTATCGCCCGCACGCTGCTGGAGCGCACCGGCGCCACAGTTTCCTTTACCAACCGGACCTTTCCGGACCACGGCGCGGTGGTGCAGATCGCGTGGCCGCGCCAGCGCTTCGAAGCCGGCGAAATATCAACCGAACCAGCATCTTAGTCGGGTCGCAGGCCGGCGTCGGGGTGCGCGACCTTGTGCGGCCTTGGCAGCGCCGCGCCGGAACGCCATATGATCTGAGATCCGACATTTGGGGATAACAACCGTGAATGCCATCGCCGAACTGACCGGCCACACCGACCGCTCGCTCCTGATCGTGGAGGACGACAAGCCGTTCCTGGAACGTCTTTCCCGCGCCATGGAAACCCGCGGCTTCACCGTGACGTCCTGCGACAGCGTCAGCGATGGACTGGCCCAGATCGGCAAGGCCGCGCCGGCTTTCGCGGTGGTCGATCTGCGGCTCGGCGACGGCAATGGGCTTGACGTGGTATCGGCGCTGAAGCGGAAGCGCCCCGAGGCGCGCGCCATCGTGCTGACCGGCTACGGCAACATCGCGACCGCGGTGACCGCGGTGAAGATGGGCGCGGTGGATTATCTTTCGAAACCCGCGGATGCCGACGACGTCGTCGCCGCGTTGCTCGCCAGCGGCACCGAGAAATCCGAACCGCCGAGCAATCCGATGTCGGCGGATCGCGTGCGCTGGGAACACATTCAGCGCATTTACGAGATGTGCAACCGCAACGTCTCGGAAACCGCGCGGCGGCTGAACATGCATCGCCGCACCCTGCAGCGGATCCTCGCCAAGCGCGCGCCGCGATAGTCCATAACGAAAGTACATAGGCGGAGCCTGCAGTCACCGATCGCGCTGCCTGCTGCACATACAGGCAGGCTGCCGCATCTTTGATCGTTGTATCAGCATTTTTACGCACTTCAGATCGCGCGGAGCTAGGAGTGCGTTAAGCAACCGGCAGCAAATCTTATGCTATTACCGGCGCGTCCGACGCAAGCCACCGGACGACCGAACCAGCCTGGGGAAGAGGCCAATGGTCGCTGCCATCAATCGTACCAGCAACGCGATGGCCGCATCGACGGAGCCTGCTGCAGGGGTAGATGAGTCGGATATCTCGACGCTGATCGCGCGGCTGACCGCCGAGGTCGATCAGATTGCCTGCGAGAAGGCCAAGTCGATCCAGCAGATCACCAACCAGATGAAGATGCTGGCGCTGAACGCGCTGATCGAGAGTTCGCGCGCCGGCGCGCTCGGCGCGGGTTTTGGCGTGGTGGCGCAGGAAGTCCGCAGCGTCGGCCAAAAAGTGGAGACGATCTCGCGCGAGCTGGAAACCCAGCTCACCAAGCGGACCGCGAACCTGATGCAGTCGATCGAACATATGACCGAGCGTTCACGCGGCGAGCGCATGGTCGATCTCGCGCTGAACGCCATAGAGCTGATCGATCGGAACCTGTATGAGCGCACCTGTGACGTGCGCTGGTGGGCCACCGATTCGGCGGCGGTGGATTGCGCTGCCGACCCAGTGCAGCGAATGTTTCCTACGTCGCCGAGCGGCTTGCGGTGATCCTGCGCGCCTATACCGTCTATCTCGATCTTTGGCTGTGCGACCTCCAGGGCAATGTGCTGGCGAGCGCCCGGTCGGACCGCTACCCCCTCAAGGGGGCGAACGTCGCTCAGACGCGCTGGTTCCAGGACGCGCAGCTGAAGGCCATGAAATCATGGATTCGGGTAGTCGGTGCACGTCCGCTTTGTTGCGCGTTCCATGGAACCAGACCCAGGCTGCCGCCAATAAGCCCATCTCGCGCCGCTTTCAGATCATCAACTTTGACATATTTGGCGGCGAAGCTGACTTGCGAAGTGATTCATCCATGGTGCGCACGGCGATGCCACGCGACAGGCCCAACAACTCCGCTCCTGAACCGGTTAGAGATCAAGAGCCGGTGGTTGACTTCTTTGCGTCCAGGCTTGCCGAGCGAATCCGCACGGATAACTGGCGCAAGAGACTGGCTGTCATTCGGGGCGAGATACTCGAATTGGCCGAGCAAAGCTCGCAGCAGGGTTTGGTGGACTTGACACGGGAAACCGTGGAGCTCGCGCGAGGCCTTGATCGGCTGGAGAAGTTGCTGCGCCTGGCAAGCAAGTGAGGGACGCGTGACGGCTCACCGCGGATCGTCGACAGATGGCGACGGGGAGGTCGAGCCACCCCCCGCCCCCCTCTGAAATCGAGACCAGACTATGCAGCGCGGACTTTCCTTTTTCCCGATCGGGCGGCCTTCGCCTCTTTGGCAGGCTTGGCCGTCACCGACGCCGAATCGGCGGCATTATCGCCGCTTGATCCTTCAAATGACGTCGTCAGGATTTCCCTCTGCGCCTTCAGCCAGTGGACTTCCGCCTTGCCCTCGGGTTGACCGTCGGCGGTCCAGAGATGGTAGGCACGTTCCCGAATTGCCTCTTCCAGGTTTGTCATGAGTTTCCCTTTCCGTGGCCCCTCGAAAATCTTGCTTCGGCAAGGTTAACGAAATCCTAACGCCTGCTGCTCTGCAGCAACGTCGCATCGATTTTTCGAGCGAAATCGAGACCGATCCGCGTGAAGCAGGCAAAACATGCGGCGCATGGCCAGGTCTTAACGGGTCCGTCCCTAGAACTCGGCTTGCCCCTGCGGATCGATTAGCCGGTTGAAGCGCTGCGCCGCGGCAAGCGCAAACCGCACCGTCATCAGCTTGCGGGTCGGCGCCGGAAGGCGATGCTCCGGCGCCTCGCAGCGCAGATGCGCGCCATAGGCGTCCGCCACGATCAGGCCGGTGTCCTGCGGAAAGATCTCGCAAGGCAGATCCTGAGTGAAGGCGAAGAACAGCCGGTCACAATGCATCCGGTACTCCTGCCATTTCTGGTCGGCGCGCAAATCCTCGATCGAGGATTTGATTTCGACGATCCAGATTTCGCCACGCTCGTTCAGCGCCACCAGATCGGCGCGGCGGCCCGAGGGCAGCGGCAATTCGCTGACAGTGGAAAATCCCAGCGACCGTAACAGCCGGGCGGTGCCGCGCGCGATCGCCAGCGCCGTCTCCGACTGACGGCGGTCGGGCGGCGGCACGAGGCCGATCTGCCGGGCGGGCGATTCCATCGCCGCACTTTATCCCATTCCGGTTTCGTTCTCCATGGTGACCGGAGCCAGACGGTGGAAACTTGCAGGATGCTCCGGGAACCCGGCCGATCGCAGCCACTTGATACCATGAGGGATGAAGCGGGCTGACCCAGCGAATGATCGACGACCTCTGGTACAAGAACGGCGTGTTCTATTGTCTGTCCGTCGGCACCTATATGGACGCCAACGGCGACGGGATCGGTGATTTCAAGGGCTTGCTGCGGCGGCTGGATTATCTGCAGGGCCTCGGCATCACCACGATCTGGCTGATGCCGTTCCAGCCCTCGCCCGGCAAGGACGACGGTTACGACATCTCGGACTATTACGGCGTCGATCCCCGGTACGGCACACTCGGCGACTTCGTCGAGTTCACCCATGGCTGCCGACAGCGCGGGCTGCGCGTCATCATCGATCTCGTCGTCAACCACACCTCCGATCAACACGCCTGGTTTCGGCACGCGCGAGCCTCGAAGGACTCGCCGTACCGCGACTGGTATGTCTGGGCCGACAAGAAGCCGGCCAATGCCGGCAAGGGCATGGTGTTTCCCGGCGTGCAGAAATCGACCTGGACGCGCGATAAGGAGGCCGGTGCCTGGTACTTTCACCGCTTCTACGATTTCCAGCCCGACCTCAACACGTCGAACCCGCTGGTGCAGGCGGAAATCCTCAAGATCATGGGCTTCTGGATTCAGCAGGGCGTATCCGGATTCCGCATGGACGCGGTCCCGTTCGTAATTGCCACCAAGGGCGCCAGGGTCCGGACGCCGGTCGAGCAGTATGACATGCTGCGCGCGTTCCGCGAATTCCTGCAATGGCGGCAGGGCGACGCCATCATCCTCGCCGAGGCTAATGTGCTGCCCGAAACCGACATGGAATATTTCGGCGATGACGGCGACCGCATGCAGATGATGTTCAACTTCCACGTCAACCAGCATCTGTTCTATGCGCTGGCATCCGCCGATTGTCGTCCGCTGGCCAAGGCGCTCAACGCCACAAAGCCCCGGCCCGCCACCGCGCAATGGGGCCTGTTCCTGCGCAATCACGACGAGCTGGATCTCGGCCGGTTGACAAAAACACAGCGCGAGCTGGTGTTCAGGAAATTCGGTTCCGACAAGGACATGCAGCTTTACGACCGCGGAATCCGCCGCCGCCTCGCGCCGATGCTGGGCGGCGACCGGCGCCGCCTCGAACTCGCCTACAGCCTGATGTGCACGCTGCCGGGAACGCCGGTGATCCGCTATGGCGACGAAATCGGGATGGGCGACAATCTCGCGCTGCCCGAGCGCAACTGCGCCCGCACGCCGATGCAATGGTCGACCGAGCCGAACGCCGGTTTCACCCAAAGCGACAGACCCTGCTCGCCGGTGATCGATGAGGGCCCCTATGGCTTCGAGCACGTCAACGTCGCCAAACAGCGCCGCGACCCCGGCTCGCTGCTGAACTGGACCGAGCGCATCGTCCGGATGCGCAAGGAGGTTCCGGAGATCGGCTGGGGCGACTTCAAGGTGATCGCGACGCGCGACCCGGCGGTGCTGGTGATACGCTATGACTGGCGCAACAATTCGGTGCTGTTCGTGCACAATCTCGATGAGAAGCCGCGCGAGGTTTCCTTCGCTGTTGGCCTGCCCGGTGACGGCGGCAAGCTCCTCGTCAACCTGCTGGCGGAGGATCACAGCCACGCCAATGAGCGCGGGCAGCACAGGCTGCTGCTGGAAGCCTATGGCTACCGCTGGTATCGCGTCGGCGGCCTCGACTATCTGCTCAAGCGCAGCGACATCGATATCGACGCCGCCGGCAAGGCCGGGCATCCGGCGTAAGACAGCGCAACACTCCCTGCATGTCGTCCCTCCGAAAGCAGGGACCCATAACCACCGGTGGATATTGTTGCATCGGCTGGTGCTCCAGCCTCGCTAAACACAAACATCGGTGGCCATGGGTCCCGGCTCGCGCGGAGCCTGTCATCGGGCGCGCATTCGCGCGACCCGTTGGCTTGGCCGGGACGACGAAGAGTGTTGGCAACTATCAGCCGATGATCACACCCTCATTGCCGCGCAGATCGAGCGCGCCCTCGACTTTCTCGCCTTCCCTGTCCAGGAAGGTTGAAAGCAGAATTTCACCGGCCAGCCCCGCGGCGTCTGAGGCGATCGAAACCGGCTGATCGCCGAGGTTCAGCGCGATCACGACTGCCTTCCCCTCGCTTTGCCGCCGGTAGAGCAACAGGTCCCCCTGCGCCGCGATCGGCACGTAATCGCCGGAGCGCAGTTGCGGCGATCTCTTTCGCAAACCAATCAGCGCCTTGTAAAGGCTGAGGATCGATTTTGCGTCAGCCTCCAGATTGACCACGTTCTCATGAACAAAATCGCCCGGCAGCGGCAGCCAGGGCGTCGTGCTCGAGAAGCCGGCGTGAGAAGTCGCATCCCACTGCATAGGTGTGCGGCAGCCGTCCCGGCCGACCCCGATCCCCGGCACGTTCTTCTCGAAGGGATCGCGCACCTGTCCGGGCGCAATCGCGACCTGGTGCATGCCGATTTCATCGCCGTAATAGAGCGTCGGCGTTCCCCGCAAGGTCAGCAGCAGCATTGCGGCGACGCGTGCCTGGTCCGGTCCCACCCGGCTCGCCACCCGCGGACGGTCATGATTGCCAAGCACCCAGTTCGGCCACGCGCCGGGAGGGAGCGCCGCCTCATAGTCGGCGATGATCCTCTCGATCGACCGCGCGCTCCACAATGTCGACAGCAGCGCGAAGTTGAACGGCAGATGCGCGCCGCCGAGGTCGTTGCCGTAATAGGCGACCAGCCGGTGCAGGGGCAAATAGATCTCGCCTATCAGTACGCGATCGTCGAATTCGTCGATCACGCGCCGCATCTCGGCGATCACGTCATGCACTTCGGGCTGATCGGTCGAATATTGCGTCAGGATCCGCTCGTGCGGCGGCCGCCCCTCGCGAAAATGGGGATTCGGCGGGTTGTCGCGGAATTCCGCATCCTTGATCAGATGCCAGATCACGTCGATCCGGAAGCCGTCGACCCCTTTGCGAAGCCAGAAGCGCATGACGTCGTGAATGGCCTCGCGCACCGCGGGATTGCGCCAGTTCAGATCCGGCTGCTGGCCGAGGAAGGCGTGATAGTAATATTGCCCGGTGGTCGCGTCATATTCCCAGGCGCTGCCGCCGAATTCCGACAGCCAGTTGTTCGGTGGCCCGCCGTCCGCGGCCGGATCGCGCCAGATGTACCAGTCGCGTTTCGGGTTGTCGCGCGACCCCCTGCTCTCGACGAACCAGGGATGCTGGTCGGAGGTATGGTTGGGCACGAGATCGAGAATGAACTTGAGCCCGCTCGTATGCGCGGTGTCCAGGAGCGCGTCGAAATCGGCCATCGTGCCGAACAGCGGATCGATGCCGGTATAATCCGATATGTCGTAGCCGAAATCGGCCATCGGCGACGGGAAGATCGGCGACAGCCAGATCGCATCGATGCCGAGGGTTCGCAAATAGGGCAGCCGGTCGATAATACCCTTGATGTCGCCGACCCCGTCGCCATCGGCATCCTGAAACGACCGGGGGTAGATTTGATAGAACGCGCCGTGCCGCCACCAGATTTCGTCGCTTTGGTTCATGGCAAGATCACTTCTTATGCCGAGTTGTGCGGGGGTAACGCGGCACCCGCGAACCGGTTCGGTCATTATCGCCACCCCGCATGAGAACAACGACGCCGGTATGACAGAGGCGGCCGGGAACGGCGGTCGATGGCACCGTTGCGGCACGGCGGTGGCGGCGGAAATGCCGGAATCTTTTACTTGGCTCCCATCGAAAAATCGGCATCGTGCTGGCATGACCGAACAAACCGAGACCCGGGCGAAGGCCGGCGCCGCCATTATTCCGGTGACGCTGTTCGAGCAGAACTGCACCCTGATCTGGTGCGAGGCGACCAGGAAGGCCGTCGTGATCGACCCCGGCGGGGAAGTGCCGAAGATTCTGGAAGCGATCAAGCAGACCAAGGTCAACGTCGAAAAAATCTGGCTGACGCACGGCCATATCGACCATGTCGGCGGTGCCGCCGAGCTGCGCGACGCGCTGAAGGTGCCGATCGAAGGTCCGCACATCGCCGACAAGTTCCTGCTCGACAATGTCGTGACCAGCGGCGCCCGGTTCGGCATGACCGGGGTGCGCGATTTCGCGCCGGACCGCTGGTTGAATGAGGGCGACCAGGTCTCGATCGGCGAGCTCAGCTTCGACATCCTGCACTGCCCCGGCCATTCGCCGGGCAGCGTGGTGTTCTACAGCAAGGAAATGCGTTTCGCGCATGTCGGCGACGTGCTGTTCAGCGGATCGGTCGGACGCAGCGACATTCCCGGCGGCAATCATGCCACACTGATCAAGTCGATTGTCGACAAACTGCTGCCGCTCGGCGACGATGTCGGCTTCATCTGCGGCCACGGCCCCGGATCGAGCATCGGCCAGGAGCGGATGACCAACCCGTTCCTCACCGGCGCGATGTAGGGCGCCGGCTTTTCAAAACCGCGAGATCGGCTATTCGGCCGCGACCATCTCAGCCGTGTCGGACTGCGCGAGATGGCGCGTCCCCCAGTCGCGGATGGTGGCGATCACGGGAACAAAACTCCGGCCCTTTCGGGTCAGGCGATACTCGACCTTGGGCGGCACCACGCCGAAATCCCTGCGGTCGATCAGGCCGCTTTCGGTGAGCGCCTTCAATTCGCGCGACAGCACGCGCGGTGCGATCGCCGCGCTGCCGCTTGCGCCGCGCAAGAGGCCGCTGCGGATTTCGCCATAGCGCTTCGGGCCGTCCTGCAGATCCCAGACGATCCGCAGCTTGTACTTGCCGCTGATCATCCTCTGGAACGCCGCCACCGGGCATCCGCAGGCCTGTGCTGATTTTGCGTTTGCCATGGCATCTCCTCCGCCGGTCGGTTGTTCTGCCGCAGCAAGATGACGGGCAAGCTCGCAAAAGTCCATAGTATCATTTTTGTCCATACTTGCGTTATCGCTCCTGACGGCGCCAGATTGGGATCTGCGAGCGGGAGACGAGCGATGATCCTCGTGACGGGCGCCACCGGACTGAACGGGAAAGAGTTGTTGCGCAAGTTGTCGGCGCGCGGCGTCGCCGTGCGGGCGCTGGTGCGCAATCCGGCCAGGGCCGAGGCGATCGCAACATTGCCGCACGTCGAGATCGTGCAGGGCGATATGGCGCAACCCGAGTCGCTCGCAGCCGCGCTGCGCGGCGTCGACCGTGCCATGCTGATCTCCTCGTCGGATCCCATGATGCTCGATGTGCAGTCGAACTTCATTGATGCGGCGAAGCAAGCGGGCGTTAAGCACGTCGTCAAACTGTCGGGGATCATGCCGGAGCTCGATTCGGCGTTTCGTTTCGCCCGGATGCACGGTGAGATCGAGAAGCGGCTGGAAGCCTCCGGGATGGCGTTCACGCATTTGCGGGCCGGTGAATTCATGCCGGCTTATTTTCGGCAGGTCCCCAATATCATCGCCAAGGGCTCGATCTTCCTGCCGATGGAGGACGCCCGGATCGCCTCGATTGATGTCGGCGATATCGCCGAGGTCGCCGCGCGCGCGCTGACGAGCCCGGGGCATGAGGGCAAAACCTATCCCCTGACCGGGCCGCAGGCGCTGACAATGGCGGAGGTGGCGGAAAAACTCTCCGCCGCCACCGGAAAGACCATTCGCTATGTCAACGTCCCGCCGGAGGCCGCGCGGCAAGCACAATTGGCTGCGGGAATGCCGCCTTATCTCGCCGATGCGCTGTTTGAATTGTTTGCCGAGCGCCGCAACGGCAAGGAAGCCAGGGTCTGGCCCGACGCCGCCGCGCTGCTCGGAAGGCCGCCGACCTCGTTTGACGAATTTGCCAGGCACAACGCCGCGGTATTCCGGGGTGAGGCCCCGCCGCCGAAGGTCTGAGGAATGAACCGATGAAACACTTCATGATCAAATATCAGCTCGCCAACGGCACCGCTGAAGAATGGCATCGGGAAGTCGCCCGCTTCATTTCCGCGCTCGACAACGATCCGGAGCTGAAAGGGAGGATCGGTTACCGCGTCATGAAGAACCGTGACGATTCGAGCTATTTTCATCTCGCCGCCGCGGCCGACGAGCACGCCGTCAAGACGTTGCAGTCGCGGGATTTTTTCAAGCACTACACGGAAAGGACACGTCAGGTCGCCGGCGGCGACGTCACGGTCACCCCGATCGAGCTGATCGCGGAGACGGCGCTATAGCGCGCGCCTGCTTTTCACGTTGGGCCCGAAAAATGACGTGCGTCCGCCGCCTCATGGTTGGAGAAGCGCGGCCTTGCCGCGCTCCTCACCCCGAGGGTTTAGACCTCATCCTGAGGAGGCGCGAAGCGCCGTCTCGAAGGATGAAGCCACCGCATGGGAACGCGCCCTAGCTCGAAATCATCGCGCGGATGCGCTGCGCGAGATGGTCGAGGTCGAACGGCTTGGTGATCATTTCCATGCCCGGCTGCAGAAAGCCGTCGGCCATCGCCACGTTCTCGGCATAGCCGGTGATGAAAAGGATTTTCAGATCGGGCCTGCTCTCGCGCGCCTGGTCGGCGACCTGGCGGCCGTTCATGCCGGGCAGACCGACGTCGGTGACCAGCAAATCGATCCGCTCATCGGAGCGCAGTATTTTCAGGCTCGACGGTCCATCGACCGCCTCAAGCGTCCGGTAGCCCTGCTCGGCGAGCATCTCCAGCACGACGCCGCGCACCACCGGCTCGTCCTCGATGACCAGCACGGTTTCGCCGGTCGCGGCGTATTCGGCCGTCCTGCCGGCTGAGGCCTGCGAGGCGGCGATGTCACCACGATGCCGCGGCAGATAGAGCCTGACCGTGGTCCCCTGTCCGATCTTGCTGTCGATGGTGACATGACCGTTCGACTGCCGGGCGAATCCGTAGATCATGGAGAGCCCGAGCCCGGTGCCCTGCCCGATCGGCTTGGTGGTGAAGAAGGGATCGAACGCGCGCGCCGCCACCTCCGCGCTCATGCCGACGCCGGTATCGGTGACGGTGATGCAGACGTAATCGCCGGGCGAAAGCGCCGGCGTGTCCGCGGTCACGCTGTCGAGCCGCGCGTTGGAAGTGGCGATCGTGAGCCTGCCGCCGTCCGGCATGGCGTCGCGGGCATTGATGGCGAGATTGAGCAGCGCGCTTTCCAGCTGATTGGGATCGCACAGCGTGCTCCACAGATCCGCCGCCGCGACGATTTGCAGATCGATGGTCTCGCCGATGGTCCGGCGCAAGAGATCCTCCAGCGACACCACCAGCTGATTGACATCGACGCTTTTCGGGATCAGCGGCTGCCGCCGCGCAAAGGCCAGCAGGCGATGGGTGAGCGCCGCGGCGCGGTTCGCCGATGTCATCGCCGCATTGATGTAACGCGCGAAATTGTCGGTGCGTCCCTGGTTGAGCCGGGTCTGCAGCAGATCCAGCGAACCGACGATGCCGGTCAACAGGTTGTTGAAGTCGTGGGCGATGCCGCCGGTCAATTGTCCCACCGCTTCCATCTTCTGGGACTGCAGCAAGGCTTCCTCGGTCGCCCTGAGCCGCTCGGCGGCGGCTTTCTCCGCCGTCACGTCGCGAGCGACCGCATAGATGCGATCCCTGTCCGAAACTCCCGTCCATGACAGCCAGCGGTAGGAACCGTCCTTGTGACGAAAACGGCTTTCGAACCGCACGGTGGTCCCGTCAGCGCTGAGCTTCTTGACCTGCGCCCGGGTCATGCCGTTGTCGTCGGGATGCTCCAGCCATTCCGAGGTACGGTTGAGCAGTTCGGCCTCGCTCCAGCCGAGCGTTCGGGTCCATGCCGGGTTGACCGTTTGCCAGACGCCGTTGCTGTCGGCGACCACCAGGAGGTCCTGCGACACGTTCCAGATGCGGTCGCGCTCCCGGGTCTTTTCCTCGACGCGTTGCGCCAGTGTCGCGTTCAGCTCGGCGAGCTGGTCGGCGAGATTGCGGTACCGCTCTTCGCTCTGCCGAAGCGCCTGCTCCGCCACCACCTGTTCGGTGACATCGGTATGCGCGCCGACCAGGCGGATGGCCCTGCCGTTTTCGTCGCGCTCGATGGTGGATTTGACCGAAATCCAGCGCGTCTCGCCGTCGCAGGGACGAATGATCCGGTACTGCACCGTGTATTCGCGCACCCTGGACGCGATGGCATCGCGGAATTTTCTCTCTGTTGCCTCGCGATCCTCGGGATGGATACGGCGGACCCAGTCCTCATGGGTCTCGTTGGCCGAATCCGGCGGCAATCCGTGGATCAGAAGATATTCCGGCGACCGGCGGTTGCGAAAGCCGGTCCTCAGGTCGACCTCGAGGCCGCCGATCCGTCCGAGCTGCTGCACGCGCCCCAGTTCGGCTTCGCGCTCCCGCAGCGCGGCGGCGGCGAGATAATCCCTGGTGACATCGCGGCAAACCACGAGCACGCCGCCGACGCGGTCGCCTTCGTCGATCGGACTGTAGCCGTAGGTCCAGTAGACCTGCTCCAGCCGGCCATGGCGCGTCACCGGCACGAGCTGGTTCTCGTGCCAGGTCGCGCCGCCGCCGCTCATCACCTGCTCGATCTGGGGGCCGATAATCGGCCAGATTTCCTCCCAGCATTCCCGCCCGCGCTGACCCAGCGCGCTCGGGTGCCGTTCGGGGCCCATGGTCTGGCGATAGGCGTCATTGTAGAACTGAATGAGCTCGCGGCCCCACCAGATGAACATCGGGTGATTGGTATTGAGCAGGATGCGCACCGCCGTGCGCAGGCTTTGCGGCCAGGTCTCCGGCCTTCCGAGCGGTGTGGCCGACCAGTCATGGGCCCGCGTCAACGCACCCATCTCGCCGCCGCCGGCGAGAAAATCCGCAGTAGTCGGCCGGTTGATTTTCAACATCAGGGGACGATCGATGGCCAAGTTCAGCCCAGTCAGCAGCCGAAACTTAACGGCCTGTCACACCCCCGGCAAACGTATGGAGTCAACCTTTGGTTCCAAAATATCTCTTCGAAGCCGGAACCAAATCGCCGCTGGCTGCGCGGCACGGCCGTTAACCGTCGTCTCGGGGACGCGGCACTGCCAGCGAACTCATTTCATCAGGCCCGCCGCCGTCAGCGCGCGAGTGATGACGCTGCCGACGTCGATACCGCGCCGCTTCGGCTCCTGCGGCGGCGGTTCGGCAGGGCGATTGAGGGTCGTCAGCGGCCACAATACCTGGGCGAGATCCGGTGCCGAGGGCGGCGCTGGCGTAACCGCCGGAATTGCTTTCGCGGCTTCCTTTGAAGTTTCCAGCGAGGCCACCTTCTTTGGAGTTTCGGTCGAAACCACCTTTTTCGAAGCTGCGGCTGGCGCCACCTTCGACCGCCGAATCCATTCGGTAAGGCCGAAGAAATTCGCAATCTGATACGAGGACGAGATTCCCGCCTCGATCAGGAACGCACCCTGGGTACCGTAGCGCTTGTCGTTGTCGCCAATTCCAAGCGGCGTGCCATGGGCCATGTCGGTAATGGTGTATGATTCAATGATCGTTTCACCTTCCGCATTCCACCAGACCTGTCGCGGATAGCCGTTGACGGTGCCTTCCGACATCGGCGCGGCGGGCAGTTGATGCACGTCGAGCCACTGCTTGACGATCTCGTTGGCGTTGGCAGGGTTGACGGTACGATCGGCGCTGCCGTGCCAGACCGAAAGCTTCGGCCAGGGGCCTTTATGATTTGATGCGCTGCGCACCAGATCGCCCAGTTCGGAAGCCGCGCGTGCCGGCGACTGAAACATTCCGCTCAACGCTTCCCGCACATTGCTCGCAACGCCGAACGGCAGACCTGCGATGACGGCGCCGCCCGCGAATATTTCCGGATAGGTCGCGAGCATGACCGAGGTCATGGCGCCGCCAGCGGAAAGCCCGGTAACGAAGATGCGCTCCCGGTCGATGCCGATGTCCCTGACGGCCCGCGCGATCATCTGCCGGATCGAGCCGGCTTCGCCGCTATCGCGTGCGGTGTCTTCCGGATTGAACCAGTTGAAGCATCCGTTGGCGTTGTTGAACGGCTGCTGCTGCGGCATCAGCAACGCGAAACCATAATGCTTCGCCAGGGTCGACCAGCCCGCGCCCAAATCGTAAGCAGCAGCGCTCTGACCACAGCCATGCAGGACGACGACGAGGCCGGGCGCCGGCTGGAGATTGTCGGGCGCGAACGTGAACATCCGCAGCGCCCCCGGATTCGACCCGAAGTTTTTGGTTTCGACGAGAGGACTGCGCTGGCCCGGCTTCAGGGTCCGCCCGAAATCCGCAAAGCCGTTCAGCTTTGGCAGACCTCGCAGGTAATCGACATTCTTGGCCAGGGACAACGGCAGCTCCTTGGTGACAGGCTTGTACCAACCCGACCAAGAACAGATAGTTGCTGCACTGCAAAATAAAAAGGCCGTGTGCTGTCATTCCCCAGAATTTCAAATGGCCGTGTCTTTTATGCCGATGCGCGGCGCATCCATGACAGAAATACGGCACTGGCGGCGATCGAGAGCGCAAACAGTGCAGAGGCCGCAAAAAGCCCCAGTCGCGCCGAGTTAGCCGCCTCAATTGCAAAAAATACCGCGCCGATCGCCGCGACGCCGGCGGCGTTGGCGATCTGCGCCATCGTGCCGTACATGCCCGATCCCGAACCGGCGCTGGCCGGTTTCACCGTGGAAAGCACCGCGCTGGACAAGGGCGCCATCACCAGACCCTGGCCGTAGCCAAAGATAATGAGCACGAGCGCCAGCAACCACGCGCCGGGCGCATCGACCGATGCAACCGTCAGCGCCAGCGCCGCGAGGCCCGCAACCTGGATGGCGCAGCCTTCGATCAGCACCAGCGTGCCGCGCTGCCGCGCCCGTGCTCCGCTGTGTCGCGAGGCGACGACGAAGGCCAGCGCCAAAGGCACGAAAACGAGGCCCGCCCGCAACGGCGGGATGTGCAGGGCCGTCTGCATGAACATCGTCATGACCAGATAGAATGACAGGTTGGCGAAGAAGAAAAAGAAGGCGGCGCACAGCCCGCGCATGAACGCCGTATCCGACAGCAGCGCCAGATCGATCAGCGGCATGCCGCCGCCGTTCGCGACGGCTCGTTCGAGCCGCAGGAATGCGGCGATGATGGCGACGCCCGCCGCCATCACCAGCCAGACCAGGGGCGACCAGTGCATGTCGTGACCGAACAAGAGCGGCCCGATCAGGCACAACAACCCGGCGAACAGCACGACCGCACCCGATATATCGAGCCGCGTGCCGGCGCGCCGCGGCACCGGCGGCATGATCTTCAAAGCCGCGCCGATGATGACGAGACCGAAGGGCACGTTGACGAAAAACACCGTACGCCAGCCGAGCCCTGCGAGATCCAATGTCACCAGCACGCCGCCGAGCAGAAAGCCGGCGGCGCCCGCCAGGCCGAGCACAATGCCGTAAATGCCGAACGCACGGCCGCGCGAGGAATCCGAAAACAACAGATGCAGGGTAGCCAGCACCTGCGGCACCATCAGCGCCGCGGTCGCGCCTTGCGCCA
>Ga0210410_10001559_pt1 | contig 21355 bp, 18 predicted proteins | sample IncBWC4MmetaG_FD_161058 | JGI IMG/M metagenome (GOLD analysis project Ga0210410, IMG submission 161058) | Forest soil microbial communities from Barre Woods Harvard Forest LTER site, Petersham, Massachusetts, United States - Inc-BW-C-4-M | ecosystem: Environmental > Terrestrial > Soil >... | reverse complement strand
CACGTTCTGATTCGCCGATGGGTGCTTTCGATGCTCCTGCTGGTCGGCATCTCCGTGGTTGCCGTGATGATGGGCAAGAGTCTGCCGACGAGTTTTATCCCGGAAGAGGATCAAGGTTACGCATTTCTCCAGATCCAACTGCCAGACGCGGCTTCTCTTCAACGCACAGACGCAGTCATGCGCAAGCTTGACGACATGCTGGGGCACATGCACGGCATCAAAAGCTACAGCGGAATTTCAGGCTTCAGCTTGCTGTCGAACACTTCCGCGAGCTATACGGGCTTCTTCTTTCTTCAACTGGAGCCATGGGAGGATCGCAAAACCGATGAACTTTCCGCCAATGGGTTAATGCGAAGCTTGAACCTGAAATTGCGGGCGGAAATTCCAGAGGCAATCGCATTCGCGTTCGGGCCGCCTGCGATTCCGGGCCTCGGCACAGCTGGTGGATTCACATTCATGCTCCAGGACCGGAGCGGCGGCAACATTCAACAGCTTTCGGACACTCTGGACAAGTTGACACAAGCTGCGCGGAAGCGGCCGGAAATCGCCTCACTGGTCAGCACGTTCCGCCCCACCGTACCGCAACTTTTTGTGGACATTGATCAGGATCGCGTGCTGAAGCAAGGGCTGCAATTCGGCGAAGTCTACCAGACTCTGCAGTCCTTCCTGGGCGGCGCGTATGTCAACCAGTTCAATCGCTTCGGACGGCAGTGGAAGGTTTATCTCCAGGCCGAGCCGGAATATCGCACGAGAGCGGACAAGGTGAATAGTTTCTACGTGCGGAATTCCAAGGGCGAGATGACACCTTTGGCGTCTTTGGTCACCATCAAGCGGGTGTCGGGGCCGGAGTATACCAACCGATTCAATCTGTTCCGAAGCATCCAGATTAACGGAGCTCCAGCACCGGGGTACAGTTCCGGGCAGGCAATGGCGGCGATGGAACAAGTTGCAAGTGAAGCTCTGCCTGCGGGTTTCGGCTACGCGTGGAGCGATATGTCGTATCAGGAGAAAAAGGCCGAAGGCGGACAAGCGATGGTTTTTGGAATGTCTTTCCTGTTCGTGTTTCTTATTCTAGCCGCGCTGTACGAGAGTTGGTCGCTCCCCTTCAGCGTGCTGCTATCCGTTCCCGTAGCTGTGCTCGGGGCCTACGGCGGCCTGCTTCTTCGTAAGTTTGACAATAATGTTTTTGCGCAGATTGGCCTTGTGATGTTGATTGGCCTAACCGCCAAAAATGCGATCTTGATTGTTGAATTCGCAATTCTGGAAAACACCAAGGGGAAGGAACTGGTGCAAGCTGCTCTCGAAGGGGCCCGCTTGCGCCTGCGGCCCATCCTGATGACCTCGTTCGCATTCATTTTGGGATGCGTTCCTCTGTGGAAGGCGAAAGGCGCGGGGGCTATTGGACGAAAAGTGCTGGGAAGTTCGGTGATCACCGGCATGAGCGCCGCCACGATCCTGGGGGTCTTCCTTGTGCCCGTGCTGTTTGTGGTGGTTGAGCGCATAGCGAAGAAGAAGCCTCACGTAGCCGCGATCCAACCCGCCGTGCTGGAAGGAGGACACGACTGATGCGAAAAATCAGCACCGTCGTTCTTCTGTCACTTCTCTGTAGCGGTTGCAACCTGGGTCCCAAGTACAAGCGTCCGGCGATTCAGCCTCCGGCCGATTTTTATGCGGAAAGGCAGATAACCGCGAACTCCGCGGCAGATGTGGGGTGGTGGGAATTATTCAAGGATCCGGTCTTGCAAGGTCTCATTCACGATGCTTTGGTCAATAGCTACGACCTGCAACTGGCTTTTTCCCGAGTAGAGCAGGAACGCGCCCTCGCGGGTGTGACGCGTTCGCAATATTTTCCCCAAGTGGGATATGGCGCAAGTATTGCCGGACAGAGGGACCCCTTTCCAGCTATCGCCAGTCACACCTATTATTCCTACAACTTCAACACCTTCTGGGAAATCGACCTCTTTGGACGCATCCGCAAACTGAATGAAGCTCAACGCGCCGTGTATTTTGCAACGGAAGAGGCCAGGCGCGACGTTCGCCTGCTAGTGCTTGCAGAGGTTGCTCAGGGATATTTTCAATTGCGGGCATTGGATGCCAATCTTGAAATAGCCAGCCGAACGGTCAAGAGTTTCCAGGACACTTTAGATCTCTTTCAGCGCAAGTTTGAAGGTGGCGCTGCTTCCGGCCTCGAGGTTTCCCGAGCACAAGCGGCTCTCTCCAATGTTGCCGCGGTTATCCCAGACCTTCAGCGCCAGATTGTTGCCCAGGAAGCTGCGCTGAATTTGTTACTGGGGCGTAACCCCGGCCCGATTGCACGTGGCAGCGCGCTGGCAGAGCAATATGACCCACCTGAGGTACCGACTGGTTTGCCATCGCAGTTGCTGGAACGCCGGCCTGATCTGCGGGAGGCCGAGGAAAACCTGATTGCCGCGAACGCCAGCGTGGGCATAGCCAAAGCCAATTTTTTCCCGACGATTTCCTTAACCGGCTTTTTCGGTGGAATAAGTCCGCAACTTTCGGAACTCACTGGCACCGGCAAAGCTTGGAGTCTGGCGGGCAACCTGGCGGGTCCACTTTTCACGGCTGGCCGCTTGAAAAATGAATATCGAGCCGCAATCGCGCAACGCGATCAAGCAAGAATTGCGTTCGAGAAGGCCGTTACCCAGGCACTCGGTGAGGTTTCGACATCGCTCTCGGCTCATCAAGAGCTTGCCAAGGCCTACACAGAGCAACTCAACTCTGTTGCGGCCTATCGCGAGTCGGTTCGGCTTTCCAGTATCCGGTATGACAGCGGATTCGCGAACTATTTCGAGATCATCGATGCGCAGATCCAGATGTTCCCGGCGGAGCAATCTGCCGTTGACTATGATCTCGGCCGCAAAGTGGCCCTGGTGAATCTTTACCGGGCGCTAGGTGGCGGATGGAATCTGAACGACTCGCAGTGGGTTAGCACCAGTGGGGCATCTGTGCCTGCGAAGCCTCCGGCTCCCTAGAGCCTGCCACGGACCAGGGATAGGGAAGTGTCCCTTCGGGAACGAGGAGCAAATTCCAATGGCCAAAAAAGAGGAGTCTCAAGGCGAGAAATCCCTGAAGCGAAAAAAATACGAGAAAGAGCTCCGGCGACTTCAGGCAGAGCTTTGCAAATTGCAGGACTGGGTAAAGCATAAGGGCCTGCGCGTGATTGTTGTTTTTGAGGGACGCGACGCCGCTGGAAAGGGCGGCACCATCCGCGCCATCACGGAACGGGTCAGCCCGCGTGTGTTCCGCCTCCTCGCCTTGCCTGCCCCATCGGATCGGGAAAAAAGCCAGATGTATATCCAGCGTTACATGCAACATTTTCCAGCTGCCGGCGAGATCGTCATCTTTGATCGAAGCTGGTATAACCGCGCCGGCGTTGAGCATGTGATGGGCTTCTGTTCGGAAGAGCAATATCGTCAATTCCTGATACTCTGCCCCACGTTCGAAAAGTACATTGTCAATGCCGGGATCATCCTCGTTAAGTATTGGCTGGAGGTTGGCAAGAAAGAGCAGCAACGTCGCTTTGAGGCTCGCCTGAAAGATCCACTCCGCCATTGGAAACTGAGTCCCATGGATCTGGAATCCTTTCGCCGCTGGTATGAATATTCGCGTGCGCGGGACAATATGTTGCAGGCTACCGATACGAAACACGCTCCCTGGCACCTGATTCGCTCCGACGACAAGCGGCGTGCCAGGCTTAATTGCATCTCGCACCTGCTTAGCAAAATTCCGTACAAAACTGCCCCACGCGAAAAAGTCAAGCTTCCAAAGCGCTCGGACAAAGGACATTACGACGATCAGAGGTCGCTCAAAGGACACCAGTTCATTCGGGAAAGATACTGACCGCGGAATTTCGCTGAATCGAGGGAGGTTTTGAAATGAAAAAGGCCGTGTACCTGACTTTAGTTGTGATGTTCGTTGGTGTTATGAGCGTCTACGCCCAGGACGTTCGCTACAATTTTGATAAGAACGCCGATTTCACCAAATACAAGATCTACAAGTGGGTTGACATCAAAGGCGCCGACCGTCCAAACCAATTGGTGCAAAAGCAAATCACCGATGCACTGGATGCTGAGTTAGCGAAAAAAGGTTTGACGAAAACAACCGGGGATAATGCTGATCTCTACATCGCCTATCAAACCGCAATCGGCAGCGAAAAGGAATTCACTTCCTATAACACGGGCTGGGGCTATGGTCCGGGCTGGGGCGGCGGCTGGTACGGTGGAACGGGTTCGACCATGACCACGACCTCGACCACGACGATCTACGTTGGTCAGTTGGATCTGGACATGTACGACGCGGCAAAAAAAGAAATGGTGTGGCGCGGCACCGCCAGCAAGACCATTGATCCAAAAGCAAAACCGGAAAAACAGGAAAAGAACCTGGCAAAGGCAGTTGAAAAACTTCTGAAGAATTACCCGCCAAAACAAAAATAATTCCGGGCTGGCCGGAAAGGGGTCCGGCAAGAGAGTCCGCAGCCATGGCTGCTGGCGGTGATTTGACGCCTGAGGTCAACAACTTGAGGTTGCGCCGCGACACGTTCGTGACGGTGCTGGCGATTCTCGTGACCGTCATTAAGGTCTCGCGCCACAATTAAGGACACCTTCGAACTGGGCCGTCTGTACCTGTTCTCGAGACAGTTCCTGAAGGAATTGGTTGGGCCGATTCTCATCTGCATTCCCTACGCATGCTATAGAACGCCAAGCATGCGGGAGATGGAAGCGAAGCGATAAACATTCGTAGTGCCGCGATTCTGCGGGGACGAAAACCGCGGCATAAGCGAGAACGGGGGACTGACTTGTCAACCGGACGTCAAACGCTCAGCAGACTTCCGATTGCGGAATGGGTCTTCCGTTACAACCAGGCGTGGCTGCGGCCGGATTTTATCGCGGGTCTCACCACAGCCGCTGTCGTCATACCCAAGGCAATGGCGTATGCCACCATTGCCGGGCTGCCTGTTCAAGTGGGACTTTACACCGCCTTTGTCCCGATGATTATTTACGCAGTGCTGGGTACGTCTCGCCCGCTAAGCGTAAGTACCACGACAACGATTGCGATATTGACGGCCGCTGAACTCGGTCAGGTGGTTCCCGGCGGTGATTCCGCAACGCTCTTTAGAGCAGCAGCAATGCTCACTCTGCTGGTTGGGGCGATCCTCGTTTTGGCCTCGGTGCTTAGACTGGGTTCCGTCGCCAATTTCATCTCCGAGCCGGTGTTGGTGGGCTTCAAAGCGGGAATTGGACTCGTCATCGTCCTCGATCAGGTGCCTAAGGTGCTTGGCATACATATTGCCAAGGCTTCTTTCCTCCACAACGTCATTGCCATCGCCAAAGGAATTTCCGACGCATCCCTTGTGACAGTGGCTGTTGCGATTGTCATGATCGCTCTGTTGATGGGATTCGAGCGATTTCTGCCTCGGGCCCCGGCCCCATTAATTGCCGTGGCCGTAGGAATCATCTGGGCGCGCTTCCTCGGGCTCCAGGCGCACGGAGTGGAGTTGGTCGGCGGGATTCCCCAGGGTCTACCCTCCATCACAATTCCGGAGCTCTCGCTTGCAAACGAACTCTGGCCTGGGGCTTTGGGCATAGCGTTGATGAGCTTCACGGAAACCATCGCCGCCGGCCGAGCCTTCGCGCGGAGTGAAGATCCGGAGCCGAAGGCAAATCGAGAATTGCTGGCCACAGGATTGGCGAACGCCGGCGGTGCTTTCTTCGGGGCCATGCCCGGGGGTGGGGGCACAAGCCAAACTGCCGTGAATCGGCGCGCGGGCGCTCGCAGTCAATTGGCAGAAGTGGTTACAGCCGCGGCCACTCTCGCCACCATGCTTTTTCTGGCGCCGCTACTTGCGCTGATGCCCCATGCCACGCTGGCCGCCGTTGTGATTTTCTATTCCATCGGACTAATTCATCCCGCTGAGTTTAGGGCAATCCTCGACATCCGGCGAACCGAATTCACCTGGGCGCTGGCCGCATTTGCGGGCGTTGTAGCACTCGGGACTCTAAAAGGGATCATCGTTGCCATCGTGCTTTCGCTTGTGGGGCTTGCCTATCAGGTAGCTGATCCGCCTGTCTATCTGCTGGGGCGTAAGCCCGGCACCAATGTTTTCCGGCCGCTTTCGGAGGAACACCCCGAGGATGAAACGTTTCCCGGCCTGGCGCTGGTGCGAATCGAGGGGCGTCTTTTTTTCGCCAACACGGGAAACATCGCGGAAAAAATGCGGCGGTTGACCGATGTGGGCGAACCCAAGGTGGTGGCAATCGATTTCAGTGCTGTCCCCGATCTCGAATATACCGCTTTGAAAGCGCTGACGGAGGCGGTCAAGCGACTCCGGGATCGTGGAGTATTGTTGTGGCTCGTGGGGCTCAATCCGGGAGTGCTGAAAATAGTTCAGAAATCGGCGCTGGGCGGGATTCTAGGGCGAGAAGCGATGCATTTTAGTCTCGAGCTCGCCGTCACGAACTATTTGTCTACCGTCCCAACGGCGCGGACTTGATAACATTCCACCGAAAAGTAACTGGCACCAACCTGATTAGGAATCCTGGCGAATCGTTTCGTCTCGGTGCAAACTCTCTTTAGGGCGGGACGATGCCGGAAAACGGCCAAAAGGTAAATGCGTAGTGCGTCCAGAAGGGTGTTCATTGCTGAGAATAATTGTCCGGCATGTGTGGATTTTTGCTTTTCTAGTTGCGGGCAGCCGGGCCGTTACTGGGCAAGAGCCAGTTCTTGCCATTACCCATGTCAACCTGATTGACGCCACTGGTGCGGCCGTCCAGCCGGATATGACCGTGATCGTCCAAGGCAAGCAGATTTCGCAGCTCGGCAAAAGTGACTCGATTGCCGTACCGAAGGCAGCGAAGGTCGTGGATGGGCGCGGCAAATACCTGATCCCAGGGCTCTGGGACATGCACGTGCATGAAATCTTCGGAGCTTGGCTGCCCGACGAAGAAAAAATAATTCCCGCTTTGTTTGTCGCGAATGGCGTAACGGGTGTCCGGGATATGGGTGGCGACCTGGAGCCGCTCAAGAAGTGGCGCTCCAGAATTGCGGCGGGCGACCTTTTGGGGCCACGCATGCTCATTGCTGGCCCAATGCTAGATGGACCGGTTCCGGTATTTCCGAGCTCCGCGCCGGTGAAGAACGCGGAAGAGGGCCAAAGAATTGTCGATGAGTTGCAAAAGAATGGCGCCGACTTCATCAAAATTCAGTCCCTGGTGCCGCGTGACGGATATTTCGCAGTTGCGGAAGAGGCGAAAAAGGACGGCATCGTGTTTGCCGGGCACGTGCCGGATAAAGTCCGCGCTACGGAGGCATCGAATGCAGGGCAGAAGAGCATTGAACATCTGACCGGGGTCTTCGAAGGATGTTCGACTGTCGAGGACGAACTGATGGCTGCGCCACGGGGGCCGGGTAGAGGCCGATTTCTCTCTACCTATGATCCGGCGCGGGCGAAAGCGCTTATCGCCCTATTCCTGAAGAATCAGACCTGGCAGGTGCCGACGCTGTATTGGGAGCGCGGCGAATGGCTTATTGAGCAGACGAATTCCGGCCCCGACCCGCTTGCGAAATATGCTCCCGCCGCATGGCGAGAGCGGACCTGGCCCAAGTTTACACGGGATATTTTAAATGGCTGGTCGACAGATCCCGTCGCGGACCGGGAGAAGTTTTTTCAAGCAGAGTTGAAGATGGTAGGCGAGATGAATAAGGCTGGGGTTCCGATCCTTGCGGGAACCGACTCGGCCGCGGGTGTGCGCGTCTATCCGGGTTTCAGTTTGCACGAAGAATTGGAATTATTGGTGCAGGCCGGATTGACCCCGATGCAAGCACTGCAAGCAGCGACGCTGAACGCCGGGAAATATCTGGGCCTTGCGGATACGGGGACGATTGAAAAGGGGAGGCGGGCTGACCTGGTGCTATTGGACGCGAATCCTCTGGCCGACATAAGAAATACACGAAAGATCCGCAGTGTGGTGCTGGCCGGACGCAATCTTTCGAGAGCGGATCTCGATCACCTCCTGGCGGGAGTGGAAGCGGAAGCCACCAAATCAAGGTAGGCGTGATTTGGCCGCGAGCGCCGAGGAGAGCGCCCGTCCCACGAGGCCGGCAAAGAAGTACCCGACCCATCGACATCCCTGCAGTTTTCCTCTTCCGACGCCATGTCAAAGCCGGAGGCGCTATTCCGCGCAAAATCAAGCCGCCCTCGCCGCTAGAAAAATTGAAACTTTTACGCGCCATCAGACTCAAATGCGTCGGACCGGACACCTTTGTCAAATCGTATAAAGCCGCCGCGTAATGGCAGCTAAACCCAGCCTGGGCGAGCCGGCAGCCACTTCCGCGATGCGCGTGGCGGATGAGGTGTAAGTCAGGTGTTTGGCCCCACAATCCAATCGACAGGAGACTACCGATATGACCAAGACTACCAAGGCCCTGCTGGCTAGCGCCGCGTTCGCGGGGTTGTTCGCCGGAACCGCTTCGGCAGCAAAGGCGTCAACTCTGATTCCCTCGCTGAAAACATCTTTCAGCACCCTCGGTCAGAGCCAGGACCCGGACAAGAAGGACGACCAGCAAGTTAAGGAAAAGCACGCCTGTAAAGGCAAAAATTCCTGCAAAGGTAAGGGCGGCTGCAAAACCGGCGACAACGGCTGCAAAGGAAAGAACTCTTGCAAGGGCAAGGGCGGCTGTGCAACCGATGGCTCCAAGCCACCTGCGGCGTAGACCGTTTTAAGCCACAACCCGTTGGGAGGGTTGGGAGAGATCTCGACCCTCCATCCTCCGGGAAGGGAGCAGGGAATATGCCGGGAAATCGCTTCAATGGGTTTACAGACTACGGAATTGGAATTGGCCTGCGTGCTCCGCACTACGACCATATTCTCTCTCGCAAACCAGTTGTCGACTGGTTTGAAATTATCTCTGAGAATTTCATGATCGATGGCGGACGCCCGCTGCATATCCTCGATCAGATCCTCGAGCAATACAGAGTTGTACAACACGGCGTCTCCATGTATTTCGGTTCCGCGGAGAAGCCGAATCGCGAGCACCTCCGCCGTTTGAAACTTTTGGTGAAGCGCACGCAGACTCCGTGGCTTTCCGACCATCTCTGCTGGGGCAGCGTGGACGGTCGCTACACACACGATCTCCTTCCCATGCCTTACACCTTTGAAGCCGCACGCCTTACGGCTCAGAAGGTCCGTGAAGTCAGGGACTTTCTCGAAATCCCCATTGCCGTTGAAAACGTCAGCAGCTACGCCGAGTTCCATGTTTCGGAGATGACGGAGTGGGAATTCCTGAATGAGGTAGTGGAGCGGGCTGATTGCGGAATCCTCCTGGACGTGAACAACATTTACGTTTCATCGCAAAACCACAATTTTGACCCGTTCACCTATGTCAATAGCGTCCCCGCCGAGCGCGTGGCTCAGATCCACATCGCCGGTCATTCCAAGTTCAAGAAGTATATTCTCGATACGCACGATCATCCGGTGCTTGATCCGGTATGGAAACTCTACGAACGCGCCATTCAACGGGCGGGGCGCACCGCCACGCTGCTCGAATGGGACGACAGCATTCCATCCTTTCAAGAGGTTCACAGGGAAGCAATGAAGGCCAACCGCTTCCTCGCGGGCAGATCGCTGGCGGTGGCGGTATGAGGCTCGTTACCCTACAGCGGGCCGTCGCTCGCGCCGTTATGCAACCTCTCACGACAGCTGAACGGATGCGGCGCAAAACACCCGGCGGCGGACGCATGAGTGCCTACGCCGCCCGGTACATCAAGCCGAACGACCGCCTGACTTCCTTCGAACGCCTCGAGATCTACAATCGGCAATATTGGTTTCGGGTGCTCGGAAGCCTGGCGGAGGATTTTCCCGGTTTGCGAGCGGTTCTTGGCGCGCGCCGCTTCGAAGCGATGTGCAAGGCTTATCTTGCGAAATGCCCCTCGCGTTCGTTTACGCTTCGAAATCTGGGCGCGCAATTGGAAAAATGGTTGCGGCAGAATCCAGGCTGGTTGGGCGGCCGGCGGGCGCTTGCCCTTGATATGGTGCGGCTCGAATGGGCCGATATTGAAGCCTTTGACGGACTTGCGAAGCCGCCGCTTCGTTCCGAGGATTTCGAGGAGCTTAAGCTAACAAATCTGCAATTAGGCCTGCAGCCTTATGTGCAGCTTCTCGAACTCCATTTTCCGGTGGACAATCTGCTCCTGGAGGTGAAACAGGGGGACGCCACGCCTGACAGGGCGAGCAACGCGATTCAGGAGCGCAAAAAACGCAGCAAGGTCCGGGCCGTGGCCAGGCTGGAGCCGGCCCAAATCTATCTGGCAGTTCATCGCATGGACTTCTCCGTCTATTTTCGGCGGATCGAGTCCGAAGAGTTTGCACTCCTCTGCTTGTTGCGAAGAGGAAGAACGGTGGAACGGGCCATCGAGTTGGCCTTTCGCAATAGTTCACTCCCGGCGGCCGGCCGCGCGGCTTTTGTGCGACACTCGTTTCAGACCTGGGCGACTCTCGGTTGGTTTTGCCGGCGCGATGAAAAGTCGGGCGGCGAGAAAGTCCGCAAATAAAGAGCGTAGCTGGATATGCGTTTTGATGGTGCCCAACCGCTCGCACAAAGCGGTATGGGCAGGCTTCATCCTTTGTCCAATGCCGGCGAATATTTCGGCGCTCCCCGCCTGCTAATGCTCATGTGTGCACAAATCGCGCGGGAGTCAGATCCGAGACTATGGTTTTCGGCGAATCGCAGCGAACATTTTCTGAAGGCTTCCAGCGAGCTCGACAATTTCACCTTTGCCTTCTACGTCAAATTCAATCTCGTAATTTCCTCTCGCGGCTTGGTCGACCGCTTCCTTCAAGCTAAGGAGCGGCTTGATAACCTGGCGGGGCAAAACGTAACTCACCCAGATGCTGAGGATCAGCGTAATCGCGGAGACGATGCTGAGCGCAATTTCGGCTTGCAACAAAAGGCGGCGCGCCTGCGCATGATCGTTTTGTACCCGGGCCCAGTTTCTCGATTCCAGCTCCGCAATCACGCGAAAAATTTCCTGACTCGCGGCCTGGAGATCGTCCGTAACTTTGCCCAGTTCAGGATCGCCGGCCTGAACCGTCGCTGAAATTTGCGAGTCGAACGAATCCACAAGTTTTCGCAGCTCCTCAAGGAATTGCTTGCGGTTGCGGTGCTTGGAGTTCTTCAGGAAATTGTCCAGGTCCAGTTCGTACGCCCGGATGACGGCGAGGACGCGGTCGGTGGGGTTTTGTCCATGGCGTTCGAGTGCCGGCAGAGCAGAAGCGAAACGCTCCTGGTAAAGCTGGAGGGCGTCCTTTGCCTCCTGGATCGCCGGTTGATCCACGGGTTCAAGCTGCCGGATGCGATCGAAGGCATCTTGCGCGCGCTGCACCGCGCCACGATTGGTGTCAAGGTAACTGGGATCCCGGAGCAGTAAATAATTACGCTCCGCGCGGCGCGCCTCGAGCATTTCGATAGAAGCCTGTTGCGCATCGCTCACGGCCTGCGCGTCAACGCTGACAATCCGGTCGACGATGGAGCCCATACGGAAGAGGTAATAAACGGAGAGAACAATTACCGGCACGAGGATCAGCCGTACCAAGGCCAGGCTGTAAGCGATGCGCTTGCGCAACGAATTTCCGGGAGCAAGTATTTTGAAAGATTTGAGAAATCTGACTCTCATGTGCGCGCTCCGCTACTCGGACTGGCCAGCGTGGGGGCCCGATGCCATCACCGTAGCACTTGTTATATCCCAAAATATGCCTCGGAATCTTGCTGCAGGCATCCAGCCAGGTTCCCCTAATTGTGAAGATGGGGGCCCGGGAAAGCTCCATAGCTCACGGCCGATATTGCACGTAATGAGAATTAATTGTGCACACAGGTATGCTCCGCTAAAACCAATTTGTTACCCTCTAAACATGCTGCTTGAACATTTGGGATTGATTGGGAATTGTCAGTTGTCTGCTTTGGTGCACCGCAGCGGTGAACTGGTATGGTGCTGTTTGCCCCAGTTTGACTCAGAACCGGTATTCTCGACTCTGCTCGATGAGAAGGAAGGCGGCCGATTCCTGGTGGGCCCTGCAGGCGGGGAGGCCGGCGAGCAGGCTTACCTGGAAAATACCAACATCCTGGAGACGCGGTTTCGCACGGATTCGGGTTCGTTCCGTGTACTGGACTTTGCGCCCCGGTTTACGCAATACGACCGCACGTTTCGTCCCACGCAGATCTTTCGTATTGTGGAACCGACCGAAGGCTCGCCCCGCATCCGCGTGGCGTGTGACCCAAAACTTGGCTGGAGTAAAACGCCCCCGACTCGAGTTCAGGGTTCGAATCACGTACGCTTCGAGGGTTTCGAGAGTCAACTGCGACTTACGACCGACATCCCGGTTTCCTACCTTGGGGGCCAGTCGTTCACGCTTACCGATCGACGGCAGATGGTGCTGTCGTGGGGCACGCCCGTGGAGGAACCGCTCAGACCTCTTGCCGATCGTTTTCTGGCTGAAACCCAACGATATTGGCAGCGGTGGGTAAAGCAGTGCAGTGTGCCGCCGCTCTACCAGGATGCCGTGATTCGTTCGGCTCTTGCGCTCAAACTGCATTGCTTTGAGGACACGGGCGCGATTATTGCGGCGATGACGACTTCCATTCCCGAGGCGCCGGGAAGCAGGCGAACCTGGGATTACCGGTATTGCTGGCTACGCGATGCTTACTACTCGCTTGGCGCGTTCCGTTTGCTGGGGCAGTTCGAAGAACGCGAGAGCTTCATCCACTACCTTCTGAATATCGCCGGCGGTACACCGGACCTGAATCTTTCGCCCCTCTACCGCGTCGATGGTACATCCCGGCTCGACGAACAAATCCTGGACAATTGGGCGGGTTTCAATGGAGACGGACCGGTCCGGGTAGGCAACGGCGCAGCGGCGCATGTGCAAAACGATGTCTTTGGCGAGATGGTCCTGGCGCTTGCGCCGATCTTTCTGGACGAACGTTTTAGCGCGGAGCGCTCAAAGGCGGCCCTCCAATTGATCGAACGGCTGGCGCGAAAAGCCATTGCCGTTGCCGGCCGGCCCGACGCGGGTATATGGGAATATCGCACGGAATGGAAACCCCAGACGTTTTCTAATCTCATGTGCTGGGCCGCGGTTGACCGGATGGCGCGTGTGTCCTCTCTGCACGCTCAAAAGTTGGAGCATGAATTTCGCACCGCCGCGGAAAAAATTCGCGGAGAAATATTTGCAAAGGCATGGTGTCCGCAGATCAACAGTTTCGCGGCTAGCTATGGGGGGCAGGATCTGGACGCTTCGCTGCTGCAGATGGCTTACTTGAGGTTTCTGCCGTTCCAGGACGCCCGGATGTCCGGAACGATAGATTCCATCCGCCGCGAGCTTTCGAATGATGGCTGGCTGTTTCGGTACAGATTGGATGACGGGTTCGGATCGCCAAAGGTGGCTTTCATCATCTGCACCTTCTGGTTGGTGGAGGCGCTTGCTGACGCGGGCCGAACCGACGAGGCCAGGGAAATCATGGACCGTGTCCATTCATCGATCTCGCCTCTTGGTCTTCTTTCCGAGGACTATGAGACTTCAAATATGAGGATGTGGGGGAACTTCCCGCAGGCCTATTCCCATGTTGGGCTGATCCATGCAGCTTTCGCGGCTTCACCGCGCTGGACAGACGTGCTCTAATCTGCGACAAGATTTCGTGAAATCTGTTTCAACTGTCGCCTTCCAGAAATTACCTGCCAAACTCTCATGAAACACCTTTGGGTCGCGCGCGTATGCCCGGATTGCCGTCGCGGGCAGTAACCGGATAACGCAGGTTGCGGCGAGGCCAATACAGGGGTAACTTTCAACGAGCGATTGCGGGCCGAATCCCGGGAGGGACCATGGAACGTCGTGAAGCGCTGCGTTTGATGGGAGCAGCGAGTGTTTTTTCCGTGTTGTCGTCGGATCTGTTTGCGGCCACGCTGCAGGCGCAGATTGCCGGGAACAAAGCCGGCACTCTCGGCACGCTTTCCGCGGCGCAGAATGAGATTGTTGTAGCGATGAGCGACGTGATGATTCCCGCGACCGGCACTCCTGGCGCAAAGGCCGCAAAAGTAAACGAATTCATCGACCTGATTTTGACCGAGTGGGCTACGGAAGAGGAACGCAAAGTTTTCCTCGAAGGGCTTGCGGAAACTGACCGCAGGACAAACGCGCTTTTCGGACATGGCTTTGCCGATGCGTCGGCGAAAGAGCAGGCTGCCATCGTGCAGGGTTTCGACGAAGAACTGACGGTTTCGCACAGTGAATACTCGCCCAAAGAGCCTCGTCCGTGGGAGTTGACGCTGCTGCTTCCGTTTTTTGCGCAAATGCGGCGGCTAACCCTGGTTGGTTACTACACCTCGCCGATCGGGCAGGAGCAGGAGCTCAAAGTGGATATTATCCCCGGGGCGCTGCACGGTTGCGTGCCGGCGGAGCCCGAGGTGAAACCATGAGGACCGTGAAGAAGCCGGCGACCTACGACGCGATCATCATCGGTTCCGGAATGACAGGAGGCTGGGCGGCCAAGGAGCTTACCGAGAAAGGGCTGAAGGTTCTGGTCCTCGAAGCCGGCCGGCCGATTGAGCCGGACCGGGATTATGTGGAACACGTCCCGATCGCGGAATTGAAATTTCGCGGGATGAACAACCGCCGGGAGACACTGAAGGATCAGCCGATTCAGAGGACCTGTTACGCGTGCGACGAGTGGGCCAGCAAGTTTTTTGTGAATGACACGGAAAATCCGTACACCACCGATCCGGCCAAACCGTTCGCCTGGATTCGCGGCCGGCAGGTTGGCGGAAAATCCATCATGTGGGCGCGGCAGTCTTACCGGTGGAGCGATCTGGACTTCGAAGCCAACGCGCGCGAGGGAATCGGCGCCGACTGGCCGATCCGCTACGCCGATATCGAGCCCTGGTACAACTACGTGGAGGATTTTGCCGGGATTACGGGGCAGGCCGAGGGCCTGCCGCAATTGCCGGACGGACACTTCCTGCCACCGATGGAAATGAATTGCGCGGAAATTGCCGTTAAGGAAGCAATCGCACAGCAGTTCGGGCGCGAGCGGGTGATGACGATCGGCCGCGCAGCGGTTTTGACCCAGACACACAATGGGCGCGCCGCGTGCCACTATTGCGGACCTTGCCACCGCGGTTGCATCACGCAATCCTATTTCAGCAGCGTGAATGCCACGCTGCCGGTCGCGGGAAAAACCGGGCGCCTGACGCTGCGGCCGTATAGTGTGGTGCACAGCCTGATTTTTGACTCGCAAACGCGCCGCGTGACCGGGGTAAAGGTAATTGACGGGCAAACGCACAAAGCATTGGAATTTCAGGGGCGCCTCATTTTTCTCTGTGCTTCGGCGCTGGAATCCACCCGGATTCTGCTTAACTCCGCCACGCCCGAATTTTCCACCGGGCTTGCCAACAGCAGCGGCGACCTAGGCAAAAACCTGATGGACCACATCATGGGCGGCGGCGCGGAGGGAATCATTCCTGGTTATCTGGATCGCGTGCAGTTCGGAAACCGACCGAACGGCATTTATGTGCCGAGGTTCCGCAATGTCTCAAGCAAGGAAAAAAACTTTCTCCGCGGCTACGGGTTCCAGGGTCAGGCGGAACGCGAAAGCTGGCAGCGGGGAATTCACGAAAGTGGATTCGGCGCGAGCTTCAAGCACCGGCTGCGCACGCCCGGCCCCTGGAAGATGACATTCAGCGGCTTTGGAGAGTGTTTGCCGAACCCCGCGAACTTTGTTGAGATTGATAAAACGCGTGTGGACGCCTGGGGCGTTCCAGTGCTGAAGATTCACTGCGAGTGGAGAGACAACGAAAAGACGTTGCTGCGCGACATGATGATTCAGGCAGCGGAGATGCTGGCTGCCGCCGGGGCTGAAAACATTCACCTCTTCAATCACAATAGCCCGCCGGGATTGACGATTCACGAGATGGGCACCGCGCGCATGGGCGCCGATCCAAAAACATCAGTGCTAAATAAGCACAACCAGGCGCACGACGTGAAAAATCTGTTCCTGACGGACGGTGCGTGCATGGCGTCGTCCTCCTGCGTGAATCCTTCGCTAACGTACATGGCGCTGACGGCACGCGCCTGCGATTATGCGGTTTCAGAAATGAAAAAAGGCGAGCTCTAAGCTGCATTTAGAACCAGGACAAGTTTAGAAACTCTTGGGGAGAGGTGTGGGAGATGGCGCACGAGGAAGCGGCGAAGTCTGGTGCCGGCGCGAAACTGGTGATTCGGAACATTGGCGTGTTGCTCAGCGGAGATTTGCAGCGGCCGATTCTGGATGCTGACACGGTGGTGGTGAAGGAGGGAAAGATCGCCGCCATTGGCCGCGAGAAGGACGTGGACACGGAGGGCGCGACGCGGGTGATCGATGCAAATGGTACCGCGCTGGCACCCGGATTGATTGACAGCCACGTGCATCCGGTGGCGGGCGATTGGACGCCGCGGCAGAACCAGATTGGATGGATTGACAGTTGCCTGCACGGCGGCGTTACCACGATGATTTCCGCGGGCGAAGTTCACATGCCGGGGCGCCCGAAAGATGTCGTCGGTGTGAAGGCGATGGCGATTACGGCTCAACGCGCATTTGCGGCGCTCCGGCCAAGCGGCGTGAAAGTTTTGGCGGGTGCCCCCGTGATCGAACATGGAATGGTGGAGGAAGATTTTCGCTCGCTGGCCGAGGCCGGCGTTCGTTTGCTGGGTGAAGTGGGACTCGGCAGCGTGAAAGACGGGCCGACCGCGCGACAGATGGTGGCCTGGGCGCGTAAGCATGGGATGCAGAGCACGATTCACACCGGCGGGCCGTCGATTCCGGGCTCGAGCCTGATTGATAAGGATGTTGTGCTGGCGGCGGATGCGGACGTGATCGGCCACATCAACGGAGGCCACACCGCGTTGCCGGACGCGCAGATCCGTTCGCTGTGCGAGGAATCTTCGCGAGCGCTGGAAATTGTGCATAACGGAAATGAGCGTGCGGCGCTGTTTACCTTGCGCACAGCGAAAGAACTGAAGCAGTTGCATCGCGTGATATTGGGCACCGACGCGCCAGCCGGGTCTGGTGTGCAACCGCTGGGAATTATTCGGGTGATTGCGGCGCTTTCGTCGATTGGGGAAATTCCCGCGGAAGTGGCGTTTTGCTTTGCGACCGGCAATACGGCGCGGATGCGAAATTTGGATTGCGGACTGATCGAAGTGGGCCGCGCAGCCGATTTTGTGTTCATGGACGCGGCGCAGCATTCTGTGGGGAAAACATTGCTCGAGAGCGTGCGGCTGGGCGACTTGCCTGGAATCGGGATGACGGTAATTGATGGGGAAGTGCGCAGCGAGCGCAGCAGGAATACTCCGCCAGCGGCGAGAGTGCCGAAGATTGTGAAGTGAACAAGTAAGAATGTGACGAAGTAAAGAAGTAAAGAAGTAAAGATTCGGAAAGAGAACTGCAAACCCGCTCAAAGTTTTGTTCCAGGCGTTTTGTGATGGTTTGGGAGGATGAGCTGAGCGTGTAAAAGCGGCAGCTTTGCTGTCGCACTCAAAATTAGCGGAGGCCGTCTTCGCCCTTGATTTGGTCCTTTGTCAGGCCGCCTACGCGGGGGAGCGGACGGCCGCTGTCGGTTACCGCGATGGCGACAAGGATTTCGTCGGCGCGCGGTGCGTCGTTGACGCGAATTTCCATGCCGTCGAAATGGCTGCGGACGAAGGCGGCGTCTTTGTGGCCGAGGGGGATATCGAGAGCGATACCGGGGCCGCCTCGTTTTTTGGAAGAGGGAATCAGCGCGGCGCCTTTGCCGAGCGTCTTGCGGACCGGCGTGCCGAGTTTGGGATGGAGAATCGCCGCGGCGTGTTCAAGTTCTCCGTTTTCGCCGACGGCCGCGGCTTTGCCGTAACTTTCCGCGGAGGCGCCGGGAATTCCAAGCGCTGCGACGGCGCGTTCGGTGAGCAGGGCGCCGAGTTCCTCACCGATTTCCATGAGTTGCGTTAAGTCTTCAACGTACGTCCCCGCGAATGGATTTTCGATAACTGCTGCCGCTGCGGCGCGGCGCGTTGGCGGATTTACCGGCTTGCCCATTTCTGTGCGCGTTTCTTCGACGAAGGTTACGATTTTTCGGATTTTGGTTTTCATGGTGTTTCCGTTTGCGCGTCTCGACTGAGATTTTTAGTTATGTCTACACCGTAAAAGCGGAGGCTTTGCCTCCGCACTCAAAAACTAGCGGAGGCCGTCCTGGCCTTTGATTTCGGAGGCTTTGAGGCCGCCGACGCGGGCGTGGACGCGCGGGCCGGTGGTCATCACCAGGGCAAGCAGAATTTCGTTGGCTTTCGGCGCGTCGGCGATACCGACTTCCATCGAATCGAAATGGCTGCGGACGTAGGACGCGTTGATGTGCGTAATGGGAACGTCCAGGCGGGTGCCGGGGCCGCCGACCTTTTTGGTGGATGCCACGATGGCTTTCGAGTCGCCGAGAATTTCGCGCATCGCGTAGCCGCCGGGGACATGCCACAGCGCGCCGTGTTCCAACTCTCCAGCCTGGCCGACGATCGCTCCTTTGCCGTAGCCCTCCACAATTTTCGGATCGCCACCGAGCGCCTCGACGAGTGTTTTCGCCATTTCAAGGCCAAGCGGATTCAGATCCTCCATGAACCCGGAAATTTCTGGGACGTATTTCCCGGCAAATGGATTGTGAATTACGGCGAGCGCGGCTGCGCGGCGCAATGGGGTGGGAGCGACAGGACCGCCTTCATGGAAAATTTCTTCGACAATGACGACCCGTTTGCGAACTTGGACTTCAGGCATGCAAGAGGCTCCTTCGGGAACATTCGATGAAAGCTTGCGAGGGTATGGGTGAGATAACGCGGGTCTGGCCCTGGACGCAGAGCGCGGAAGAATGAATCAATCCCCGGTCGCGAAGACTTTCCGCTGCGCGGGCGCCAGAATCCAGTGCTGCGATAATTTCTGATTCCGGCAAAGGTTCGACGCCGCGTGTGACGCGTAAATCGCCGAGATCCGAGTCGGGCGAGATTTCGCGGGCGGGGATGCGCGTAACGCCGGGGTGATCCGGAAGATTCACCGCATTGGCAATCACGGTGGCAGCGGCGTCGGCAGCGGAAGCGCAAGCGGCAAGAACAGTCACGGCGTCCGCGATGCCAAGCGAAAAGCTGCGGCCGCGCCAGCCGCTGGTGGCAATCCCACGCACGGGATCTCTCGCGGTGATTTCAAGAGAACCAAAGAGGGAAGGAGAGTCTGGCCGCTCGACCATACCGATCTTGTAACGGTGGGAATCGGCCAGATGAATGGCAATGTCACCGCCATTGTTCACGTAGGCCCGTTCGAGTTTCGCGGCCGCAGTCATCGACTCAAGAATCGCCTCGGCAACGGAACCCGCAACGGCAGCCATCGATGTGATGAAGCAATCCTCGCAGTACGGTTCAACGGCGGCAAACATGCGGTGAGCGACTGGCCCGCAAGGACGCTCGGAATTTTTCCTCGCGCGGCTGCGGAGCAATGGCAATTCGCTGCAAAGTTCATCGAGAATGGAGACGAAGCGGCGAGCGGCGGCTTCGTAGGCCGCCGAGATTGCTCGCGGCGAGCCGCTGGCCTCGATGATTAAATCGATCGGGCCATCGTGCAGATGCAGCCGGCGCCCATCGGACAGCATGCGGATGACGGCAGGCTCTCTCATGATTCGCTGCTCCCGGCGTGGGGCTTTAGCGGCCATGGATTTTGCGCGTGGGAAACAAGCTGCCTTTGCCGTTCCTTTTCCTTCAGCAAATCGCCCAGCGGGCGAACGTAATCCACATGGCCACCGAGCCCGGCGTAGTCATCTTTCTTCAGCGTGAACTCGATCGGCGCGACAAGCGCGGGCGTGGGTACATAGCCGAACGCATTTTCGGGCATGCGCGTAACATCCACCATAAAGGTGATGCCGCCGCCAGGCCAGATGTATGCAGGCGCACCGCCGCAAGTCACGCGGGTAAGTTTGCGTTTCACAGAATCGGTGAGCTTCACGGGGTTTTCCGTGACGCCGGCGCGCAAAGAGCCGCCAGCTCCGCCCATGAACAACACTGTCGTAAGTGCAGGTTCGCAATTCTCACGAATGCGCCCGACGGATTCTTTTAGCGGTTCGGGAAGTTCTTTCTCCACGGGATGCAGCGTCTCGTCGAGTTCGTAGTAAGCGAACTGCTCCCCTGTGGTGCTGACCATCAGCAGGCGAAGATGCGGCCAGGCAAATTTCGCCTTGAACGGTTTCAGAATCGTCAGTGGATCGGAAATATTCGTGCCGCCCCAGCCTGTGCCGGGCTCGGCCACCTGAAAATACCGGCCCGGCGTCGAGCGGCGGCCCTGAATTGCGATGCCCGTTTCACGCACACCCAGAAGTTTTCCCGCCTGATGTTCGGAGAGCACGCCGGTGATGTGGTCGTCCACCACCACAACGTCGTCCACTTTGCCAAACCACTGCTTGGCGAACATGCCGATCGTCGCGGAGCCGCAGCCGACGCGCATACGTTCCTCACGCTGGCCGTTGACGACCGGAGGCTTCCCGGCTGCAACACGAATGCTGGCCCCGTCATCAATCGTGAGCTCGACTTCTTTCCCGTTGCAAAGCTCGAGCAGCGTTTCGCACGTGATGCGGCCCTCGCTCTTGCTTCCGCCGGTGAGGTGATGCACGCCGCCAAGCGAAAGCATCTGCGAGCCATACTCAGCGGTGGTCACATGGCCGACAGGCTCGCCTTGCGCGCGCACCAGGTTTCGCTCGGGTCCCAGGTGGCGGTCGGTGTCGATTTTCAGCTTCACACCGCAATAGCTGAAGATTCCTTCCGTCACCACCGTGACCATGTCCACCCCGTCCACTTCGCTTGAAACAATAAATGGTGCGGGCTTGTAGTCGGGATATGTGGTGCCGGCCCCGATGGCGGTGACGAACGTTTCCTGGCCCTTCATGATTTTGCCGTCCCAGTCACCCTCGCGTTCGAGGAAGGGAACCAGCGGCGTGCCCTGCGATTTCGCGCGGTCGAGCAGGATATGCGGATCAACGCGCACAAGCTGTCCTTCGATGTTGGCGTAACGATCGCACGCGCCGGCATGGCCACGCTTGATGTAGCAAAGCACCGGGCAGGCGTCGCAGCGAACCGTGTCTGGAGGAAACACGTCAGGCATGCGAATTTCCGGAGTTGGCCGCCGCTTTTGCGAGGATGGCGGCGCGAACTTTGTCGGGAGTGGCGGGCAGCTTGCGAATGCGCACGCCGACAGCATCGTAAAGCGCGTTGAGAATGGCCGGCGCGGTAGGAATCAGCGCCTGCTCGCCAATGCCTTT
>Ga0210410_10001558_pt1 | contig 21364 bp, 18 predicted proteins | sample IncBWC4MmetaG_FD_161058 | JGI IMG/M metagenome (GOLD analysis project Ga0210410, IMG submission 161058) | Forest soil microbial communities from Barre Woods Harvard Forest LTER site, Petersham, Massachusetts, United States - Inc-BW-C-4-M | ecosystem: Environmental > Terrestrial > Soil >... | reverse complement strand
TGACCTCCTGGTTTTTCCCACGCACACTGATACCTGGGGCTTGGTCGTGAACGAAGCGATGGCGTGTGGTTTGCCTATCATTTCCTCGGTTGCGGCAGGCTGTGTTCTCGATCTGGTCGAGAGCGGGTGGAACGGCCGTGTAGTTTCTGCAGGTGACGTTGGCCAACTCGCTTCAGCTATGCGCGAACTTGCCGGTGACAGGAACCTTCGATCGCTCATGGGCCAGCGCAGCCGGGAGCGCATCCAGCAATACTCGCCTGAAGCGTGGGCTGCAGGCATGGCCACGGCCGTGCTGCCGTACCGGAGAATGGCTGCATGAGCGACTTCATGTCCAGATTCTCTATGCCGGTCATGATCGCCATCGGTTGCCTGTTTGCGCTGTACGCCGCGGTTTTCCGTCCGGCGTACTTCAGCAGTTCCGACCAGCTTGCAGCACTGCTGTTTCTGCAAATCCTGCTGTTGGCGCTTTGGAATTACCGGTCGCGATTCTTCCTGCTCCTGCTCGCAGTTTTTCTGTGGGCCGGCATGGCCCTACCTCTGAACGGGGTGTGGACAACCGGGCGATGGCTTGTTTTAGCCGTGGGTGCGTTGACTGGTCTCGTGGTTTACAACCGAGATCAGCGGCAACACTTCGTGCTGTTCCATCTGGTGGCACTCTTTTGCGTGGTGGCGGCTTTGGTATCCGCTGCCGTCTCTGCCTACCCGGGCCTGGCCTTTCTCAAAGCGATGAGCTTACTCCTGCTATTTCTCTACGGTTCGTCCGGAGCGCGGCTGGCCGTGCTGGGAAGGGAGGCTAGTTTCTTTTCGCAATTGCTGTTGGGCTGCGAGCTGCTCGTATACCTCACGGCAATTTCCTATTTCCTCTTTCAATTCGAGATTTTCGGCAACCCGAACTCCCTAGGTGCCGTGATGGGAGTGGCCGCGGCGCCAATCCTGCTGTGGGGGATCCTGGTGAGCGAGCGTCCGACCACGCACTGGCGGCGCACTACCGCCTTCGCAATCACGCTGCTATTGCTCTTTAGCAGCTATGCCCGCGCCGGCATCGCTGCCGCTGTGGTTTCCTGCGTTTTGATCTGTGTCGCCCTGCGCCGATACGGGCTGCTGCTCCGAGGGTCAGGCTTTGCCCTGTTGCTGGCCGCATTCGTGGCCGCGGTGGTTCCTCTACACCATCAGCCTACGGAGTCACTCACGTCTGTTTTCGTCTACAAGGGACGGCGGGAGGGAGGCATTCTCGCGTCCCGCAGGCCGATTTGGGATGAGACAGTGTCAGCAATACAAGGACACCCATGGTTGGGCAGCGGGTTCGGAACCAGCCTCACTAGCAGCGAAGTCGTGCAACAATCTGGAAACTTCGAATCCCTCCGCGAGGCCACGCGAGAGCATGGGAACAGTTACCTGGCAATCACGGAATGGGTGGGTTTTGTGGGCGATATTCCGTTTTTCGCGCTGGTCATCCTGATTGCCGTGAATGTGGGCCGTGCCCTGGCGCAGACGCGCCGGACCGGAAATGTATTCTCTCCCGTGATTCCGTTGGCTGGAGTCTTAGCGGCAGGTTTGGTCCATGCCGCTTTTGAAGACTGGCTTTTTGCGGCAGGTTACTACCTTTGCGTCTTTTTTTGGGCTCTGGCTTTCATCATGGTTGATGTTCTTCCTGCGCGGTCGGCTGCACCTGCCGTTCAAAGTGCTCCGCGCGCATGGACTCATGATTTTGTTGCTGCTCCACTGGGTCAATGATGCATCTTTTCCTCAACGGCCTTGCGGCCAGCGCTGGTGGCGGGCTGACCTACCTGCGCAACGTGGTTCCGCATCTTTCCGCCCGGACCGGCGTGCGAACCACGGCCGCTGCCGGTGCAAGCTTGAAGCGGGAACTCGGAGATCTGCCCAATGTTGCATGGGCGGAACTGGAGATGGATCATGGAGCCGTCCTGCGATTTTGCCAGGAGCAAGCTCTCCTGCCCGGGTTGATTCGCCGCAGTGGCGCAGACGTCGTGATCTCCGCTGGCAATTTCGCGCTTTGGAGATCGCCCGTACCGCAGATTCTTCTGTCGGGAAACTCCCTCTACACATCCTCGGATTTTTATCATGACCTTCGTTCGCGGGCAGACTATCAGGTGTGGTGGGATACGCGGATCAAGGGTATCTTCGCCAGGAGGTCAGTGCATTGGGCCGACCGCACCGTGGCTCCCAGTCGGGCTTTCGCCGCAGAGCTTCAGCGGTGGACCGGGGTCCCGGTTCTTTCCATTCACCACGGCTTCAACTATCAGACGTTCTGTAAAGATGGAGCTGCTTTGCCCGCCGAGACTCAGCAAAAGCTTCATTCCGCCGAAGGCGCGCTGCGCCTGCTCTTCGTCAGCCACTACAACTACTACAGGAATTTCGAGACTCTACTGCGGGCAATTCCGCTCCTGCAAAATCGCCTCGGCCAGCGCCGGGTAGTTTTGTTCCTGACCTGTCAGTTGCGTTCCGAGAAGAATCCTGGCTCTTACCGCGCCGAACCCGCCGCCGCTCTAGTCCGCCGGATGGGAATCGCCGAACAAGTTGTGGAACTGGGCGCGATTCCGTACCACCTTCTGCACCACGTATATCGTGCATGCGATATTTATGTGACTCCCGCGTACGCAGAAACCTTCGCCCACCCTCTGGTGGAAGCCATGGCGAGCGGAGCGCCGGTGGTAGCCGCTGATCTTCCGGTTCATCGGGAGGTCTGCGGCGAAGCGGCTCTGTATTTCCAGCGCTTCTCACCGCAGGAATTGGCGGAGCAAGTTCTTCGCCTCAAAACCTCGCCCGATCTTCGAAAAACGTTAGCCGACCGTGGCCGGATTCGATCGCGCGACTTTTCCTGGGAGAAGCATGTCGATGAAATACTGCGGCTTGCCGCCGGGCTCACCGACGATTGTTACAGTTCCCCCGCAAGACTAGGGCTCACCGCTTGACCACCCCCGCGACGTACAGACTATCTGCCACGTAGGTCAGGGGTGAGAACACACCGCTGATTTTGCGCAAGGCTTCGGAAGCGTAAACCACGGTGCGATATTTCCAGGGCAGAAAATGCACGTCGCTGATCTGCGAGTTGAGCGAAAAGAAACCATCCACGAAAATGCGGGCCGATCCGAATATCGCGTCGAAAGTCGAAACCAACTCCCTCGGAGTCCAATAGCGCACGTCGAAGTCGCGGCCTTCTCGGAATCCGCGGCGGACTTGATGATAGAGACAGCGAATGCCGAAGCAATTCGGCATTTGTACCAGGAATCCCCCGCCTGAATCCAACGTTCGGGCCACCTCCTGCAATGTAAGGCGGGCATTCTCCCTGGAAAGATGCTGCAAAACACTATAGGAAAAAACCTGATCGAAAGTACCGTCGGCGAAGGGCAGATGGCGGCCATCCGCAACCACATAATGCGCTTCTATCCCAAGCTGCCGCGCCACGTGCCGGGCCGCCCGGATTCCTTTCAGCGACGGGTCGATTCCCACAGGACGATAGCCCATCCGGGCGGCAGCGACGCACCACCGTCCCCAGTTGCATCCAATTTCGAGGAATCGCTTGCCGTCCCCGCGAGGGAGCCGGAGATGAGGAATCGGATAGTCGGCGAGTTTGCCAACCAGCCGGATGTACAGCAGGCCATTGGTCGCGGCAATGATGTGCTGCACAAATGGGTCGATTTCTCCAGGTTGCGGTCCCGGAAGCGGCGCGAATGTGGCTTCGCTTGATCCGCCCGCCTGCAGGGATCGCGTGCCTTCAATATGGGTTTGCGGATACTCCGAGAGCAAGAGGATTGGAATCCCCTCGACGATTGGATAGTGGTGACCGTTGCGGCAGACTAAGAGCCGATCCTGTTCGTCGAGAGCCTGGCGATCTCTCGGGCAGACAAGAAGCCGCAGCAACGCCCGGTCTACAATAGGACCTGCGGCTTCGTCCTCCAACCTTGAGTCGGTCACCGTGAGCGGAAACCCCATGATTTGTGTCCTAGCGAATAGGACTTGTGTTTATCGGCGTCACTGACAGAAATAGTCACCTGGTTTCGAGATGGTGACAAGCTGGAAGTAAGGTACCCGCCCGATTCCCGGCGAACGCACACCCCGCACTTTCGGTGGACCCTCCCCACAGCTTCCATATTTTCTCTGACCGGTTGGTGTTGCCGATGCTGATGCGAACAAGCAACCAGGGAGCATAGTCCGCTAAACCTTAATCTACAATTGCCGCGATTCACAGAGTACAGGAATCCGCCGAGGGTCAGAGCCGGTTGTACGGGTCAACGGCCCCTTCTTTTGAAGCTGCTGACGCCGCCGGACTCCCGCACCCGCTCTACGTTGAGGCTTTCGAGTAGCCCCTGACATCTGCTTCATCGCTCTCTGTCATCTCTTCTGTCATATGGGAACCGCGACTCTCGGCGGTAGTATGTTTTCTTGGTGACTTAATACCACCATGCAAACGCTTGAAGAGCCAAGAATCCGGCGGACCACCGTGCCCGCCGTATCGCTGCCGGTGAGCGTAATCGTTCCCGTCCGCAACGAAGCTTGCAACTTGCCCCGGTGCCTGGAGTCTCTGCGCGGAGCCGGTGAAATCTATGTCGTCGACTCGGGCAGCACCGACGAAACCGCGGTTATTGCCAGGTCTTTTGGCGCGAACGTCGTGCAGTTCCACTATGTCGGCGGTTGGCCCAAAAAACGGCAATGGGCTATGGATACGCTTCCCCTGGCGCATGAATGGACCCTCTTGCTGGACGCCGACGAGGTCCTTACGCCTGAACTAGCGGAAGAAATCCGGCAAGCCATCCACAACCCCCTTTACAACGGCTACTACATCGCCTTACGCATGCATTTCCTGGGACGAGTACTGCGCCACGGCGACGCCAGCTTTTACAAGCTCTCGCTTTTTCGGGGCGGCAAGGCCCGGTTCGAGTGCCGCCTTAAGCAGCAGGATGCTTCTATGTGCGACATCGAAGTCCACGAGCATGTCATGGTCGAAGGGCAAACCACGAAGTTGCAAAATCAGCTGGTCCATCACAACGTGAACTCACTCTCGCGCTACATCCTTAAACACGATGAGTATTCGAACTGGGACGCCCGCGTATGGCTGGAAGGCGAAAACAGTCTCCGCGACTTGCCGCCTTCCCTGTTTGGAACCCAGGCACAGCGCCGACGCTGGCTGAAAAAAAGGTGTCTGGGGCTGCCCGGGTCGCCCTTGCTGTTTTTTCTGTACAGGTATTTCTTTCGCCTGGGGTTCCTGGATGGTGTGCCGGGACTGATCTATTGCGGGTTCCAGGGCATCCAGTTTTTTCACATCAAAGCGAAAATCTACGAATTGCGAATGCAGAGGGAATCATGAGCGCAACCCGTACCGAGTTCCCTGCAGTTGCGTATCACGCCTCTCTGGCGAATGAGTGGGAGCGCCGCTACCAAAAGCGCTCATTTCAGATGCGCCAGAGCACACTGCTGAAGGCTTTGCGGGGTTGGGACGTGGCCGGAACGCTTTGGCTTGACGCAGGTTGTGGCACGGGCACTCTCGCACGATGGTTGGCGACACGCGGCTGTAGCGTGCTTGGCGTCGATGCCGCTTCCGAAATGGTCGCCGCGGCCAATCAGTCTGCCCAATCTCACAACTATCCCGATCGGCTGAGCTTTGTTCGGATCACGACCATCGCTCGTCTGGCGCTCGACGATCATTCACTGGACGGCGTCTTGTGCTCGAGCGTCCTGGAATACGTGCCGGACCCGAGCGCTTGTCTAGCCGAATTCGCCAGAGTTCTCAAGCCCGGCGGGCTGCTGCTGGTTTCAGTACCGAACCGCAATTCCGTGGTGCGTCGATTCCAGATTGCGGGTCATCGTCTGGGTGGTTTGCTCGGACAAAGTTGGTGCAAGTTTCTGGATTATTCGCGCCACCAATACTCAACTTCGGAGTTTGGACGATTGCTGGCGCAGGCGGGCTTCTCGGGCGAGAAACTAGTGCCGTTTGGCAGCCCCATCCCTGGCCTGGCGCAGCGAAGCCGGCACTGGGCGCCATTGCTGATGTTCGTTGCTCGGAAATCCGCGTGAAACACCGCGCACCGAAGAATCGAGGACGTTGCTTTCGCCGATGCTGATCCTGGGGCTGAACATGTTTCACGCCGACTCCTCGGCTGCGCTTCTGCAGGACGGCGAGGTTGTATTCGCGATTGCTGAAGAGCGCCTCAACCGCATTAAGCACTATGCCGGGTTTCCCTCGCTCGCGATCAAGGCCTGCCTGGACTTCGCCGGCGTCAAGATTACAGACGTCGATCACGTGGCAATCGGTCAGGACAGCGATGCCAACCTCGCGAAGAAAGTTCAATACGCGCTCGCCAATCCTGCCAAGATTCTGAACTTCATCCGCCTGCGCCGCCGTAAGCAGCCGATGCAAGATGTGCACTCCCTGCTGGCGAAGGTGCTCGATGCCGATCCCAAAACGCTTCGCTTCCAGGAGCACCGCATCGAACATCACCTCGCGCACATTGCCAGCACCTACTACTGCTCGCCCTGGGACAAGGCTGCGGGCTTCAGCTACGACGGTTCCGGAGATTTCGTTTCCACCATGATGGCCCGCTGCGAGGGCAACCAGATCGATGTCCTCGATCGAGTTTTCCTGCCCGACTCGCTGGGCAGCTTCTACACCATGATTTGCGAGTTCATCGGCTACCGGCAGTACGGAGACGAAGGTAAAGTCATGGGCCTCGCGCCTTATGGCAAAGACACGTTCTGCGACCGGCTTGGGGAAGTTGTTGGATTGAAAAACGGCAGCTTCAATCTCGACCTTAGTTTCTTCAGGCCACTCGGGAGCAACCAAGGAATGCAGGTTCTACCCGATGGCACAGTCCGGCTGGCCCGCCACTTTTCACCGCGCATGGTAAAGGCCTTCGGCGATCCGCGTGAACCGCGTGCGGAAATCACGCAGCGTGAGATGGACCTTGCCTACGCCATGCAGCGCCGCTTTGAAGATGTATTTTTTCATCTCCTCAACCAGCTTTACCGGCGCGTGCCTTGTGAAGACCTCGCCATGGCAGGCGGATGCGCGCTGAATAGCGTTGCCAATGGAAAACTCTTCGCGCACACTCCATTTCGCCGCACCTGGATCCAGCCCGCCGCCGGTGATGAAGGCTTAGCCATTGGCGCAGCCCTTCACGCCTACCACACTGTTCTCAATCAGCCCCGCCGGTTTGTCATGAAGAACTCATATCTCGGTACCGAGTTTTCCGACGCACGCATCGAATCCGATCTCAAGAAAGCGAATCTGCGCTACCGCAAACTCGAACGCGAACCGCTGCTGGAAGCCGTGGCCCAACAGATCGCAGCGGGAAACGTTGTAGGCTGGTTTCAGGGACGCATGGAGTGGGGTCCGCGCGCGCTCGGCAATCGCTCCATCCTGGCCCATCCGGGTTTGCCGGGAATGAAGGATGTCCTGAACGCGCGCATCAAGCAGCGCGAGTGGTTTCGTCCTTTCGCGCCTTCAATCCTCGAAGAACGCCAGAGCGAATACTTCGAGCACGATCACCCATCGCCGTTCATGCTGCACGTGTACAAAATCCGCGCCGAGAAGCGTGCCCAGCTTTCCGCGGTCAATCACGTCGACGATACCGGCCGATTGCAGAGCGTCAGCCGCGAACAGAATCCGCTCTACTACGAGTTGATTCGGGCCTTCGAGCGCAAAACCGGCACTCCCGCGCTCTTGAATACCAGCTTCAACGAGAATGAGCCGATTGTGTGCCAGCCCGAGGAAGCCATCGATTGCTTTAAGCGCACGCGCATGGACGCTCTAGCCATCGGGCCCTACTTAAGTATGAAAACTGAGAACCAATAACTGAGAACTGCAGTTAATCAAACTATGGCAGCTCATTCAATGCCGGCAAGCGCACCGCCCCAGGAAATTGGAATCCGCCCAGTCCGCATCGCCGCTTTCCCTCGCATGCGGGCGCTCGCCTGGCGCAATGACGTACTCTACTCCTCCCGCGGCTACGCGTTGTTTCGCGCCACCATAAAGCCCCACTCCGGTTCCATCGAATGGGAGCACGTTGCCCAGTGCCAGCCCCCAGCATGGCGAACGATCACCTCATCGTTCCGGATAGCATCGCGCATCGCCCGAGATGGTTTTCACGCGCTCGTCGCTCTATCCTCCGGCCACGTGGTCGCCGCTGTGCCGCACGCGATCGTGACTCTGGCTCCGGGAGAGACAGATTTCCACACATCCCACAAGGTACTTCGCGGCACGCGTCCCTTGCACCTCGCCGTCACTCCAAACGACCAGGTCTTCTGGGGAGAATATTTCAACAACCCGCGGCGGGAAGAAGTTCACATCTATGCTTCCAGCGACCGCGGCGCTCACTGGGATGTGGCCTACACCTTCCGCAAGAACACCATCCGCCATGTGCACAACATCGTTTATGACGAGTGGGAGAACTGCCTCTGGGTGCTCACCGGCGACCATGGTTCGGAGTGCCGTATTCTCCGCGCGTCGCGCGATTTCAAAACTGTAGATGTCGTCTTATCCGGCAACCAGCAGGCCCGGTCCGCCGCGCTGGTTCCGACCCGTGACGCGCTCTACTTTTCGTCCGACACTCCACTCGAAACCAATGCGGTGTACTGGCTCGATCGACAGGGAAATCTCTCCAAAGTAGCGGCGCTGGGCAGTTCTTCGATCTACGGCTGCCGCGTCGGCGATGCGGTTTTCTTCTCCACGATGGCTGAGCCGAGTAAAGTTAACTCCAGTCGCGACGTATGCCTATACGGCAGCCCGGACGGCGTTCATTGGCAACGCGTCCTGCAACACACAAAAGATCTCTGGCCCATGAAATTATTTCAGTACGGCAACGCTTTCCTGCCGGATGGCAAGAACACAACCGGCCTGCTCGCGTTAACGACCATCGCAGTCGAGCATGCAGACCTCGAAACCACGATCTGGCGAGTGTAACCAGCAGCCTGCGGGGGAATCCCGCTCGGTACCAGCGCCGCGCTTTTCTCATGCTAATGTCCAGTTGTGAGCCGCCTGCAATACTATCGCCGCATCTTCAGCGCCTATCTTCTTCCGGGGAATAGTCACCTCTCCTTTTGGCACGAGACGCCACGCGCAAATCCTGGAGCAAGCGTTCATCAGCTTGGCGAATACTACATGTTGTTTGCGGAAAAGGCAGACTATCCCGGCCATCACGATTCCACCGGCATTCCGATGCTCAACTACCACGGCAAAATTGGCTTGCAGTATAACCCCATCGCGATTGCGCAGTGGGGACTGGGGAACTACAACCTGTTTTGCCAATGCCAGAGCACGTCACGAAAAAAGAAATTTCTCGCCGCCAGCGACTGGCTGCGCGCGAATCTCGAGCTGAACTCACCGGGATCATGGGTATGGAATCACCACTTCGACTGGGAATATCGTTCGTCATTGCAAGCTCCCTGGTGCTCTGCGCTGGCGCAGGGCCAGGGAATTTCCCTGCTGGTTCGCGCCTATCGCGAGACCGGCGCCGGGGCATATCTCGAAGCCGCTGAACGCGCGTTTGGGAGTTTCCTCAAATCCACCGGCGAGGGCGGCGTAACATTCACCGACGCGCGCGGCAACCTCTGGTTCGAGGAGTACGTGGTCTCACCACCAACTCACATCCTTAACGGATTCATCTGGGCAGCGTGGGGTGTCTACGACTATTTTCTGGCGACGCAGAGCAGCGCCGCACGGGAGTTGTTCGCGAAAGCCGTCCGCACCCTGCGCGAGAATCTTGATCGTTACGACCTCGGCTTCTGGTCGTTGTACGAGCAATCGGGCACGTTGCTTCCGATGATCGCTAGCCCTTTCTACCACCGGTTGCACGTCGTACAGTTGCGCGTGATGCATCGCCTCACCGGAGAAGACACGTTCGCCCGATTCGCCGGAAAATGGGAAGCCTACGCGCGCAGCCGCGCCAAGCGTACCCGCGCTCTTTGCTACAAAAGTGCATTCAAGCTTTGCTATTACTAGAAATGAAGATTCTCTACGTGTCGCAGTATTTTCCGCCGGAAATGGGAGCTCCCGCTGGCCGGGCCGCGGAGTTATCGCGGTGTTGGGTTGAGGACGGCCATGAGGTCACGGTTCTGACCGGATTCCCCAATCATCCCACCGGAATCGTGCCGCGAGAATATCGCCGCAAGTTTCGTCGTCTGGTAACGCGCGAAATCGTCGAGGGCGTAAACGTTGTCCGCACCTGGCTTCTTCCCTTCCCCAATCGCAAAACCCACGAGCGCATTTTGAACTACAGTTCGTTCTGCCTTTCTTCCGCCAGCACCGGCGTTTTCCTGGACCGGCCCGACCTCGTAATCGCCACTTCACCTCAACTGCTGGTCGGGCTCGCTGGCTGGTGGCTGGCCCGCTGCAAACGCGTGCCCTTCGTCTTCGAGGTTCGCGATCTCTGGCCTGAATCGCTCACTGCCGTTGGCCTGGGCAGTGACCATTCGTTGCTCCATCGCTCATTGGCCAAGATTGCAGGATTCCTCTATCGCAGTTGCGACCGCCTCGTCGTGGTGACGCCGGCCTTCAGGGAATACTTGATCGAACACTGGCGGGTTCCTGCAGAGAAGATTTTCGTAGTCGAGAACGGAGTCGAGACAAGTCTGTTCAGCAGTCTTACCTCCAACGTTGCTCTCCGCCACGAACTCGGTACAGAAGAAAAGTTCGTCGTCTCCTATATCGGCACCATAGGCAATGCGCACGGATTGGAAACGCTCGTGGAAGCCGCCGCGTTGCTCTGCGAGAGGGCGCCTGAGGTTTTATTTTTGCTCGTCGGCGAAGGCGCCGAGAAAGAGCGCATAAAATCCCTGGCACGCGCTCGTGGACTCACCAACGTGCGCTTTGTCGGCCAGCAACCCCGGGAAAAGATCCCGGCTTACATCTCCGCATCCGACGCATGCCTGGTATTGCTGAAGAAAGCCGAGCTTTTCAAAACTGTCCTCCCTACAAAAATGCTGGAGTTCATGGCGTGTGCTCGCCCCGTGATTCTGGGCGTAGATGGTCACGCGAGAAGGGTCCTGGAGCAAGCGCAGGCCGGAATCTTCATCCAACCGGAAGATCCCGCCGGGTTGGCGGACGCGGTCCTACGCCTGGCTGCTGATCCGGCCTTACGCGAATCCTTCGGCCGCAATGGCCGCCAGCACGTTCTTCGACATTTTTCTCGCCAGCACACCGCCAGGATATACCTCGAAGTATTGCAGGATTTACTGGGAAGTCAGCCCCACGCCGCGGCCAATGTAGGCGCGGGCGTCCCCGCGCGTGCGGGCACCAGTTGAAATCGTTGGCTTTTATAACGCGAACTGGCGCGACGCCACTCTGCCTAGGGGACGGCAACAATACTGGCGGCGGTTGCGGCTTGCATTGCCGCCTCAAAAGTACGCCCAGCAAAAGCCCTAGCCGCGCTGGTCGGAACAAAAAGAATATCGTCGGCCTGCATGGTCACATCGGGTGCTTTGGCCCTGAGGATTTTTTTCAGCTCCACTGAGGTTTCCGTAATCCCATCCGGACCCTTGCGGATGATCCTTGCACCGCCGAGATTCGCCGTGCGAGTCGTCCCGCCGGCCAGCGCGATCGCTTGCAGCACCGTGAGATGTCCGCTGTCCATAAGAAACCCACTCGGCCTGCCCACGTCCCCGACCACATAAACCAGATCGGCTTTGCGCACGATAATTGTATCGCCGGGCAAAACGGGAACGTTGCTCTCCGGGTTGTCGCTCACATTGCGCGAGAGCGCGACAGTGACCGGTTTGTCCGGCTGATCGCGGTGCGTGACCGTAATGCTTCGGCCCGCCTTTTCCGTAAATCCTCCAGCGGCCGAAATGAGATCGAAAAGTCGCTGCTCTCCCGGAACCGGATACACACCCGGCTTCGCCACCTCGCCCAATACGCTCGCGCCTTGCGACGCATACTGATCCACAAACAATGTGACGTGGGGATTCTTGACGAATCCGCCATCCGAAAGCCGTTTCTGGATGAGGCCTTCGGCTTCTTCCGCCGTCAGGTCGGCAACGTGGACATAGTCGATCAGCGGCAGATAAATCTCGCCCTTGCTGCTGACCCGAGCCTTGGTCGTCAGCTCAGGAACGTTGTAAACCGCCACCTCTACCAAATCTCCTGCTTCGAGTCTCAGCGAAGAACCCGAATGCAAGAGCACATTTTCGTCCGGCGGAGTTGCATGAGGAGTAGCTGTTGCCGGCATCTCTGCGGACTGAGCTGCAGTTTCCGGTGCGAATGCAGCCAGCAGCAACAGCAAAAGGAAACAACCGCAGGCGAACTTGACCGAACTCCATCGCATGGATGAGGTCGAAAGATGCACTCCCATTTTTGCAAGAAGTCTAGCATGTCCTCGACACGCCAAAACCCACTGTTCTGCCCCGGTGCTTAGATGGCAAACATTCCGAAACTCAGCCCGGAACGACTGGAAGGAGCTTTCTTCAACGGTTCCGACGTACCAAGACAGAGAATAGTGCACCGATGGCGATAGTTGTACGATTCCAGAAGTTGGACAGTTTTTGCAGCGGAGTCCGGGAAAAAGTGAAACAGGGTACTTATCAACGAAAACGTCAACCCATCGAAGGAATGCGCTGAAAGGCTGCAAAACAGCTCCCGGCGCTTTCGCGTTCGATAGAGGAGTTAGTTGATACTTTTCTACCTCGGGACATTTGCAGGGTCGCTGCTTCTTTCGTTTATTCTGACCAAGTGCGTGCGCGATGTGGCGACCGCACGCGGGTGGGTGGCAGCGCCCGCTCTGGAGCGTCACCTGCACAGCCGCCCTCTCCCGCGATTCGGCGGCGTCGCAATCTTTCTCGCCTTCCTGCTGACGGTCGCGGTTGCCCTGCCCGCCGGTTGGCATCATCTTGCGGTCGCATTTGGACTCTCCTTCAGAACCCTGCTCACCATTCTGCTGCCCGGCTGCCTGATCTTCGCACTCGGCGTTTACGACGACATTCATTCCGTCAGCCCTTTCACCAAAGTTGCCGTGCAGTCGGTGGCGGGCGCAATGCTGTTTACAGGTGGTCTTCGCATTCTCGACCTGCCACTACTGTTTGGCACGCACCATTTTCCCTGGTTTGCAGGGCTGCCGCTAACCATCCTGTGGGTCCTTGCCATCACCAACGCTTTCAATCTCATTGATGGACTCGATGGGTTGGCGGCGGGTTCCGCCCTCTTCTCGACCATGGTTGTGTTCGCGGTAGCGCTGGTCACAGGTTCATCTTTGGTTTCGTTCATGGCTCTGGCGCTCGCCGGCTCGACTCTGGGCTTTCTCCGTTTTAATTTCAGTCCGGCAACCATCTTCCTGGGAGATTGCGGAAGCCTCTTCATCGGATTCATGTTGAGCGCTCTGGCCCTCCAAGGCGCCCAGAAGGCCCCGACCATCATCGCCGTCGCGATCCCGGTCGTCTCTTTCGGCCTGCCCATCCTGGAAACCGGGCTGTCGATCGTCCGCCGATTTATCGGAGGACGCCCGGTGTTTACCGCAGACCGCGAGCACATTCATCACAAACTGTTGCAACGCGGACTTTCCCATAGGCAGGTCGTCATCACGCTTTACGCCGTCTCCGCCTTGTTCGCATTGCTAAGCCTCTTCCTACTATGGCCCACGGGGGACATGTTGGGGTTGGTGCTGGCTGTGTTTGGGACTGGGGTGTGGATTGGGGTGCAGCATCTTGGGTATGTGGAGTTTGGCGAATTGCGGCGGGTGGCGCAGCGTACCATCGAGCGCCAAATTTTTATCAACAACCTTACTATCCGCAGGGCCACGGAGGAGTTGAAGGTCACCAGCGACTACGTGCAGCTATGCCGCATCCTGGTGGCCGCGCTTGCGGGCAATGACTTCGATGCCTTCGACTTGCAACTGCGCTCACAGCCCAACGAGATTCCTACCATCAATGGCTTGCATCTTATTTCCGGCCGGGGAGAAACGCCCTGCCTGCGCTGGACCAAACTGCGCAGCCCCTATGCGCAGGAATTGATCGGCTCCTGGCGGCTGACACTTGATCTGGTCACCACAAGAAATGCCCGGTGCGGCTCTATGACCATTTACCGCTTCTACACTGATCAGGAACTGCAGTTTGACATCAACCTGCTCACCTCGATTTTCCCGGCAGCTTTGGCGGATGCCCTGGACCGCGCCGCCACTCCCACAGTCACCATAATCCCCGCAGCCGAGCAACGTCCCGCGTTGGCAACAGCCCAAGCCAGCTAAGAACTAATCTGGGCGGGGGCGTCCTCGCCCGTGCGACGTCATGATGAAATCCGTCCGCAAGTAGTTTCGCCAGGCCACAAGCGCAACGGTTTTATCCACAGCCCTGAACCAGCCCCGGCACTTCTGAACCGCACCGCTCCCATGTACTTTTCTACATTCACTCGGCAAAGAAAAACTCGCCAAAGGAAATCCGACGAATGGCAGAAAAGCTCACCGGCCAGGACATCAGCTTTCTCACCTTGCAGACCGCTGTGTTTTGCGTCGAATGTGAGTTGATCAGCAAGAACAACACACCGCATTGCATGGCGTGCGGAAGCCGCGCGGTGCTAAGCCTGTCGCGAGTTCTGGGAGGATCTTTGCGCGGACAGCAGACCGCTCATCTGATCGCCGACGCCGAACTGGATCGCCTGGTGCGCGAGCTGCTTCGCACCGTCCCCACGACCGCGGCAGAGAGCCGTGTACCAGCCTCGTTCGCAACTCTCGCGCCCTCGCGCAGCCACGCTCGAACCATGGGCTCGCATCCAGTGCAAAGCATGGTGCATGTTTCGAGCAACGAAGTGGATATTCATCCGGGCGAAATCGATCTCGAGCCAGCCATCAGCGTGATCGCCGAACGCGCCCAGACCTTGACTGGAGCCACCGGCGCCGCCATCGCGCTGCGCCACGGAGACGAAATCATCTGCCGCGCCCGCACCGGCCGCACCGCACCCGACCTCGGAGTTCGCCTGCAAACCGACTCCGGCATTTCCGCCGACTGCGTCCGCACCGGCGAGGTCGTGCTGTGCCACGATGCCGAGCGCAACCCCTGTGTCGATCTAGCCAGTTGCCGCCGCCTCGGCGCCCGCTCCATCCTGGCCGCCCCCCTCCGCCATTTCCGCAAAACGCTGGGCGTATTCGAGGTTCTGTCCGGCGCTCCGCACGCCTTCGACCACCGCGACGTAGCCACCATGCAACTCCTCTCCAGCCTGATGGTCGCCGCCATTTCGCGCCTGTCCAGCATTCAGCCACTCAGCCAGCGCCAGTCCGCGTGAATCTCGGGCACGTGAAATGAAATAGGAGATGAACCCGGGAAGACGGGACGTTTTCTGTTACTTTCGTCGGGAACATCCCGTCTGTCCCGAGTTCCCCACGAGAAGAACAAACGCGCCATCGTCGCGATTAGGCCTCCGAGCCTAGAGGCGGGCAGTCTGGAAACTGGGCCGCGCTAAATTCTCGATGCTCGTTGATCAGTGCCACACCCAAACTCCAAACACGAACCGAGGTGCACTCGTTGGTTGCCCGGCCAAACGGCTGAATGTTGCGGTCTGGCCGAATACACCGGTGTACGTGTAGCCGATGTAGGGAGCGAACTTGCGCGAAAACTGATAGCCAAGGCGAACTCCGCCGTCGAGGCCTGACAATCCGGTTCCAATCCCCCGTCCACGGTCGGCCTGACTGTAGAAATTCAATTCGACTTGAGGTTGCAGTATGAAGCGTTGAGTGAAGTATAAATCGTACGAGCCTGAGATTCTTCCCGCGACGCGTCCTCCATCGCGAACATACAGCGTTGGCGCGAAATTGAAGAAGTACGGAGCAAGTCCCTGCATGCCGATTGCGGCCCATGCGCGAGTTGGACCGGAATCGAGATCGAGACGCACACCCGCCTGCCAATCCACGTAACGCAGGTGCGGAATCGGCCGGTCGTACAGGATTTCGTGATCTCCATCGCCGGCGATCCCGTTTATCACTGTTCCTTCGGATTTGATCCACAACTTGTTGAAGTCTGTTCCAATCCAGCCTTCGCCGTCCCATCGGAAACTAGTGTTCAGCCCATTCGTTCGGCCTTCTAGCTGATCGAAGATTACATAGTTGAGCACCCGGTTATCTTCCACTGGCTTGGGCCAACTTGCCGAAGTGGGTACATCGACTGGAGTTGCCGGAGTCTGTGCACAAACCGGCTTTACTCCGACGCTCGCCAGCAAAGCTCCCGCGAAGACAAGTTGAAGAGCGAGGCGAGTCATGACACCACCACCGTACGAAACATTCCCGAAGCCATGTGGTAAAGCAGATGACAGTGGAAAGCCCAGCGCCCGGGTGTGTCTGCGCTGATGAGATAGCTCACCCGCTCGGCAGGCTTGACGAGAAGAGTGTGCTTGTATGGAGAGAACTCATCGCTTCCATTTTCTAACTCACTCCAGAGTCCGTGCAGATGAATCGGGTGCTCCATCATGGTGTCGTTGATCAGAACGAAGCGCACACGTTCACCGAGTTTCAAATGGATTGGCTCAGCCTGCGAAAACTTATAACCGTCGAAGCCCCAGATGTACCGCTCCATATTGCCGGTGAGGTGAAGAATGATTTCGCGAGTCGGCGGTCGGCCGTCCACGCCTTTGTAGAGCGCCCGGAGGTCAGAGTAGGTCAGCACACGACGACCATTTCCATTTAGCCCGTCTCCCGGATCGTGCAGCCTTGGAGAAGTTTTCATTGCAATACCGACCACTTCAGGCCCAACGCGCAGAGGCACCTCTCCTTCCGTCGTCTCGGTTAGGCGAGACAGCATTCGAGTTGGCGGCGGCATGAGCCGCGTCGTGTGTGGCCCAGGCTGTGGAAACGGAGCCATGCCCGCCAACGGTTCGATGGCGCCACGCCTCATCGCGCTCATCTCCATATCTTTCATTTCGGGCATGCTGTTGTTGCTATTTCCCCCAATTTGCATGTCCTTCATTCCCGGCATTTGGCTCATCTTCATGCCCTTCATTTGAGCCATGCCGCCCATCCCCATATCCGCCATCGTACGGTTGGGATACGGATCCATCGGCGGGACCTCCGCTGCCATGCCCAGCCGCGGGGCCAAGGTGCCGCGTGCGTAACTGCCGCGAGATTCCGGCTGCGCAAAGATGGTGTATGCCTTCTCTTCGTGCGGTTGAACGATGACGTCGTAAGTTTCGGCGACGCCGAGCCGGATTTCATCGACCGTCACTGGCTGTACACAGTTTCCGTCCGCCTGCACAACGGTCATGGGCAGACCTTGGATCCGCACGTCAAAGAGAGTCATGGCCGACGCGTTGATAAAACGAAGTCGAACACGTTCGCCCGGCATGAATAATGCGGTCCAGTTCGCGTCGGCGGGATTACCGTTCATCAAGTAAATGTAGGTGGCGTTGGTTACATCGGCAATGTCGGTCGGGGTCATGTTCGTGCGTCCCCAACTTATGCGATCCGCTACTGTGGAACGCAGGCCTTTATTCTTTGCGTCCTCGATAAACGTGCCGGCCGTGCGCCTGTGGAAGTTGTAATAATCGCTTTGTTTCTTGAGGTTGCTGTCGACGGTCTCAGGTTTTGTATCCGTCCAGTCGCTCAAGAGGACAACGTAGTCTCGATCGTATTCGATAGGATCTTTGTCCCGCGGCTCAATCACGAGAGCGCCCCACAAGCCTAACTGCTCCTGAAAGCCGCTGTGGCTGTGATACCAATAGGTCCCGTTCTGCAGCACCGGAAACCGGTAAACAAATGTTTTGCCTGGTGCGATTCCTGCATAACTCAAACCGGGCACGCCATCCATCTCCGCCGGAATGCGCATACCGTGCCAGTGAATCGAAGACTCGGACGGAAGGTGATTTGTCACGGCGATCGTTACTGTGTTTCCTTCACGCCACTTCAGTGTCGGGCCCGGTAAAGTTCCATTTATTTTGAGAGCCCTAACTCGTCGCCCAGTGAAATTAACGTGATGAGCATCGATCGCCAAATCGAAGTGATTGCCGGTCAGAACAGCGGGTGCGTGAGCACTCGTCTCCGCGCTGGCTAGATTGAGCTTTCCATCAACCAAGGCGCCCAGGCCTACTGCGGCAACTCCTTGGACAAAGCGGCGCCGAGTCAGCGTCGAATTATCGTCAGCTTTTGCCGTATGCATTTCGCCTCATAGAGCATCCTTTTGGCTGAAGCTTGGGCTCTAAACCGCACAACCCAACCGATACTTCGATACCCTATGCGGGGACTGTTGATGCAATTGCTTATCCAATCTCGACCTGTAACTGAGGCTTTTTTCTAGCGATTAGTGCCGAAAAGATGTCGACGGGCGGACACGCTCTCTGGAGTTTTGACATCCCGGTCCCGCGCCGTTCCGGAGTCTTACGCAACGGGAATCGCATAATTTCATGAATCCGGAACGAAAATGCGGGGACCGGAGGTTGCAGGTTACGCGGAGCGCAGCTAAATTAGTGCGAGACTTGGAGGTTTACATGAGAAAGGCCGTCGCGGTGGAATCTGCTTCTGCATTCATCTCTGCTTCTGCATTCATAGACGAGAGGATCAAAGAACTTGGAGACTGGCGCGGGAAGACGCTCGCGAAGGTGCGCGAAATCATTCACCAGGCAGACCCTGAGATCGTCGAAGAGCGGAAGTGGGTCAAGCCGACATCGCCGGGGACTCCCGTCTTTTCCCACGGCGGCATCGTCTGCACGGGAGAGACCCACAAGAACGTCGTCAAGATGACATTTGCCAAGGGAGCTGCGTTGCAGGACCCTTCCGGTCTATTCAACTCCAGCCTCGAGGGGAATGTCAGGCGCGCCATCGACATCCACGAAGACGACAAGCTCGATGAGGCGGCCTTGAAGGAGCTCATCCGCGCTGCGGTGGCGCTCAATCTCAAGGGCGAGAACAAGCCGAAGAGCAAGCCGCGTGCCCCCGGTTCGCGTCCGTTGGTTGGACGCTAACTAGTTTACGTAAACCAGTGGTCAACGATGCAGCGGCGACGCAGGACTACAGAGACCAAACCACACCCTAAGAAGCCAGGGGCCCGGGAGCGCGCCCTGTCAACGGCAGCGACGATTCTGCGCCGGGATGGCTATTCGCGTCTGACCATGGAGCGGGTTGCTGCAGAAAGTGGCGTTGCCAAGACTACCCTTTACCGGCACTGGCCGGCGAAGGCCGCGTTATGCATGGAACTGTATCTCGAAGTGGCAGACCGGGAGTTGCACGATCCGGATAGCGGCGGCATTGCGAGCGACCTTCGGTACATCTGCAATACCGTAGTGCGCCTGCAGACGCAGACGGTAGCGGGCCCGGCATTCATTGGGTTGATCGCGGAGGCGCTGTCAAACCCCGAATCCAGCGCAGCGTTTTTGGCGGATTTTGCCAAGCGGCGCCGGGAGATAACCCGGCGCGTGTTAAAGCGAGCCATTCAACGTGGGGAAATTCGCGCGGACACGGATGTCGATCTGGTGATTGATGCCCTTGGTGGCGCTACCACTTTCAGGTTATTGCAGCACCACGCTCCCCTCTCGCGAAAGTTCGCGGATGCCTTGGTCAGCCTCGTGCTGTCAGGATGCAAACAGCCCCGAGCCAATCGGGCTCGGAAGGGGATGCGATGATCCGGCAGAATGGTGGGCACAGAAGAGTGGATTTATGAGCGGTACCGGGAAGCGTGGCATCTGATGAGGGAGCCGGGGGTGCGCTGGGATTACGTATTGCAAGTCCCGTTTTGTGATGCTACAATGTATCACATGCGAAAAGCTTCGGTTCGGGACCTCCGATATGCTTTCAAGAAGATCGAGCGGCTTCTGCGTCAGGGTGAAGAGATCCAGATTACCAAGCGCCGTCATGTAATCGCGCGGCTGGTGCCCGAAAGCGCGGCGTCGGCCGCAGAGGTTCCGGACTACCAGGGCCGTTTGTGCGCGATCTACGGTGACAAGGTGCTGGCCGTTAGCGGCGCCGAACTCGTGTCCGAAGATCGGAGCCGCTATTGAAGATCTACGCGGATGCCAGCTTTCTGGTGTCGTTGTATAGCCCGGATGCCAACTCCGGTGTGGCTGCGCGAACCATGCGGGCTTCGCGCGGGGACCGTTTTGTCAGCACCTTGGGGGAGCTCGAAGTCATCAATGCCGTAGGGTTGCGCGTCTTTCGAAAAGAGGTCTCGGCGACCCAGGCCCAGGCGTCATTGAAAGATTTCGAGGGGGATTTGCGTGCCGGGGTCTTCCAGCTCCGCCCCCTATTGGAACAGATTTTTGAACGGGCCCGCCATCTATCGCGGCAAACGACTCCCAAGCTGGGCACGCGCACGGCAGATCTCCTGCACGTTGCCACGGCTCTCGAGCTGTCCGCGGAATACCTTTACACCTTCGACCAGCGCCAGCGGAAGCTTGCCCAGACTGTTCGCCTGAAGCTGAACTAGGCGACCTGCTAGATGAGCATGCCTGCAATGGACGCCGACATCAGATTCGCCATCGTTCCCGCGAGCATGGCGCGCACGCCAAGACGCGCCAACTGTCCTCGCTGGTTTGGGGCGAGAGCGCCGATGCCGCCGATCTGAATGCCGATGCAGCTTAGGTTGGCGAAGCCGCACAGCGCAAAGGTAGCGATGGTGAATGAGCGCGGATCGAGCACGGCTTTCTGCGGTCCGAGCATGGAGAATGCCACCAGTTCGTTCAGCACCATCCGCGTGCCTAGCAGGTTTCCGATCAGAGCGCAATCTTTCCAGGGGATTCCGATTACCCACGCGACCGGGGCGAAGAGCTTGCCGGAAATGATTTCGAGACTCGCGGGAAACCATGCAATGCCGTAGTGAGCGAGGCCGTTATGGATGCCGAAGAGGATTCCGTCCATCAGCGCGATCAGGGCGAGGAACGAAATCAGCATGGCAGCGATGTTCAGCGCCAGATTCAGGCCATCGGTGGTGCCGCGGGCGACCGCGCCCAGCACGTTTTCTTTCTTTTCGGTTTCCACTTCCTCTTCGCTCATCACCACACGGCCGGCGGTTTTCGGTTGCTCGGTTTCGGGCACGAGCATCTTCGAAACCAAAATCGTGCCCGGAGCAGTCATTATTACGGCGCTCAGCAGATGTTTGGGTTCGATTCCAAAGGCGATGTAGGCGGCCATAATTCCGCCGGAAACATGGGCCATCCCGCTGGTCATGACAGTCATGAGTTCGGAGCGGGTGAGATCGGGCAGAAAAGGACGGATAGTCAGCGGCGCTTCGGTCTGTCCCATAAAAATGCTGGCAGCCACGTTCAGAGACTCGGCGCCGCTCGCGCCCATGACCCGCGTCATCACGCGGGCGGCCTGCTTGATGATGAATTGCATGATTCCGTAGTGGTACAGGACGGCGAAGAACGCGGCGATGAAGATGACCGTCGGCAATACTTGAAATGCGAAATAGAAACCGAGACGCGAGCCCTGCTTCCCGAGATCTCCGAAGACGAACT
>Ga0210410_10001557_pt1 | contig 21378 bp, 21 predicted proteins | sample IncBWC4MmetaG_FD_161058 | JGI IMG/M metagenome (GOLD analysis project Ga0210410, IMG submission 161058) | Forest soil microbial communities from Barre Woods Harvard Forest LTER site, Petersham, Massachusetts, United States - Inc-BW-C-4-M | ecosystem: Environmental > Terrestrial > Soil >... | reverse complement strand
CCTGCGTCCGAAGTGGCGAGTCGCGCGTGAGACCGCATCGGGTTTCAACCACCAAACGACCGGACCGCTGCGTCGCGGCGTAGGCGTCGCCGGCATGTGGTACGGATGCGGCAACACCTCGCTGCCCAATCCATCCACGGTAAGAATCGGATTGAAGCCCGATGGCCGAATCGCGCTCCATCAGGGCGCGATCGATATCGGCCAGGGCTCCAACACAGTCGTTACGCAGATTTGCGCGGACGCGCTTGGAGCGTCGATTTCGCAATTCGACCTCGTCTCCGGCGATACGGCGATCAGCCCCGACTGCGGCAAGACTTCTGCCTCGCGGCAAACCTTCGTGACCGGCAACGCCGCTCTGCTAGCGGGAAAGAAATTGCGCGCGGCGATCCTGGAGAAAATCGGAGCGTGCGAATGCGCCACCATCGCGTTCGCAGACACCGGTATCAGCGTCACCGAAAACGAAACCACGAAAACATTTGCCTTGCACGAACTTCCTCTCGACGCGAACGGTTACGTCATCACCTGCGAGGCCACTTTCGATCCCCCGACTAGCCCGCTCGACGAAGACGGGCAAGGCAAGCCCTACGCGGTCTTCGGCTTCGGCGCGCATATGGCAGAAGTTGAAGTCGATATCGAACTGGGCACCGTGCGCGTGCTCAAAGTAACCGCCGCCCACGACGTAGGCAAGGCGATCAATCCTACGCTCATCGAAGGCCAAATCGAGGGCGGCGTCGCGCAAGGCCTCGGCATGGCTCTGATGGAAGAATTCTTCCCCGGCAAAGGAGAAAATCTCCACGACTATCTGATTCCGACCGCCCGCGACATTCCTCCCGTCGAGTCCATTCGGATCGAAGCGCCATCGTCGATCGGCCCCTTCGGCGCAAAAGGTATCGGCGAACAAGCTGTCATTCCCACCGCCCCCGCAATTCTGAACGCGATCCACGACGCAGTGGCAATCCGCCTGCCGAGAATACCCGCCACGCCCGACCGAGTCCGCGCAGCGATTCTCGCCAAGGCATCGGGAGTTCACCATGGCTGACGACGCCATCCGCTGCGACGCCTGCCCCGTGCTCTGCTATATCAAGCCAGGACGGACCGGATCGTGCGATCGATACGGCAATCATGAAGGCAAGTTGGTACGCCTGGATCCGCACTTGATTCTCGATCGCGCCGTAGACCGCGGAGACACCGTCGTTCCATTTCTTGAACGCAGCCGCGACTGGGACGGAACCCTCGCCAGCCACGGCGAGAAATTCGTAACCGCCATCGGAGCGGGCACGACCTACCCCGACTACAAGCCCGCCCCGTTTATCATTTCGTCGCAAATCGATGGCGTTGACATGGTCACGGTCGTGACCGAGGGAATTTTCAGCTATTGTGGCGTGAAAGTGAAGATCGACACTGACCGTCATCTCGGCGCCGAATGCAGCCCCGTGCGCGCTAAGGGCGAAACCATCGGCCATGTCACTACCAGCGAATACGGATCGCAAATGCTCTCGCTCGGCGGAGTTCGGCATCTGACCGGAGGTACCAGGCAAGAGGGCACCGCCACCTGCGATGCTTTATTGTCGATGTGCAACGGCAATGCCGTTGAGTTAGAAATCGATGATGGCGCCAAAGTGGTGGTGCAGGCGGGGAAACCTCCGGTCGTGGATGAAGTACACGAAGAACGCATGCGCGTCGGTTGCGGCTCCGCCACCATCGGCATGTTCGCGCAACAATGGTTCGGCAAAGTCGACGAAGTTGTGGTAGTTGACGACCACATCACTGGCGTTTTGTCGGAACATCAGGCAGGGAAACTTCTCGGCGTACCGGAGACGGGGATCAAGCTGAAAGGGCGACGCTCGACCCCGGGAAGGTATTTTCAAGTCGCCGATCCTGGAACCTCCTGGGGCGGCACCAACCTCGACGATCCGCTGTCGATCCTGGGGAAATTCAATGCGAAAAAAGCGTGGCCGGGACTGCGCCTGTTGATGGTAAGTACCACCGGCGAACACCATGCCTACTTCGAACTCGACGACGATCTCAAACCGCGCGAGACAGAATTGCCCGCCGAGTTGCAGGCATCGGTCGCCCGCATTGGAGAAAATTGCGAGCCCGCGTTGTGCACGGTGCTGTTCATGGGCGGCGCGGGAGGCTCACTGCGCGCCGGCGTGACCGAGAATCCGGTGAAACTCACGCACTCCGTGCGCACGGCGTTCACGCGTGTAACCTGCGGGGGCGCGCCAGTGTACGTGTGGCCCGGCGGCGGCATCACTTTCATGGTCGATGTATCGCGCATGCCCCGCAACGGCTTTGGATACGTCCCCACACCCGCACTCGTGGCTCCGATTGAATTTACTCTGAAGCTGGCGGATTATGCGGCTCTGGGTGGATACGTTGACTCCGTGCGTCCGTTGAGCTCGATCACTGATAAGCAAGAGAGTCCGACTGTGCAACAAGATCGACGGTTGCTCGCTTCCAGCCGGAAAACGAAAAAATGAACCATCGCGCACAAATTCGTTTTCTGCCCGACGGACACCGCCTGCATTTGCACGATGGCCCGATTGATCTGATCGTGGAAGCGTTTGGCCCGGCGAGCGAAATGGAAATCGCTTATGACGCCGCAGCATCAAGATTCGTTGCGGTGCTCGACGAGCTGTGCGGCGAGCTTACCTTCCTGCGCCAGCCGTGCCGCCCCGAGGGAGAATGGCCGCAGGGCGCAGTTGCGCGGCGAATGACAGCAGCAGTCATGCCTTACGCGTCGAAATATTTCATTACGCCAATGGCCGCGGTCGCCGGCGCAGTAGCCGAAGAAATTCTCGCAGTGATGACTTCCAGCGCTCACTTGTCTCGCGCCTACGTAAACGACGGCGGCGACATTGCCCTTCATGTTGCGCCTGGAGAACAATTTGTTATCGGTATGGTCGAACGCCCTGATCGCCCGTCGCTCTTCGGGACCACGACCATCACGGCAGCCGATCCGGTGCGCGGTATCGCGACCAGCGGTTGGCGCGGACGCAGCTTTTCCCTGGGGATTGCCGACGCAGTCACTGTTCTCGCCGACCGTGCCACTGCTGCCGACGCTGCGGCTACGATCATCGCCAACGCCGTTGACTTGCCGGGCCATCCTTCGATTATGCGAGTGCGCGCGTGTGAACTCGATCCTGACAGCGACCTTGGCGACCGACTCGTAACCCAAACCGTCGGAACGCTAACTCCAAAAGAAACCAATATCGCACTGGAAAACGGAATGCGCACCGCGCACTTGCTGCTTGGCCTCGGCCTGATTCGCTCCGCGGCGCTGAATCTGCAAGGCCAAACCCGAGTGGTCGGCGCTCGAACTGGCCTGCGTGTACACTCTCATTCGATCGGCGAGAGGAGCCTGGCTCATGCCTGAAGTCGTCGTGAGAAAACGAGCCACCATCGTGGAAGAGATTTTTCACGAAGGCGGTCCGCCCGCCGCCTATCCGCTTCGTAAGGCGGCGGCACTCGCCGTCATACACAATCCCTTCGCAGGTGCTTACGTCGAGAACATCGAGGGCTTCATGGACGACCTGAAGCCCTTGGGACTGGAGATGGCGCGAATCTTAACCGCGGCGCTCGGCAGCGACCCCAAGCTTATCGAGGGCTACGGCAAGGGCGCTATCGTTGGTTCGGCGGGCGAACTCGAGCACGGCGCCCTCTGGCACGCTCCCGGAGGATACGGCATGCGCGAAGTGCTCGGCGGAGCGAAGGCGATTGTAGCCTCAACGAAAAAAGTCGGGGGGCCCGGCACGCGCCTCGACGTGCCCATCACGCATGTCAACGCATCCTACGTGCGAAGTCATTTCGACGCGATGGAAGTTGGCATCAACGACGCCCCTCGAGCCGATGAAATTCTTCTGGCGTTGGTGATGACCACGGGCGCTCGCGTCCATGCCCGCAGCGGCGGTCTGAAGGCTTCCGAGATAAAGGGAGAGGACGGACTGCGGTAAACCAAATATGAAAGCGAAAATCCGTAAGCTAGCCACGTTCACGGAAGAAACGCATCGCGAAATGGATCGCCCGATTTCTCCTTCCACGCGGCGAGCGGCGGCGGTTGCGGTCATCGAAAATCCCTGCGCCGGACAATATGTCGATGATCTCTCTGAACTTATGATGATCGGCGAAGAACTCGGCGAGTTGCTGACGCAGCGTGCTGTAGCCGCGCTCGGAATTCCCGGCACTGCCGTCGAAAGCTACGGTAAAGCCGCGGCCGTCGGGGAGAATGGCGAACTCGAGCACGCCGCCGCGATTCTCCATCCGAAGCTGGGAACTCCGGTACGGCGGGTCCTGGGCAAAGGCGCGGCGTTAATTCCATCCTCGAAAAAGCGTGGAGGCTTGGGCGTCGTGCTGGACATTCCCCTTGGCCACAAAGATGCCGCTTTCGTCCGCAGCCACTTCGACGGCATGGAAGTGCGCCTGAATGACGCGCCGCGCGCGAACGAAATCATGGTCGCCGTCGCCGTGACCGACAGCGGCCGTCCGCTCTCTCGCATCGGCGGGCTCACGAAAGATCAGATCAAAGGCGAAGACGGATTGCGCTAGAACGGATTGCGTTAGATAAAGAAGCGATTCGGCCCGGCCTTAGTGCTCTGTAGCCGGCGCCTGCATGAGAAATGAAAATTCCCCAACCTGATACAGGACCTTGCCGGCGGATTGCGGCACCGCATTAACCTTTTCGGCGCGCACTTGATCGAACGCCGATACCAACTTCGGCAGAACCCAAGGGGGCGCAACCGGAACGTTGTGCGCGCCCAGGACTAACTTCACTTTCGGAGCCAGCGCCGCCAATCGCTGGATCGACTTGGCATAAGCGTCAAGATCGGTCTCCGGACGATAAAGCCAGATCGGTGCCGGATAATACGTGTCACCGGTAAAGAGCAAGCCGTGCGCTCGATCGATCAAAGAAATCGCGTCGGGAGTGTGCCCCGGCGTGGCTATGATTTCGATCACGCGTCCGCCTAAATCGAAGTGATCGCCGGCATGCGTGTAGGCGAATACTTTCCATGGCCGGGTCACATACGTTTTCGGATCGAATGCCGCCGGCAGCGTGCCGCAAATCTGGTCGGGCGTGATCTCCGCCTGTGCATCGTCTCGCGCTCCCAGAGCATTCTTGCGCGTGAAGTCGGTGTCCATGCCGTAGACCGTAGAGAATTCCCAGTTGCCGCCGACATGGTCATCATGGGTATGCGAATTGAGCACAATGATTGGCAACTGGGTCAGGCCTTTCACAACTTTCTTGATGTCGCTGATGCCCATCCCCGTATCGAACAGTAGCGCGCGCTTTTCTCCCACGATCAAATAGCTGATAACCTCTTCCGCCTGATGCGGCTCGTAGATGGCAAAAACGCCAGACGCAGGTTGGTAAACTTCAAACCATGAATCGCTCACCGGAACGCGCTCGAGCGTCTTATATTCCGTCCGTGGCAAGGCCTTGCACCACTCCGGAATTGAAGTCTGCGCGCAAGCCGCCGCAGCAACGAGAAAAATCGGCGCCCAGAAGAAAGTTCTATACATGCACTACCTCGGGCACCCGGGTCGCGGGAGGCGTGTTCCGGCTACGCTGCACACTCAACGCTCCGCCGGCGATCACCATTCCCACGCCCGGCAAATCTCCCTTTTGAATGCTGTCCAGAACATTTTTTCCAGCCGAATGCTGCGCCGTATCCAGAAACACAAAGCTCGCCTCACGTCCCGGCTCGATCAGCCCACAATTCAAGCTGCGCATCTTCGCCGTATTTCCAGTCGCCAAGCAAATCGCGACCTCTGCCGGAATTTCGCCCAGCGACGACAGCATAGCCACCATCCGCAGAATCCCCAACGGCTGCACACCCGAACCGGCCGGAGAATCAGTACCCAAAATCACGCGACGAAGTTGCTTCAGTTCTTCAGCCGCGCGCAGCGCCAGCAGTCCCGCGCGTTCGTTTCCGTTGTGAACAATCTCCAGAGCGCGCACCGATTTTTCGCATAGCGCCAGAATCTGATCGTCCGGCAGAGCGGTGTGTCCTCCGTTCACGTGGCCGATGACATCGGCGTCGGTCTCCAGCACCATATCTTTGTCGATCAAGCTTGACCCCGGGATCGACGGGCCACCCGTATGGATGGTGCTCTGGATGCCATACTTCCGCGCCCATGCAACCATGCGTCGCCCGGTCGAGCCGTCTTTTACGCTGCCCAGCCCAACTTCGCCGAGAAATTTCACGCCCGCCGCCGCCAATTCTTTGAAGTCGTCTTCCACCATGCCTTGTTCCAACACCGGGGCGCCGGCGTAAATTTGCATGCCTCCCGGCCGAAAGTTATGAAAGGCGCGCTGGGCAAAAATCGCCATTGCCTTCAGGCCAACGATATCTTTCGGACGCCCCGGCGTGTGCACCTCGCCGGCCGACACCATGGTCGTGACTCCGCCGTGCATGCAGCTGTCGATCCATCCCCACTGATTTTGCCGCGGTGTCCAATCGCCGCATACAGGATGAACATGGCTATCGATCAGCCCGGGCGCGAGCGCCGTACCCTTGGCATCAACTATGGTGGTCGCTCCGCTGAGGTCGAGATCTTTTTCTTTGCCAATGGCGTCAATGGTCCCATCAATCGCGATCACAGTGTCCGCGTCAAGAATCGGATGATCCAGATCCCCGCTGAGCATCAACCCAATTTGGCGAATCACCAGTTTCACGGTTGTGGGAGGCTTGGTGGTTACGTCGTGCATGCGACATTCTCTCAGCGTGTTCTGGAACTCGCAAGACCGGCATAGTGCCGAGCATCTAAAAGCCGAGCTAGCAGGTTTGTCACGGCGCCGATTGCAATGTTACGCTCGGCATTCTTAGAAATCACCGAGGAGTTCCGTGTTTTCGGGAAATTACATTCTCTGGGAAGTAGACCCTCAGGTGGACTTCATGCTGCCCGGCGGCAAGCTCTACGTGTCCGGAGCCGAGCGCTTGCTGCCGAACATTCAGCGCTTGACCCGTGCGGCCTGCGAGAATAAGGCGTTCCTCGTCTCCCACGGATGCTTCCACCCTCCTGACGACGCCGAATTCAAAATCTTTCCCCCACATTGCCTAAAAGGAACCGCGGGTGCAGAGTTTGTCCCTGAAGCGCTTGCCGAAAACGTGGCAAGGGTCGCGAATGAAGCCGAAGCCAGGCTGCCCGAAGACCTCTCAGCCTATCAGCAAATTCTGCTCGAAAAGCAGACGCTGGATATTTTCGAAAGCCGCCACGCCAGCACCTTGGTCGAGCGTCTTGGAAGGGATGCCGAGTTTCTGGTCTTCGGCGTCGTCACCGAATACTGCGTCAGCTTCGCCGTCCAAGGGTTGCTCGCGCGCGGACGTCGCGTCGCCGTCATCCAAGACGCGATAGAAACCCTGAATCAAGAAGAAAGCCGCAAGACCATCGCGACTTTGCAGGAGCGCGGAGCCCGACTCACCACCACCTTCGAAGCGCTTGCGGCCCTGCGTTAACTGAACTGAGACTGCGGACGCTTAGTGACGATCCTTGTCTTGATCGTGGTCGCCATGATTGTGCCGCCACGTCCAATATTCCTTTTGCTCCTCCGGAGGAAGGTGGCGAAAGTCGCGGGTGCGATCACGCTTGGTCTCGTCCGACCACTTCCGGTAGTAAACGACCTCGTTATCGTTCCAGACGTGATAGTCCGTGTAGTAGGGATCGTAAACGCGATACGCATGATGCTCGCCACAGGCGAATCCGGCCAACGACGACGTCAGCGCAGCGGCCAAAAACAGCACACTCAAGTGCGATTGCCTCATCCCGTATCCCCTCGCCGCAGCGGTTAGACGACTCTTCGGCATAAGTTTGTTCGACGCGTATCCGGCACAATTTTAGTTGCCGCGCCGTGCCGATCCGGTTGCATCCCCGGTTCCTCTGCTTTTCCGCGTCCGCAAAAGAAAAAGGCGGTTCGCTTGCGCGAGCCGCCTCTTTCTATCTGTTCGAACGACTAGACCGCTTGGACGTTCTCGGCCTGCCAACCCTTGGGTCCCTTGGTCACGTCAAACTGCACGGTCTGGCCCTCTTGCAGGCTGCGGAATCCGCCGGCCTGGATGGCTGAAAAATGCACGAAGACATCTTCGCCGGTCTGACGGCTGATGAAGCCGTAGCCCTTTGCGTCGTTGAACCACTTTACTGTTCCTTGTTCCATGATGGTGTACTGTTTCCTTTTTTTTGTAATTTACGCTGGAGGGAGTCGGGCTGAACTTTCGCAGGTTACTTGCTGTTGAGGCGAGAACTGCAACTGACCGATTCGGTCTAACGTACAGGTAAGAGCCTACGCCGAATGATCCCATATAGCAAGAAGAATACTTACGGAGGGTCGTTGCGCACTGCCAGTGCACGCCGCCCCCTAGAATTCCTCGCGCCCAGCCCCGCATCCTCGGCTGCTACACTTTCATCTACTACACCTGACACATGCTGCCGAAGAGTTTGCGTCCGCTGCTGCCTTATGTGAAGCGCTACCGCTGGGGATTCGTGACGGGGACTTTCTGCATCCTGTTTTCAAACGCGGCCCTGGTCTACATGCCGCAGGTCATCCGGCACGCGGTGCAGGACCTCAGCCGTGGCGTCACCCGCCAAGTACTCTGGCGCTATGCCTGGATCCTGCTGGCCATCGCCGCGGTGCGCAATCTTTTCCTCTTTCTCACCCGCTGGATCGTCATCGGCATTTCGCGCGATATTGAGTTCGACCTGCGAAACGATCTCTTCGCTCATTTGGAGACCCTTTCCTACTCCTACTATCAGCGCATGCGCACCGGCGACATCATGGCCAAGGCCACCAACGACCTGAACGCCGTGCGCATGTTGCTCGGTCCGGCGATCATGTATTCGGCGAATACGATCGTGTTCACGGCGGCGGCGCTCGCCTTCATGTTCGCCATCAGCCCGAAGCTCACGTTTTACGCATTCCTGCCCCTCCCTGTGGTGAGTATCGTCATCCAGTATTTCGGGCGCCGCATTCACGAGCGCTTTGAACGAATCCAAGCCATGTTTTCCGATATCTCGGCCCGCGCGCAGGAGAACTTTTCTGGCGCGCGCGTGATCCGCGCCTACGTTCAGGAAGAAGCCGAGATTAAGGCCTTCGAAACCGCCAACAACGAATACATTGCGCGCAGCCTGAAGCTGGTCCGCTTGATGGGCATGTTATGGCCCACTCTTGAGTTGATGCTCGGCGTCGCCATGGTCCTGGTGCTATGGATCGGAGGCCGTGAAGTTCTAGGCGGCCGCATGGACATTGGCGGCTTCACCGCCTTCAACTTCTACATGTTGCAACTAACCTTTCCCGTCATCGCTTTGGGATGGGTCATCAATATCTTCCAGCGCGGCACTGCGTCCATGGCACGCATCAACGACATTCTGGTCGAGCAGCCGCAAATCAAAGACGAGCCCGCAGCCTCCGATCGCGAGATTACCGGCGAGATCGAATTTCGCGGACTCAGTTTCAGCTACGACGGCAAGCCGGTTCTGGAGAATGTCAATCTGCTGGTGCCCGCAGGCAGCAGCCTTGCGATTGTCGGGCCGACCGGTTCGGGCAAGACGACCCTGGTCAGCCTGATCCCGCGCATCTACGACAGCGCACCGGGCACGGTATTGATCGATGGCCGCCCCATCCGCGACTTCTCGCTCGATTCATTGCGCAAGAGCATCGGCTTCGTTCCGCAAGAGACTTTTCTATTTAGCGAGAGCATTCGCGAGAATATCGCTCTGGGCGTCGATTCCGCCTCCGACGACCACATTCACACCGCCGCCGACGCGGCCAACATCGCGGTTGACATCGGAGGCTTCCCTGAGGGCTACGGCACTCTGGTCGGCGAGCGCGGCATCACGCTCTCCGGTGGACAGAAGCAACGCACTGCGATTGCGCGCGCTCTGATTCGCAATCCGCGCATACTCATTCTCGATGACGCCCTCTCCAGCGTGGACACTCACACCGAAGATAAGATCCTCAATCACCTGCGCGACCTCATGCAGGGACGCACGACCATCTTCATCTCTCACCGCGTCTCCACCGTCCGCAATGCCGACCGCATTGCCGTGCTGCACAGCGGTCGCATTGTTGAGTTGGGAACCCACCACCAGCTTCTCGCCTTGAACGGCTACTACAGCGACCTGTATAACAAGCAACTGCTGGAAGAAGAGCTGGCCGAAGTGTAGGCCTGTCCAGGCACACTTGTTCGTCGATCGCTTGTAGTTCGTTAGAAAATAATCCGTGAAAAGAGTTCGGACCGAGGAGATTCTCGACTCACACGACTGCCCGGCGCACGAGGCGGCAGCCTCTCTGCGGGACATTGGCCGAATTAACCGCTGGTTTGGCGGTGTCACTACGACACGGAAGTTGATCGAACGCGCCGCCGCGGTGAGCGGGATGCGGTATTTCTCCGTGCTGGAAGTGGGTGCAGGCTTTGGAGAAGTGCCGAGATTGGCGGCGCGGCAGCTGGCGCGGCGCGGCATCACGCTCGAGATAACTTATCTGGATTGCATGTACTCGCATCTGGTGGAGGGATCACGCGCGGTAGTGGCCAATGGGCTCGCAATTCCCTTCCGCGATAACGCTTTCGACCTGGTCAATTGCAGCTTGTTTGCGCATCATCTGGAGCCGGACGAGTTGGCAGCATTTGCCCGAGAAGCCATGCGCGTAAGCCGTTGCGCTCTGCTGATCAACGATCTGGTGCGGCATCCAGTGCACTTGGCGCTGGTGTATGCCGGCTTCCCGCTGATGCGCAGCTATGTCTCGCGCGTGGACGGCGTGGCCTCGGTGCGGCGGTCGTATTTGCCGTGGGTAATGCGGGAGATTCTTTCGAACGATGATGGCGGGCGGGTAGAGATTTCGCGGAATTATTTGTATCGCATGGGCGTGATTGTTTGGAAAACCGCGGGACAGAATGGAAATGCTCCGGCTGCGTGAACTACCGACTGAGCGATTGTGCTGGGCCGGCTTTAGTCAAAGGCTCAAGCTGCACCTCCAGCGTTCGCCGAGATCCAGAACGCATATGAATCCGTTTCCCCTTGCCATTGGTCTTCTTCCACTCGCTGTACCCATCCGATCGCACATGTAAGAGAACGGTTTTGTTAGGAGGAATTAGAAATGGTCGATCTGACGGGCAACTCATCGAAATCAACTGAATCGCCGGTCTTCCCGTCGACATGAGCGTTACGTACATCCCCGGGATTTTGACACCCGTTTTTCGGTCGGTGAGATGAATGTGCAGGAACGCTGCCCTCTGCGATAGATGCACATTCATTTTTGCTTCGGGATGCTCCGGAGTGAGTTCGACTCCCGGAGGGTCGTCGCGCGCAGGATACGTGATGAAGTGGGAGTATCCGGGCTATCTTCGGAAGACACACTATATTTTCCCCACCACGGCAGGTTTTCAAAGCGATATTTGCCGCCCTCGTTCGCCTGCGTTTGAGGGAGTATTGTGCCGAGCGGCCCATCCGGCCACGCGGTCAGCCACACTCCTTTTGCCGGCTTACCATGCTCGTCGAAGACGGTTCCGTAGATCGCACCCTTAGGATGCGACTCGGCTTGCTCCTCGGCCGCCGAAACGGTCGCAAGGATTAGAGCGGCGGAGACTAGGGTCGTGAGCATAACGCGAGATGCTATCACGGCTTTTGTATACCCCGGGAGCGCTAATGCGGACGTGGTTTCTGGCCGGTTCGCTACGTCTGGTTCGCTATCTGACGACCAGGACTTCCCTGACATTGTCGCGGGCGAGGAAGAATTTGATTGAGGCGAAGTCGCGGAAAAGGGTTTCGATGTGGCGATTGTTGAAGACGCGCTGCAATTGAAAACCTTCGGTGATTGCAGTGTGGACCGCGCCCGTGGGGCCGCGGCGTGCTTCGCGGCGCAAGACGATGCGCTGCATCTCCAGCGTATCCTGGCCCATGATATGGAAGCGATAGCAGGGCGAATCCGGTCCTGCATCTTTGGTGTGGAAGAAGGCCAGCAGCATTCCGCCAGGCTTCAGCACCGACCACAGCCGTCCCATGACCGGACGGACCAGGCTCTCATCCAAATAGTCGGCGAGATTCCAGCACAGCACGTAGTCGAAGTGTGCCGCGGGATAAACAAGATTGTCGGCAAGAAACTGGCGGCTGTCGAGAACGACTTTGCCTTCTTCATCCTTGGTGACGAGATTCGGCTCGGTCGACGAGGCCAGCAAATCTTCGCTATAAATTTTGTGCCCGCGCTCGGTGAAGTAGCGGATGTTGGATGGAGAGGTGGAACCGAGATCGAGGACGCAGAGCGGCGTATCGGTATTCCATGTGCGAGACAGTTCGCCCATTCCGCTGGAGCGCCGGGTTAGCTTTTGCGAGGCTTGGGCCTCGGTTGCACTCCCCGACCCACCGGATGAGCCGCGAAAAAGTTTCATGAAAGTTTGCGTTGCAGACATCGTTTCCGGCTCGCCGCCTTTTCTAGAGTTCGCTTTAAGTAGTTCCGAAATATGGGCCGGAACCAGCTGGCTCTAGCAACTTGGATCGGCGTTTACTACCAATACTTTACAGATGTTGCGATGCGCTTAAAGATTCGCCAGGGCAACGGTTATTTGGCTACGGCCTTGACATCGGACTTGCCTTGAATATCGACTTTACCCTTTAAATACGCGCCCTCTTCGATCGAGATGCGCTGGGTGGAAATATCTCCGGTCACGATGGCCGACTTGCGCAGTTCGACGCGGTCACTGGCCTGTACGTCACCCTCGAGCTTGCCCTGCACAATAACGACCTTAGCGCCGACGGTGGCCTTCACCTGTCCGTTAGGGCCGACGGTTAAGCTGTTGTCTTTCAGTGAGATGCTGCCTTCGACCTGGCCGTCAACGTAGAGATCCTCGCTGCCAGACAGTTCGCCCTTGATCACCACCGACTTGCCAATCTGCGCCAGGTTGCTCGACATCGATGCGCTCGGTGCGCTCATGGATGCTCTCCTTTTTGGAAGCGGGATCGTACACGACCAGAAATCCGGGAAAGGCTGATATTAGCAGGCCGCGACGCTTCTGTTCGACTATACCCAACCCTCCGCGCGCGCGGCAAGCTACCGAGTTACCCAAGAGTGCACGGATTGGGAGAAACCATTTGCCAGGATTGCTACACTAATTATTTGGTGGGAGCAATTATTTAGTGGGAGCAAAGATGCTGAAGGCAGCCCGAATTCCGTTGGCCCAGGCGATCATCGCATTCTGTGTGCTGCTTTTCTATGCGCTGGTTGCGATCGCCGTGGCAGCGGGACGGGGACAGGATCAGCCAAGCCAGCCGCCACGGGATCTGGTGCGCGCGGCGGTTGCCAACGAGATAGCGGCTGAAAGCGCGACTAGCCCCCGGCACATGTTCCGCGATCGCAAACAGACTCCGCACGGAACCCAGACGAGACTCTACGTCGAAACCACCCAGGCAATGGCGGCACTGGCGGTCGCATTTAATGATCAGCCCCTTGACGCTGAGCAAAAACAGGCGGAGTCAGATCGCCTTGCGAGATTGATCAATAGTCCCGAACAACTGCGCAAAAAGCAGGCGCGCGAGAAGGAAGATGAGGAGCGCACGCTGCTGATCGTGAAGGCCTTGCCCGACGCGTTCAATTACGAGTACGCCCCGGCCAACAGCGAGGCGGCGGACGCGGTCGCAAACGATCATCTAGTGCGAGTAAACTTCGTTCCCAATCCCGCCTACAATCCGCCGTCGCACGTTGAACAGGTTCTTACTGGCATGAGCGGATACTTGCTCATTGACGCGCAACGCAAGCGCCTGGCGCGAATCGACGGAACGCTGACCAAGGAAGTCACGTTCGGTTGGGGAATTTTTGGCCACCTCGATAAGGGCGGGCACTTTCTGGTTCAGCAAGGCGACGTGGCCGGCGGAGAATGGGACCTGATCCGCATGAGCCTGAACTTCACGGGCAAGATCTTCATGTTTAAGAGCCTGAACATCTCCTCGGATGAAGTGTTCAGCGACTATCGGCAAGTGCCGGCCAATCTCACTTTCGCGCAGGGCGTCGAAATGCTGATGAGCGAGCAAGATAGACTCGCCCACGCCGCACGCGGGGATGAGTCCGCCATGAACAAGCACGCAAAGTGATTTTCGGGACCGCGCTATCGCCGACCTTCGCGGACGACAACTTCATTCCGATCACAGATGAAAAGAGTTCACGCCCGGAGCGTTTCTTTTCTCACTGTCAGCTTCTCGATGAGCTCTGGCCTTACGCGATAGCCGGTTCCGGCCTGGTCGCCGATCTTAATCATGCCTTGCGCTGAGACTTCGACTTCCGGTTCTACAATGTCTTCCTTCCAGTAGCGTTTCGACGCCGACACATCGCCGGGCAGGCGGAAGTTTTCCAGCGTCGACAATGCAATGTTGTGCGAGCGTCCGATGCCGGTCTCCAGCATGCCTCCGCACCAGACCGGAACATTGTTGTTCAGGCACACGTCGTGGATCGCCTTCGCTTCGGAAAAGCCGCCGACGCGTCCGACTTTGATGTTGACGATGCGGCAGGCTCCGCTTTCCACCGCGAAGGCCGCGGCGCGCGCGTTCACGATCGATTCGTCGAGGCAGATGGAAGTGCGCAGCTCCTTTTGCAGACGCGCGTGATAGTAAATGTCGTCGTCCCAAAGCGGTTGCTCGATCATGAGGAGATTGAACTGATCGAAGCTGCGAAGGTGCTCGACCTGGTCGAGCGTGTAGGCGGAGTTCGCATCGCAACTCAGGGTAATGTCGGACCAGCGCGAGCGGATGCGTTCGAGCACGTTTACATCCCAGCCGGGCTTCACTTTGACTTTGATGCGCCGGTATCCCGCGGTTAGTTCGATGTCGATTTTCTCGAGCAGTTGCTCGATCGAATCTTGAATGCCGATGGAAACGCCACACGGAATTTCGCGGCGCGTGCCGCCCAGTAACTTCCAGAGCGGCATCTGCTTCTGCTTCGCTTCGGCGTCCCACGCGGCGTTCTCAAGGGCAGCCTTAGCCATGCGATGGGCACGGACTTTCTTGAACAGCGCCGGGCAATCGCGGCCGGATTCGATCTTCTGGCCCACGAATACGGGAGCCAGATACTTGGTAATGGTCGGCCACACGCTGTCGATCCATTCGCTGCTGTAGTAGGGGTCTTCCCCGGCAACGCATTCGCCCCAGCCTTCCGCGCCGTCGCTGTGCACGGTGACCAGGAGAATGCGGCGGCTGTACGTTCGTCCAAAGCTTGTTTCAAAGAAGTGGACGAGAGGCATCTGGATTTCGCGGAGTGTGATGGCTTCAATTTTCATGGGCGGAAACGCTTATTTCACCACGGAGTCACAGGGACACAGAGAAAACCTTCAGGATCAGAAATCTTGAGCAACCAAAGCTTGGCGATGCTTCGCTGTTTCGCAGCTTTCGATTTTCTCTGTGCCTCTGTGGTGAAAGATTTCGTGATTCAACTTTCCGACGCATACGACCAATTTTCGTTCCAATGGCCGAGTTGGAATTTGCCGTTGCCCTGTGCGTCGCGATCGTAACCCAGCACTGCGAGTCCGCGGGAGAATGCGTCGAGGAATTGGTCTCGATTGCGTTCCTGCACCTGCTGCGCTTTCGCTCTGCTCTCGGGCACGGCCTTCCAATCGTAAATTTGCGCAGGAACTTCGATTTCAGTCTCGCGATCAAATGCCGGATTCTTTCCGGTCGAGAGTAGACTCTCCACGCGCTCTGACTTCAACCACCATTCGGCGATCAGGCGGTCGCTGGGCAAGCCGCCTTGCAACGGCGACGAAGTAATTCCATATTGGTTGATGTTGTAGCGGCGGGCGATAGCGCCTAATTTTTCGATATTGAGATATGCGTTCTTGATCTCGAGCGGATCGAAGGTCCACTCGATGAGTTCGATCCCGCGGGCGAGAGCGTCTTCGCGCTGCAATAATTTCAGCTTGCGGCCTAGGCCGCCATTGCGGTGATCTTTGCGCACCGCCAGCATGTGCGAATGCAGATAGATGTGTCCGGAGCGCGTGCCCGGCACGGAAAGCGCGAAGCCGACCATTTCGCCGCCGGTGAACGCGCCCATCACCTGGCCGCCGACTTTATCCGCGACCACAAACATGCGCAGCGGCACCAGCTCGGCGTCGGTGAAGTTCCAGACCTCTTTCTGCAAGGTAACGCAGGCGCGAAGTTCGTCGAGGCCGCGGCAGCGGCGGATTTCTACGGCATCGACGCTCATGCCGGCTTCTCCTCGCCTTTGGCCTGCCGCCAGAGCGATTCCAGCTCGTCCATCGACGATTGATCCGCGGACCGGCCTGATTCGGCGAGACGAGTTTCGATCCACTGAAAGCGCCGCTTAAATTTGCGATTCGCCAGCCGGAGCGCGGACTCGGGATCGACCGATAAATAGCGCGCGATGTTGACCAGCACAAAGAAGAGGTCGCCGACTTCCTCTTGCAGTCGAACCTGCAACGGTTCGGGGACGACGGTGCGTCCTGAGCCGGCTACGCCACGGCCCTGGGGGCGCGGGCCAGGCGCGGGAACCTGTTTTAGTTCTTCCTGCAGTTCCGCCGTCTCTTCTTGCAATTTGTCGAAGAGTCCTTCGACGTTGGGCCAGTCGAACCCTGTCTGTGCGGCGCGTGAGCTTAGCTTGTGAGCTTCGAGCAGAGAAGGCATTGCGGAAGACACTCCGGCGAGAATCGAAGACTTGTTTTTTTCGTCTCCAGGGCTCGCCTGCTTCTTTCGTTCTTCGACTTTGATGGCTTCCCAGTTGCGCTTTACATCGGAGGAGGTGTCGGCCTTGGCGTCGCCAAAAACGTGGGGATGGCGGTTGATCAGCTTCGCAGACAGCCGGTCGAGAACATCGTCGATCGAGAATGAGGATTGCTCTTTCGCCATCTCAGAATAAAAGAGCACCTGCAGCAACAGATCGCCGAGTTCGCCCGCAAGTTCGGGCCAGTCGCGGTTGTCGATGGCTTCCAGAACTTCGTACGTTTCTTCGAGCGTGTAGGGCTTGATGGAATCGAAGGTCTGTTCACGATCCCACGGACAACCGCCTGGGGCGCGCAGGCGCTCCATAATGCTGACGGCGCGTTCAAAGCGTTCTCCTGTGCTGGACATTCGGCAACCAATGTAAATGAGCGTGCGCGGTAGTAGCAATGAGTGGAACGCTGACCGAATCCGCCGCACGTGACCAGAGCACTTGGCCAGTCGGGGCAGGTTACCTTAGGCACCACTCGGCGCGCACAGGATTTAGACTGATTCTGAGACCACACTAACGTGACCTTCTTGCCATGGCTTGCTTCGGTGGACAATCACACAGTGGGGTAAAAGGCCTTGACGCGAGATCGAAGGCCTTGCCTTTACAATCGTTCGCATCGGTTCTGACCTGAATGACTCTAGCGGTTAAACCTCGGCCGTCGCTGGAAGGCCAGCACTTTCAAGTGGTCGTCATTGGCGGAGGCATCAATGGCGTGGCCGTGGCGCGGGAGTGCGCCCGCGCCGGAAAACGCACCCTGCTGGTGGAGCAGAACGACTTCGCCTCGGGCGTTACCAGCCGGTCCACGCGCATCATTCACGGCGGCCTACGCTATCTTGAGCATGCCGAAATCGGTCTGGTGCGCGAGTCGGTGAGGGAACGGGAACGGCTGTTGCGCGAACGATCTCACCTGGTCCATCCCCTGCGCTTTCTGTTTCTGTTGAATGAAACCAGCCAGCGTAGCGCGCTGAAAGTTCGCGCCGGGTTATGGCTCTACCAAAAGCTGGCGGGAAGAAAATCAGAGCCGGGTTTCAGCGAGATGGAGTTGAAACGGGTGGAGCGGGCGCTCGACGCCGGGCATAAGTGGTCGCTCTTTAATTATGAAGATGCGCAGTGTGAATTTCCGGAACGGCTGGTCGCCGAGTGGCTTGGCGAGGCGATCGAGGCCGGAGCGGTCGTGCGAAATCATTCCGAAGTCCTGGCTGTGGATGTCGCTCACGGCCGCGCCCGTGGCGTGCTGCTGCGCGATCGAATCTCGGGAAAAGACGAGCGGGTGGACGCGGGATGGATTCTGAACTGCACGGGCCCGTGGGCGGACCGGGTTTGCCAGCGGTCGTCGATTCGCACCAGCAAACCGATGTTAGGCGGTGTGCGCGGCTCGCATATTATTCTGCCGCGATTTTCAGGATCTCCTGCGGCTCCCTTGTACAGTGAGGCTGCGGACGGGCGCCCAGTATTCGTTTTGCCCTGGAACGATCAGGTGATGGTAGGGACAACCGAGGTCCCGGACAGCGCCGACCCAGGAAGAACGGCGCCTGCGCCGGAAGAGATCGAATACTTACTGCGCACGGTCACGCGGCTCTTTCCTAAGGCGAAGATTTCGGCTCACGATATTAAGTATGCGTTTGCGGGAGTGCGACCCTTACCAAATTCCGGCGATCGCCCGGCGGCGGTAACCCGGCGGCACATTTTGCACGACCATACCGAGGACGGTGCGGCGCGGCTGATTTCGCTGATCGGGGGCAAACTTACTACGGCCGCATCTTTGGCGCGCGAGGCTGCGCGAAAAATTGGGCTGGCTGCTCCCGAGCCGCATGCGATCGCAGTGGGCCCGGGATCCTCTCTTGATCCGCTGCTCGATCAGGAAGTCAGCGAGATTGCGCGCGCCGGATCGATCAGCGAAGAGTCTGCGCGAGGCATGATCGAATGGCACGGCAAGAATGCGATGGACATTGCACACATGGCGCTGGTCAGCGCGGAATTGCGCGCACCCATCTGCCCGCATACGTCGCACATTGTGGCTGAGGTCGTTGAAGCCTATCGAAAGGAGTGCGCCGTCAGCCTGGGAGACGTGCTGCTGCGCCGGGTTCCGGTGGCCCTCGGCCCGTGCTGGTCCGATTCGTGCAGCCGCGAAGCCGCTCTGCGCATCGGCGCAGTCATGGGCTGGAATGATCACACCACGGGCGCCAACCTGGAATCGTTCGAGATGGAGCGCAGCGCGTTCTTATACCGCCCCTCGCGCCACGCCACCGCTTTGGAAGCCGCCGCCGATTAAAGCTCTCGTCCAAATTCCCGCCTCGCACGTCTAGTTTCCATCGAGCATTAACGGTTACTAAAGATTGGCAGTGTCCCCCGGTCATCTAGGAAAGGCTCCGGATCGAAATTAAACTACGCCCGTATTTGGCAGCGTTCTACCAAACGGGGCGTAGCAGATGCTGATTCCCATCAAGCACGAGAATATGACGGCGCGGCGCTGGCCGGTGGTTACACTGGCGCTGATCGCGATCAACACGGCCGTCTTTCTTTTCACTATGTCGGCGATCGACGACGAAGCGCCTGCCCTGGGCGAGGTGAAGACACACATTCTGATACTGGCGGCGCTGCATCCTGAATTGAAAATGCAGCCGCAGTCGCAGAATCTGGTGGACTCCTTTAAACAGAGCCATCCGGATCAGTGGAAGCATGTGCAAAGCCCCTACCGGGACATCATCGATCCCTATGACGCGAAAATTAAGATGATGGAGGATCCGTCGAAGCTGCAGGATGAGATGGATGCGCTGAATTCGCAATATGTAAAGCTTTCGGCGACGTCCTTGAGTGAGCAGTATGCATTTGTACCGGCCCATCCGAATCCGATCAGTTATTTGACGGCGAATTTCCTGCACGGCGGCTGGCTGCATTTGATCGGCAACATGTGGTTCCTGTGGCTGGCTGGATTTGTTCTCGAAGATGTCTGGGGACGCTGGCTGTATTCGGTTTTTTATCTTGTGGCCGGTGCAGCGGCGATGCAGTTTTATGCCTGGACAAATCCCGGCAGCATCACGCCAACGCTGGGCGCATCGGGTGCCGTCGCGGCGTTGATGGGCGCGTTTCTGGTGCGCTTTCCGAAAATGAAGATCGAGATGGCATGGCTCTTCATGTTCCGGTTGCGCCGCTTCAAAGCGGCCGCGTACTGGTTGCTGCCGTTGTGGCTGGGGACCGAAATCTTTTATGGATCGCTATTCGGCTCATCCAGCGGCGTGGCCCACTGGGCGCACGTGGGCGGATTTCTATTCGGAGCCTTGGCCGCGCTGGCACTGCAATATTCCGGGCTGGAGCATAAGGCCAATAAGGCAATCGAAGAAAAGGTCAGCTGGAGCGCCGATCCGGAACTTGAGCAGGCGGGCAGCATGATGGAGCACGGCCAACTCGAGGATGCGCTGACAATCCTGAAGAATCACGTCACGGCCAAGCCGATGGCCGTCGACTCGTGGAATATGCTTCGGCAAATTTACACGCGGCAGAACAATACTCCCGCCTATCTCGAGGCCACCCTGAAGACTTGCAGCCTGCATCTGAAGGCGCACGAGATTGAGGCGGCGTTTCAAGACTATGCCGACTTCATCGACGGCGGCGGAGATAAATTGCCCGCGCCGTTGTGGTTGGAGATTTGCAAAGCGGCAGAAGAACTTCAGGACTTCGAGCGCGCGTTAAGTGAGTACGAGCAACTGGTGGCGGCGCATCCGGCGGAGCGGCAAGCTCTCACAGCGCAGTTAGCGGCGGCGCGGGTGTGCCTGAAGAAGCTGAATCGCCCGCAGGAGGCCTTGCGCCTCTACAAGGCCGCTGCCACCTCGCCCATTCCACATCTCGACTGGGAACCCCACATCCAGGCCGGAATCAAAGAGGCGACAACCGCGCTTGCGCCGGGAAACTCGCTGGCCGCCGGCGCAAAGTGAATTCACTTTACACGCTGTAAGACGAAAACGGATCCGGCGGGCGAGCCGATCCGTTTCCGTTTTTCTTGATGGGAGCGGTCAGCCTTTGCCGAGGGTTTCGACGAGCAGTTTGGTGTCGTCGGAGATGATGCCGTCAACGCCCCACTCGGCAAAACGCTGCATATCAGGCCCGTGGTTGACCGTCCAGACGATAATTTTCTTGCCCGCTCCCTTGATCTTTCGCACCAGTTCGGCATCGACTAACGCCTCCTGCGGTATGACGTAGGTCAGCGGAAGTTCGGTCCACAGGCGCAGTTGGGTCGGGCTCTCGCAGACCAGGCCCACAGGAATCGTCTTATCCTCCGCCAGCATCGCCTTCAGAACACCGGGAATGAACGACGAGACTACGAATCCTCGGCGAGGTTTGTGACGCAGGAAAAGGTCGCCGGTGATTCGCTCCAGGCCTTTTACCTTGAGTTCTATATCCAGAAACGCATCGCGGTATTTGCTGAGCACAGCTTGAAGGCGGGGCAGATGAGACAAGTCTTTAGCAGTCGAGCGCTCTACCTTCATTCTGCCAAGCTTGGCGTCGTGGCAGATCACTGCCTCTTCGTCTTCCGTGAGGCGCACGTCGAACTCAAATCCGTCGCATCCATCGGCCAGGGCACGGTCAAATGACGCAATCGTGTTCTCTGGGATAGCTTGATTGGCGCGTGCGCCGCGGTGACCTAACAAAAGTGGGCGATGGGCCATTGGCTGGACTAATCGAGG
>Ga0210410_10001556_pt1 | contig 21383 bp, 15 predicted proteins | sample IncBWC4MmetaG_FD_161058 | JGI IMG/M metagenome (GOLD analysis project Ga0210410, IMG submission 161058) | Forest soil microbial communities from Barre Woods Harvard Forest LTER site, Petersham, Massachusetts, United States - Inc-BW-C-4-M | ecosystem: Environmental > Terrestrial > Soil >... | reverse complement strand
TGACTATTTTCCTTCAGCCCGGTCACGAGAACTGTATGGACGCCAGCGGGTATCGAAAATGAAGTCGGCGTAAAAGACTGAATGATCGTCACGGGAAAGAAAACGGCCTCGCCGCCAACTACGGCACCGTCAAAGGCCACGCCGCCGGCGCTGTGAAGCGGCGTGGACTGAACCATTGCGGTTCCGGAATCGGCCGCCTGTAACACGTGCAAGAAACGGATGTCAGCCGGTTTGGATGCATCTTCGACGGTGAGAATATATCGTGTAGGTTCAAGTTCAGCGATGGGGCTTAGATTACCGGCCGCGTCCATTACATTTTGTAATGGGTTGTGCGGCAAAAGAGTTTGTACATAAAGTTTTTGGCCGCCCGGCAAAGTTTCGGTGGCCACACCGTTATTCATGACGGGTTTCGTTACGAAGTTCAGATTGAAGCGCTTGAACAATCCGCCGGTGCGCGAAGTGGCGCGATCGTAGACAACTATATAGTCGTTTTCGAGCCAAATGATTGCGCGGGTCGCTTGAGTAATGCTGACGGCGCTGTCGCCGGGGGAATAGCGGCTAGGACGATTGTAAAGATTGGTCAAGTCGCTGGACGCAAAAACGTAGTCCGGCCCGGTGCTGGTGATGGTGGTCGGATCGCCGGCATTGACGCCTTCCAACCACTGGCTGCCGTTCTTCCACATGCCACTTTCGTACCACTGGAGATTGGCAGGCGAACCACCGGGGCATGAACAGGCGTTCTGCAGCGAAAGAGTGTTGTGGTACATGGTGGTCATGCCGACGGCGTTGTTATCGTAGTTGCTCATTTCTTTGGTGAGCCATTCGCCTTTGCGAAATAACTCAAACTGGCCGCCGTCACCATTCTGGTGGTTGATGGAAATCCAACTGGCACGGTAGTCGAAAATGATAGCGTTCGGAGTCCAGTCACTGTGCGCGATGATTCGGGCGGCAGGCGCGTCGAAGAACATTTTTGGAAAGGTGGGGCGAGGATCAGCGGCGGTGGGAGCTTTCGGATCGAGCAGCATGAAATAGAGAATTGATTCGGTGAAGCTCCAGGGCTTGGTGATGCGGGAGAGTAGCGCGCTGGAACCACCTTGTGTTGCGTTCACAGAAATCCATCGTGCGGCAGCGAGGTGATTGCTACTTCCTGTGTGCTCGTCGAGAACCGCCAGAAGGGCGAAGGACTGCATGAAATCCGGAGTGACCCAGAGGCGAAGCAAGTCACCATAGCTGGTGTACTGGAAAACTTTCCCCATGGATGATTCGGAGGCAAAAGTCTTTGCCTCCGGAGTGAGCGAAGAAAGAAAGCCACTGACATAACGATCCCAAAGCGGAGCGCGAATTAATTGTATTTGCGGGCCTGAATAAACTTCGCCATCGAAACCCGCGGTGTGAAGCGCTAACAACTGTCCCAGCAAGTATGCGAAGGAATGGCCGTAAAGCATGCCTTCCGGCGGAAGGCCGCCGCTGGCCAGACCGAATCCAGCGACGTTGTTTGGCAGATGGTACGCGGTGGTCACGACTGGGGGATCACCAAACATCGCGAATTCCTGGTACAGCCACGCGCCAGTTGCGTCAGGAATATAACTCCGCAAAGTATTTCCGAGCTGTGTTGGCGAAACACTTGAGTTGACGGGTGGATCGTCAACCGGATCAATGCTTAGCGCCATCATGGTGAGCAATCGGCCGTGAGCCAGATAATAATTGTTCGCGGCCATTCGGTACGGCTGGTTATTGGGAAGCAGTTTTGCGCTGTTCATTACGCCGACCGGCTCGGGATGATCTCCGCCGGTGGTGCTGGCGTGAATGCAATCGTCAGCCCAACGAAGAAAAACATTTCGGACGATTCGTTTGTCATCGGCGCTTAGAATGGGATTGCCGTTCGCATCCGTGGTGCTGTAAATCCAATCCACGATCAGAGGCCACTGTTCGCCGGAGGCGTTCGCGCGGTTATAAATGGCGAATGCGGGATCTCGAAACGGAGCGCCAGCGGCGTGGCCGAGATTGGCCTGGGACATCGCGTGCATCAGCAGATTGCGCGCGTACTGTGCATATCGAATCCGCGCTGCGGGATTTGGATCGATTAAAGAGTTGAATGCAAGGATGATTCCGTTCTGTTCAGTCAAGGAGCCGACGTAGCCTTGGGTGTCGCCGGGATCGGGATAATTCGGATTCGCGGAGCCGTTCGGAAAGAACTGCGTGTTGTACGTGGAGACGGCCTGATTTAACACCGGCAAAATTCCTTGTTGGTAGATCGGATTGGATGAAACAGCCCAGGAGCGCAATCGCGGCAAGTCGTCTTGCGTAATCCAGATGCGCGGATGGGTGCTGACAGGAAATGGAATGGCGGATGCGGAGGACGAAGCTGGTTTGGTCTGCGCGCAAGAAAAACCCATCGGCGTGAGCAAGACGACGAACAGAAATAATGAAAGGCTCTTGAGTGGTTTCATGCGAGTGATTCTTGGTTGTTCAGTTTCGTCGTGGGCCGCGAAAATTGTCTGGACGGCTAACGTATGTTCAGCGTGCGGCAATTTCTTCCAGTTCAACGTGGTGCGATTTGAGCGGGCTGCGCACATCGCGGATGAGCTGCGCATATTCGGCGGCGAGGCGCGGACGTTCGTACCTGCGAATGGCTTCCCAATTTCGCTCGCGCGGATACTTACCACCAGAAACATAAATTTCCGTTAGTACGCGCTGAACTGCCGGGAGGTCGTCTGGATTTACGCACCAGCCTGATGCCGTTTCGCGGATAATCCGGGCAACTTCGGAATCGGGAGAACAAATCGCGAGAATCGGTTTGCCGGTGGCCAAATACTCAAACACTTTTCCCGGAATGTTGAAGCGGTCGGTCCACGGGAGCAGCAAGACGTCAGCTTCTTCCATGAAAGAAAGCGCTTCTTTCTGAGGCACATAATCATGAAAATGCAGGGAGCTGTTGCGGTTCTCGAAAATACTTCGATCAAATTCCTCTGCGATACGGCCGACGAAACGAGTCTCAATGTGCCGGAATACTTCAGGCAGGCGGTCCAGAGCGTCCAAATATGGTTTGGGCGAGCAAGGCTTATAAATCGTGCCGGTGTAGGTAACCAACAAGTTTTTCGTTTGACGCGGTTTGGCGCGGAATTCGGCAAACACAGACGGCTCAAATCCGTTGGGGATGAGGGCAAATTTCACGGACGGTTGCTCGGGATATCTGGAACGAACTTCATTCAAGGACGTTTGCGTGACGGAGACGACGCGATCGCAGGATTCGACTGTGGCGCGCTCTATCTGCGCGCAGCGGTCGGCAATATATTTATCACCACGGAATACGAATTCCTTCGCGAAATACTCGAGCCATTCGTCACGGACATCCGCGATGATACAGAGGCCCGGGAAGCGGCGCTTCAATTCGTTGGCAATCAGAAAAGCAGAAAACGGCGGCGCGGTGACCACGACGGTTTGGATCTGTTCCCTGCGAACTAATTTGGATGCGCGGCGAATCGCAAACGGATACCAGAGAACCTGGGGATCCGGGCAGGTGAAAAACTTAATTTTTTGACTGAGCGCCTTTTTGAATCTTGAAATGAGCCCAGCATTTGTTTTCTGCGAATCTGCTTGAGAATTTAAGCGCGACCACAATTTCTTTCGCAGCCGGAATGGAGGCTCGAACGTCCAGGTGCGGTGTATTTGAACTTCTTTGGGAACAAGTTTCAGCAGATCGGGATCCATGGTGGGGAGCGATGCGCGGGCGGTCAAGACGAAAACATCGATCCCATTTTCCGGCAGATAGCGGGCGAGGCTGACGGCGCGCTGCACTCCGATTCCTCCGGCCGGAGGAAAATAACAACTGATGAGCAGGACTTTGTCGCGAGGCATGTGATTTAGGCGACCGCTAGCGCGCGGCTCGAAAGTACGGAATGGCAGGCTTCCGATGTTTCGCGGGCAACATCATCCCAACTACGACGCGAGGCGGCGGTAATTTGATTGTGATCCCAAGGATAATCGAGCGCGCGCAGGATTCCGTTCGCGAGTTGATTCGCGTCGCGCGGTGGAACGAGAATTCCGCAATTCGAATCAACTAATTCCGGAATGCCACCGACGTTGCTGGCGACCACCGGACGGCCACATGAAAGTGCTTCGATTACAACATTGGGGCATCCTTCTGAATAGCTCGGCAAACACAAAGCATTTGAAGCTGCAATCCAACGCGCGATTTGCGCCGGAGTAGCGCTTCTGACAAATTCCACGCGGCCCTTTAGATCAGGTTGCGCGGCGCGGCAAGCCAGCTCATTTTCCAGCGGCCCTTCACCAATGCAAACGATGCGGAGATCCGGACGCGATGCGCTGAGAAGCGCGGCGGCTTCGAAGAATTCTCTAAGACCTTTGAGGGGTACAAGACGACCGACAAAAGCTGCGAGTTCGGCGCGGGGAGCGACGTTGAGTTCCATTCGCGCTGCTTCGCGAGACGACGGTTTGAAGATGCTGAAATCGCAGCCGTTGCGGATGGTGATGCATTTTTCAGGCGAAACACCAAAGTGAATTGCGGCGTTGCGAAGCTGATCGCTTACCGTTAAGACGAGCGAGGCATTTTTTATGGTTCGCGCGGTGAGCCGCGTGACCAGATAGTCGCGATCTGCGAGTACGTCCGACCCCAGCGCGCCGACTACAACCGGGATACCAAGTTCGCGCCCGGCGGCGAGGGCCCCGAAACCTTCCGGATAAACGTTGTAGCCGATGATGACGTCCGGGAGTGAATCGCGTAGACGCGCGATCAGGGCGCGGCCACAGTTATAACCGTTCAGCGAACGGCTGACCACCGGCAACGCTGCATAACCTAGGTATTCGACGTTGACGCCAGGAACTGTGTAGGAAGGCTCCGCGGTTCGAGAAACGAATGTACGCGGGCGCAGAAGTTTGTTTCGCGGGTAAACGGAGTCAACGCACAAAACGCGAACGTCCGCGATTTTCGCAAGCGCCTTCGATATTTCGTAGATCGGCATGCCACGATGCGGCTGGCTGCTACTTGGAAAAAAATGAGTAGCGATTGCGATTTGAAGTGGACGGTTCATCGCGAAATGCAGTTCAGTGAGCCGTGAACTTTCAACTTGTCTTCAACTGGGAATTTCTGAAACCAGGGATTGGGGCACGAGAAATTCCACGAGCCGCTCGAACACTCGCCGGACAACGAGCGGCACCATATTGGAGACCATCAACAGACGACGGCGATCATCGTGTCGCCAGATTTTGAATACCCGGCCAGCGCCGAGAAATACGATGACGCCCGCAGGAATGGCGACGACCAATTTGACTGGAGAGCTGAGCGGACTAGCGACGATAGCGAGAACAACAAACGCCATAGCGGCGGTTGCCGCGGAGAGTCTTGCAAGAATTGATCGGTCAGGTCGCACGGGATAACGAATCGCCACACGGAGCCAGATTGAGGCCACCGCTAGCGTTTGTGTGATTCCATTCGCGTACGCAGCGCCAATCGCGCCGTATTTCGGAATCAGAATAACGTCAAGCAGAATATTCAAAACTCCAGCGACGAGCCCTGACTTCAGCACAAATCCCACATCCTCGGTGGAATATAACAATGTTTGCGCGGGCGTGAGCACCGCTTTGGGAATACTCATCAACGCGATGATCGCAAACACGGGAATGGCGGGCAGATATTGCGCACCATAGACGACGCGAATGAAAGGGCTTGCAATACACGCGACGCCGACCATGATGGGAAGCACGCCCATCAACATGTACACGAACGCGAGCGAAGTAATTCTAAAGAGCCTGGCTTTGTCGCGCCCATATTCGGCCATCTGCGTGGCAGAAAGAGCGTTTGCGAATGCTTGCACGGGCAGCACCAGGCGGTCCGCAAGACTGAAGCACACGGAGAAAAACGCCAATTGGCGTATATCGGACTGAAGCAGTTTCAGAAAAATTATGTCGGATCTGTCCCAGACAATGATTTGGACAATCATCAGGCCGGAACTCAGGCTGGAGAAAGTAAACATTCTCTTTCGGACGTCCGCGGGCAGTAAAACTCGCGGCACAGATTCCATTGATTTCAACACGGGAGTTATTTTTACGACGAGTTCGACGACACGAGACAATAAGACTCCCGCGGCAATGCCAACCAGATTCCATCCAACAAGAAGGCTAAGAATCACGGTGACGACATAGACGACCGCTCCCGCTAGTGCGCCGCGCGTATTGAGTTTGGAGTTTTCCGCGGCGGTGTTTGCCTGAGACGGTACGAAGGTCACCATGTTAGGCACCATGCTTAACACCAGAATAGCGGAGCAAAGGCGGAACTCGGGCTCGACGCGCGTGAACACGGCGATCATGCTGACGACGGTAAGTCCGGAAGAAATCAGAGTCTGGGCGCGCAGGCTATAGAAGAACACGGCGCGCGCGAGATCTTTTTTTCCTGCGCCCAGGAATTCCGCGATGTACTTGAAAGTTGTAAGTGGAATTCCGAGGGAGCCTACCGAAGCGGCGATGTTCACCAGCCACAAAACCAAATTGAAATATCCAAGCCGCGTGGGGCCAATCACACGCGCGATGTAGATGGTGGTGGTCAGCGTGACGACCAGCGAAATCGCCACTTCCAGTCCCATGAATACGAAGTTCCGCCCTACCGTCTTTGTGTTGTTGCGGACGGGTTGGACCGCCGGTGTGGCCGAAGCGTCCGCGGAGAGCGGTTCACGTATTTCTACGGGTATGGATTTAGGCGTCATGGCGATTCAAAATAATTTGCCGGCTTGCGCGTACAGTTTTTCAGGCGTGCACGGCCGGATAAACCTGCGCGGAAATCTCATCCATGATTTCAGAGACGCGCAACATTTCTGCGTATGGAATCGGGACGGGCGTGTCATGCAAAATGCTCTCGTAAAAAAGTGCAATCAGCCGATTCAAGCCCGCGAAATAGTGAAATCGCGACCCGGCGAATTCACGCGCGTTGTGCGTGGCCTGTCGCAAAGACTGCCAGCTCGATTGGAATGGCGGGAGCAAACGGCCGAGCGCGCTGGGGACCGTCTGGCGATTCTCAATCGACATAGTGCGGAAGGTGAAGTCCACGTTGACCGTATTCTTCGTGCCATAAACGCGCAGGTTGTGTCCGACTGGCCGGGCATTTGCGGAGAAAGTCAGATACGCGGAGACACTTCCGCACAGGATTATCACGCGCAATTCATTTAGGATTTCGTTTGTGTTGTACGGATTTGATTCGCCGCGGCGATAGGCGCGCGCGATTATTTCTACAGGCTCGTCCGGCAGAAAGGGGGTGATTTTGTTGATGGCGTGATCGATAACATTCTGAAACAGTTTTCCGGGCAATTGATGAATCCAGTGGCGGTCGTCGGAATCCAAAGAACTTCCGAAACTGTCTGACAAGTCGTAGCCGTAAACACTTTCGATGTGCACCGGATCGCCGAGCTGCCCCTTTGCGACGAAATCTTTTAGCGCAAGGGCCGGAGCCTCAAAGTTGTACCAATAGTTGATGGTCAACTTCCGTCCGCTTGCTTCAAACATCGAGATCAGACGGCGGCCGTCTGCCGCGTTCGGCGCGAGCGGTTTTTCAAGGAAAACGTGGCAGCCCGCTTCAACGGATTTACGGGCCAACATCAAATGAGATTGAGGTGGAGTGGCGATATGAATGACGTCAAGGCGGTTTTTGCGGAGCATGCGATCGAAATCGACATACGAATGAGGAATGGAAAAGCGGCGCGCGAGTTGATCCGCTAGAACTGGTTCGAGATCACACACTGCCGCGACACGCGCCATGCCGAGCTTCTGAATTTCCTCGACGTGACCGTCGGCAATTTTTCCGCAACCAACTATTCCAACATTAAGCATTCGTTCTTACCGTGCGATGGACGATCGCTGTAACTTTCCGGCGTATCACGAGACTGGAAGCGTACTTTCAGAATTCTGGAGTTGACGATCCGCCGGAGGTACTCGCTTCAAGATGCCGCAGGCCGAACCGACGCCGTAGGGAATGTGCGTGAGTGCGAAGATGGCCGGGACTATTACTAAATAACGAAAATCTTTTTGGTTTGCGGCGAGCGTCACGGCGCTTGCGACCGAGGCGAGGACATAAACAGAAAGCATCGCGCCCAATAAATACCAGCCCATCGGCGCGCGCGTGGAGACTCCCAAGGCAAGCACCAGTGCCATTACGAACGCGAGCGGAATAAAATTGCGAAGTGAAACAAGTTTTTTCCCGCTCACTCGTTCCGCGTAGAAAGGCCAGAATCCCATCCGAAAGGCCCAACGCGTGTAGTCCGGAATTCCGCTACGCGAATAGTAGGTGCAGGTGATTTCCGGCGCTTGCAGTATTTTCCCGCCGGAACTGCGCAGGCGCCGGTTAAATTCCCGATCCTCGCCGACGACAAGAGCTTCGTTGAAAAGTCCGAGCTTCTCAAAAACTTCTCTGCGATAGCACCCGCCCCACACTGATTCCACCCAGCGCGGATCATTGCCACTTCGATGATATCCGGCAGTTCCAGAGCCCAAACGATGCGATGAGACGTACGCGATTGATCTTCCGACTAGCGTGTTAGTTCTCGGCTCGGTGTGGCGGACGCCGCCAATGTTGTCTGCTTCCGGGAATTTCTGCGCGTAAGCCACACACTTTGAAATATAGTCTTTCGGATAAACGGCGTGGGCGCCGGCGATCATGATCAGATCGCCTCTTGCGACGCGAATCCCTTCGTTTGCCGCAGACGCAGGAATCCTCTTTGGATTGTCGACCATCTTGAGAAACGAATGTTTCTTCGAATAGGATTCCAGAATTGCCCGAGTTCCGTCCTCGCTCATCCCGTCCGAGACGAACAGTTCAAGCCGCTCTTTGGGATAGTCATTTGCGATTAGGGAATCCAAGCACTCCGCGATGGAATGCTTTTCGCTGCGGCACATAACGATGACGGAGACTAGCGGTAGGGAATTCATTGGATTTGGATATAGCGGCGCAGTTTCGATTCGGTGCTAGAGAATCCCTGAGTGAATGTTTTCAGCGGCGATTTCTTGAATTGGAATCCTCGTAACATGTGCGTCTGCTTGCTCTGATGCATCGGCGGATCCGTATCCGATCGGCAGCAGGCCAGCTTTAACGTATCTGTCTGAAACGGACCGCACAAAATCGATGCACGAGGTCCATGTGTCATTCCATTCTTCTCGCCGCTCGATTAATTTCCAGTAGACGCGCTCGACTTCGCGCGGCAACTGACTGCCGCCGAATGCAGTTGGATGCCACAGGAGCGAGATACCTCCCCATCCATAGCGACGGCTGTTGGAAAGCATGTTCGCGGCGTCGTTGAACCACTCTTCCTCGGGGCGACCGCCGGTCACAAACCCCTGCTCCATTATTGCGAGTGGAATTTCCAGAAATTTTGCGGCGCGCTCGTGCTGAAAATCATAGGGAGGAAACGCAAAACAAGCGCCGGCGCGGAAACCCATTCCATTCCATCCGAGAGAACAATCATAGAGCGCGCCGGACTTTTCGACTTCGGGAATCAGGCGGTCCAGTGTGAAACGCAACCAATGTTGTCTATTGCCAAGTGGATGAAAGTGTTTATCGCGCAAGATTTGGAATTCATTATGCAAACCTCCCGGATGATCGAGGCTGTTGTATGAACCGTGGAGCGCGATTTCCATGCCTTGCTGTTCAATCGAGTGCATTAGCTGCGTGACTGCTGGATCATCAATTCGATAGTTTGCGTCGCGACGATGTTCATGGTTGGCGATGAAAAAATAACTGGCGCCCACACCGTTGTTGGTTTCCTTTTGCAGCAGAGTGGGCGTCTGGTTGAGGGGATTATCGCGGCCTGCGGCCATCGCAAGAGTCTTGCCCGCCTGAACGGCTGCGGACTTGGCTGATTTGAAGACGAGAAGCGAAATGAGAGCGTATTTTCCGAGTCGCTGCAAACTGCGAAGATACCCTGCCGGCAAAATATCAACGTCATGAGTGTTAATGACGAAATGCTTTTCGCGGCTGGATTTGAAATCGGGATCGAGCGGACGGCCATAAAGACATTTGCAAAGGGCACGATGGAGAAAATGCATCGCGACGGCGGCATAGGGAATGGTCACATCAAGATTGTGACGACCGGCATAACTATCGCGGAAATCTATGCGGCCGACGGAGTCTCGCCGGTGAATGCTGTATTCGTCGGCACACGAAACCCACTCGAAGATTTCGGCGAGCCAATCCGGCTCAGCGCCTGGCATTGGTGCGAAGAACAGGAAGGTGCTTTCATCGTCCCGGATAAATTTTACGGGGGGCGGAGCTGGTTCGCGGATTGACCTGGGCTTGTACAAGTTGTTAAGACGAACGACGGGCGTGGAATCTGGCTTCTGGGGTTCAGGAGAATAACTGATTCGGATGTCGGCTGAGCTTGCATCGCCGGTCGAGACGTTTTGATGGCCATAAATGGCACAAAATAGTGAAAAGGCGTATTGAAGCCGCGCGCGTTGAGCGCCTCCGTGTTCGGCCAAGATTTCTAAATGGATCCGCATGCTAATGACCGGCGCCGACAGCAGTAGCTTCCAGCATTGGCCTTTGTTCCCGGCGAATGGCGTCAATGGCCAGATACATCTGCCAGGCAGAAACGAAGTGCACCGCACAATTGCGGCGATTGGCCTCTGCAACGAGAAGGTTAAATGTGTTTTCCAACTCGCCGCCCAACAAGGCAGCGGAGTTCTGCTCCTGCGCTCCGTGCGTAAACAATTTGACGAATACGTCGGAGCCGATGCGCGGCGCGAGATCGACCCATCGTTTCACTCGATACGGTGTTGCAACATTATTCCCCGCCAGTTCTCCTGTCTCCAGACGTGGAAGCAGGCGATCCCGCCAGCGAATTCCGATCGGCCCGGGAATCATCAGCAAATCGCCTTCGATTCTTCCGCCGGGCGTGACCGGCATTCCGCGGTCATACGATTTGTTTCGGCCTGGTTCGCCTTTACAGTAGTAGATCGTATTTACCATTCGCGCTTGCGAAGGGGAATCGCCGGAAGGCATGGTGAAGTCCGCGTAGCATCCGAGGTCTCGCAGCAATTGAATTTCATTGTTGAGTCCGCACTGGCGGCCGTTGGGCATCGAATTATCCAACGCCCAATTTCCGTGGATGAAGCCGAAGGTCAACTGGCCATCGCGTTTGTGGAGCAAGCCGTGCTTTTCGTGCAATGTTTGGCAGAAACCACTGATGCGGTCGATGAAGTTCTGGCGCCCTTCGCCGTCATGATGAAGGTGAACTTCCGCGTCGGCGATTCCCATTCGAGCCATTTGTGCGAGTGGCTCGATAAATTCCGGATGGTATTCCTCTTCCGGATAAAAAAACGTGTATTGAGGTGGATTACCGTCAGAGTCGGCCTTGCATCGACGCGCAATTTCGGGCCAAGCAGCGCGCCACACCGCCACGCGACGCTGCGCTGTTTGCCAATCCGGCCGAAGCCACAATGGCTCGAAGTGATCGGCGATTGCGACCCATATGTGTTCAGCGGGAGGCGTGGCTCCGCGTGCAATTCTGCGGAATCGCTGGCGAAGGTAGCCGGGCCCCCAGAGTTGTGAATTGCGAATCAGTTTTATCGCCATGAATTTGTTTCTTGATGGTCCAGCCTTTTACCGCGCGGACAGGGCATGGTCCACCACAGATTCTGTGAGCAATTCCGGTTCGAGCGACGAACGAAGGACAGCAATTGCTGCTGTTCGCTCGACATCATTTTCCATGCCGCAGTAAGAAACCAGATCAAACGAACCGCGAGTGCCAATTGGACGGGCGGGATTCCCGACTACGACGCCGCCAGGAGGAACAGAGCGAGTGACGATTGCTCCCGCTCCAATCAGAGCATCGTTTCCAATCGTCAAGTTACCGATAACTACCGCCGAAGGGCCTACGTACACGCGATCGCCGATCACTGGGGCGCCAATTTTTGAATTCTGTCCCCCTAGACGATGACCAATCGTGACGCCCTGTGCGAGCGTGCAATTTCTGCCGACCTTTGCGCCACCTGCAACCACGATGAATCCTGTGTGTGGGATGAGAAGTCCTGGGCCGATTTCCGCAGAGGGCGGAATATCAATGTTTGTTAGGACGGCAATCCAAACTTGCAGAAGCGTGGTGCCCAAGCCGAGAAATTTTTTGACGATGTTCGGTGTCCGGCAGAGATAAATCCACCTGCAGAGGCGGTAACTCAATACCGCCCACGTGCCCGGATTGAGGAATATTCCTCGAATGCAACTACGGAACCCGGGATCGAAGCGATTCAGATCTTGTTTTACGTTTTCAAACATGGTGACTTGACTGAAGCTGACGAGTGAACCAGGCAGAACTTCGTCCAAACCGAACGCGGTCGAAAAGCTTTTCATAGGCAAGCCACGTTTGGGCAATCTGAAATCGTTCGGCTACCAGAACTTTTCCGTGGGCGCCAATCTCTGCCAGATTCTGGCACTGAGCCATCTGAATCATTTGTTGCGCCAATCCACTGGCGTCGCCCGGTTCGGCGAATTTTGCGTTCAGCCCCTCGACGGCCGCTTCCGGAATTCCGCCCACTCGTGTCGAAACGATGGGGAGTCCGGCGGCCATCGCTTCCAGAATGATGATGGGAAGCCCCTCACTGACTGACGACATAACGAAAATATCCAACTTGCTTAAGAACGCCGGCACATCGCTCACCGCACCGTGCAGGACAACCCGCTCATTCATTTTCAACTCGGTAATCAAAGATGCGATCCGGTCGTGCAGCCGTCCGTCCCCGGCTATGTGAAGCTCTGCACTCGGGAGCGATTTGACTGTTTCGGCGAAGGCACGCAGAAGCGTGAAATGATCTTTTTCTGCGACCATTCGGGAGGCGGTGCCAAACCGAATCCGCGGACGTTCGGCGCCCGGTTTCGCGGAAAAACGCGCAAATCGATGGAGAGGCGCGCCGTTTAAGATGACGTGAGTCTTATTTTCCGGAAAACCGCGGTGGCGAATAAAGAACTGGCGCGTTGATTCCGAGATCATCACGAGCGCATCGGTCCAGGGCAACGTGGCGCGAAATATAAGATCGGCTTTTTTATCCGGCGAGTGCGTTGTGACCACGAACTCGCCCCCGTGCTGCTGGATCTGCGCTTCGGCGCGATGCCGGGTGTTCACGATTGCAGGGACGCCGGAAAACCTGCCGGCTGCAACGCCATAGTGATGCACCAGATGGTTGTGAGTGTGAAGTACATCAGGCCGATCCTGTCGCAACGCCTCGACGATTTTCCTAACCGTCATCGGAGATGGGCCAGAAGGTTTCTGAAACGCGACGACGCGGATTCCGGACGCTTCAGCTTCGTCCGCAAAAAAACCGCGGTGAGTTAAGCAATAAATGATCGGCGTGTGGCCAGCAGATTTCTGCTGGTAGGCAAGCTCGACCGCAAGCCTTTCCAGTCCGCCCATATCAAGATTATTTACGAATTGAACGATTTTCATCTGCGTTTGTTGATTCAAAGTTGCGGTGCGCGTCACAAATTTTGATCTGCGCTCGTTGTCGCGGCCTAATACATCGCGTACACGGAGTCTGATACGCCTTCATCGAGTTCGCGTTCGGTGGAATACGCAAGTCCTTCCCTGATGAGCCGGGTCAGCACGGAGGTCAGCTCCGCCGCCGCAGCGCGGCCTAGCCATGGCTCCGTCAAACCCTGAACGAATTCCGCCGGCTCCGGATCGTCCTGAAGCAGAGCTTTCGGAAACTCAAAAAGTTGGGGTAGATGGCGTGGTTCGCCGGCGTTCACCCAGGTGGAAGGCTTTTGCCGGAACGAATCGCTGATCAAAACATTTCCTTGAAGTCGAAGTTTTTGGGCAATTGGCCAGAACTTTTTCTCGAACAGTTGGTTGATGGCTTTAAGAAAGGGCTCGGGATGTTTTTCCACAGCCGCGATGGGATCTTCAGGCTCTAAGTCCCTGCCATGGATCGCGGGGGAATTCGGCTGCTCCGATTTCAACACGATGAAATTTCCGAGCGCCAAAACATCCATGTTTGTGCGAGCGAAACAACGATGCGCATCCTGAGGCGTGCAGACGATTGGCTCTCCGCGAACATTGAACGAAGTATTCACCAAAACAGAACAGCCGGTTTTTTTGCGAAATGCTTCGAGAACCTGGTAAAACTCCGCATGATCTTCACGGCGGACGGTTTGCACGCGCGCGGAATAATCTACGTGAGTCACGGCCGGGATGTCGCTGCGGAGTTGACGCACAATCGGAAGCAAGTCGTTGTCACCGGACTCCACGTTCGTTGCCGGAGGCAGGCAGCGCTCTGATTTGACGGGCGCAACGAGCAACATATACGGGCTTTCCCGATCCAAATTGAAATACGCCGAAGCGTCTTCCGCCAGAACTGCGGGCGCAAACGGCCTGAATGATTCCCTGAACTTAATGCGAAGATTTAGATCCGCCTGCATCGCGGGATTTCTGGGATCGCCAAGGATTGAACGCGCGCCGAGCGATCGCGGGCCATATTCAAGCCTGCCGGAGAAATGCCCGACGATTTTTCCATTAGCCAGACATTTTGCCAAAAACTTACTTCGTTGTTCGCCTTGAATATGGCGATAGGGAACACCAAATGTTTCCAAGTATGAGCGGATTTCGTCGTCACTAAATTCCGGCCCAAGGAATGAGCCACCCTGAAGTGACCTTCCGTCGGCTGGTACCGTGCGAGTCTCGCCAAAATAGGAATGGTAAACATCCAGAGCGGCACCGAGGGCGCATCCAGAATCACCCGCTGCCGGCTGAATCCAAATATCCTGGAAGGTTCCTTCGCGCAGAAGCCTGCCATTTGCAACGCAGTTCAAAGCCACTCCGCCCGCAAGGCACAGGTTCTTCTCACCCGTTAATTTCTTGGCCGTTTTTGCCATGCGCAGAAGAATTTCTTCGGTGACTACCTGGATGGACCGGGCCAGATCGATTTCGCGCGCGGTGATGCGAGACTCGGGCTCCCTGCGAGGTCCTGCAAACAGTTCAGCGAACGCGTCATTGGTCATTTGCTGGCTATTCAGGAATCCAAAATAAGAAAGATTCAATTCGATTGATCCATCTTCCTTCAGATCAACCAGATTCTTGAGGATGGTATCGACGTACCGCGGCGTACCGTAGGGGGCCAGCCCCATCATCTTGTATTCGCCGGAGTTCACTTTGAAGCCGGTGAAGTGAGTGAACGCCGAGTACAACAAGCCGACGGAGTGGGGGAAATGCATTTCTTTGAGGAGCCGCAAATCACTTTCATTACCCACGCCAATCGAAGCGGTGGCCCATTCGCCCACGCCGTCCGTGGTCAAAACGGCGGCGCTTTTGAACGGCGATGCGAAAAAACAACTAGCCGCATGAGAACGATGATGAGCCCCCTGCAGAATAGGGCCTTCGTAATGCAAATACTTTCGTATGAGATTCGGCATGCGCAGCATGGTCCGCAACCACGAGGGCATCACGTTGGCCCACATTTTTTGCGCGTGCGCAAAATCGACCGCCATTATCGAGTGACAAATTCGTTCAAACGTCAGTGAGGAATTATCGTAGTAAACGGCGGCCGATAACTCATTCTGATTGATTCCACCTTGTTCAAGACAGTAGTTGATGGCCTGATGCGGAAAACGGCGATCATTCTTGACGCGAGTAAAGCGTTCTTCTTCGGCGGCCGCAACTATTTCGCCATTCCGGATCAAGCTGGCGGCTGAGTCGTGATAGAAGCATGAAATTCCCAACACGTATTTTGGTTTTTGTTGGCGTGGGCCGATCGCGATTGGAGGGGCGGACTGCTTGAGGGCCGGCGCCGGATTCGGGCGGATCAGCAAATTGCGGCCCTCGATAAACCTCGCTAATTCTTTAGAAACCAACTGGTGAGCAAATGGCGTGAAGTGGCATCCAATCTCGTAATGCAGAAGTTTCCGGGTGCGCCAGGGCAAACCAACGAGCGGCGTGCTTACATCAGCGACATGGACGCCATTGGCCGGGTCATCCAGCGTTGCAAATAATTCCTGATAGATCGGCCGGACACCGCGAACATAAAATTCCTTGGTGGGAATCGGTACAATCAGTACCGGAATGCCGTTGGCAGCGGCAATGAACTCCGTCAGAATCGCCTTCATCAACTTCCATCCTGCAGAATCCGCCGAAGTGATGTCGGTATATGGCTGATTTTCCGTCAAGCGATGAAATTCGCTTATCACCTGTGAACTGAAATCTTCCAGTGGACGTGAATGACGAATCTTCCTGAGCACGGAGGACTGGCGGTATGCCTTGCGTGCCAGTTGATACCATTCCGGTTCGCGAATTCCGGGGGAATTCGATGCGCCGTCTCGTGATTCCGGCCTGGCGATGGGCACCGGTACGTTTCTTAATTTCAAATTGCCTTGAACGAGTTCGTAGTACGGCTTCGGAACACTGAGTGGGCGGCCGGTTGCGCGGTCGACAGCCGGCCTGGACGAAACTTGGATTCGGTGAAAGCTGTCGATCTGAACGCAAACGATCAACAGGTCCGCTTCTACGGAACTTGCAAACTTTTTGTAGGCCAGCAAATGTTGATCGGTGCCACTACCAGAAATGCCATAGTTTTGAACTTCGACGCCCAATAAATGGCCCAACCGGTCCGAATATCGATCTTCATTGCAAACGTCGTCGCCGGCGGTGTAAGAATCGCCGAACATCAGAATACGCGGACGGCTTCCGCGTTTCTCGTCGAATTCAGAATTTGAACGGAAACCCTTTGCGTTGGTGACAACTGTGTATCCGCCGCCTTCGCCGGGAATGCGCGCACGCATGTTGGGCACAAATATGTGCCCAATATCCGGATCGTGACGGATAAGCATGCGATGAGTACGCTGGTTCAGAAGGAACATTGCAGATTAAAAACTAGTCATACTGAAATCGAATTGCTTGTTGAAGATGTCAGGAAAAGTCGTCAATGACTGGTTTGATGACCAACTCCGGAACGTGCGCGGTCGCAGGCAACTGCACTAAGAAGCGGACCGCCGCAGCAATATCATCGGGTTGAAGGATTTTTGCGCCGCGATCATCATCGCCACCGCCCGGCCGAGCTGCTCGCACGCCCAGGAAATCCGTATTCACTTCGCCTGCGTAAATTACCGTTGAGCGAATTCCTCGTCCGCGTTCTTCCCGGCCGATACAAATTCCCAACGCGGATTGCGCAAACTTCGCGGCGGAATACGCGGCGCCACTCACAACGTTTGCGCGCATTCCAGACAATGATGATATCTGCACGATGAGTCCGCTGCCCCGGGTGCGCATGGACGGTAGGACAAAATGGAGCACGTTGAAAGCGCCGGTAAGATTCGCGGAAATTATCTGGTCCCAATCGGCGGGCTCGAGCGATCGCAGGCTCCGTTGACGAACATTCAGGCCCGCAGCGTAAATCAACGCGTCAATCGCCGCCATCCGGCCAAGAACTTCCTCCACCATTTGCCGAACCTGGCCTCGATCGGTTACGTCGCAAGAAATCAGCAGCGCATCTTTTGCGCCGTCACCGAATTCAGCCCGGACGCGTTCAAGTTTTTCCCGATCTCGCGCCACCAGCGCGAGAGAGAAACCCATCTGCGCAAATGTGCAGGCGATCGCGCGGCCAATTCCACCGCTGGCTCCGATGATGAGCGCCGTTGGACGGCTCATGATTCAGACTCAGTGGCTTTGATTGTCATAGCCGCAATGACCGCCATTCGGATGGAACTTCGATCAGACTTGGGCCATCGATCTGAACAGCACGGCGGATCGATAAGGCCAATTCTTCTGCGTTCCGCGCCCGGAACGAAGGCACACCGAACGAATTACCGAACTGGATGAAGTCCGGATTATTCAGGTCGGTATCAAGAAAACGGGATTCGTGTTTGTTTTTTTGAATCGCTTTTATTGCGCCATATGCGGAATCATTATGGACAATAGCGATGACCTTTAGCTTGTACCGCGCGGCGGTTGCAAGCTCTTGAGCCGTCATCGTGAATCCACCGTCGCCGCTCACGCAAATAGTCCAGCGTTCCGGCTGGCCGACTGCGCCTCCGATTGCCGCCGGATAGCCCCATCCGAGCGTGGCGAAATTCGACGGATAGAAGAACGTTCGCGGTGCATAGGCTGGGAAGTCGGTTTGCATTCGCAAGCCCATCTCGCAAGCGTCAGTAAAAACTATGGATGACTCAGGAATCTCATTGCGAAGTGTGTCGATGAGCCATTCCGGCTTCAACTGTTCTGAATGACGCACACGCTGCCACAACTGTTTCCACTCAGTTTCCCGGAAAGGGAGGCTGATGAGCAGAGCGTCGAGCGCACTCCGCGCATCACCAGCGATTCCGATCTCCACCGGATAATTCATGCCGATCTGCGAAGAATCGACATCAATCTGAATAATTCTTTTCGGAATGGGAGCCGTTCCACCCGCCGTGAACACCTCGGTAAATCTACAGCCAATCCCAATGAGCAGATCTGCGCGAGACATAACGATTCTCGCGCGGCGGCTGCGGCCATGCCCAAAAGCGAAAGGACTGCGTTCGTCCAGAATTCCTTTCCCGTTCAGCGTGGTGATGACCGGACAGCCGAGTCTTTGCGCAAGTTCCGCGACCTGTTGAGCGGCACCGGATGAGACGGCGCCACCTCCCGCGAGGATAACGGGACGTTGGCTTGAGAGAATGGCTTCCGCCATCCGGCGAACCACTTCTTCGGTTGGCGCCCCGCGGCGCAGCTCCACTGAGGAAACGTGCGGCGCGGAATCGGCCGGCATGGTCATCAAATCCTGCGGGAACATGAGTGCCGCAGGGCCGGGGCGCGCAGCGCGCATTGCTTCAAACGCGCTGTCGACCAGTGCGGGGATTTGTTCGTTCTTCATTACCGTCCCGGCGAAACGCGTGCAAGGACGGAAAATCCCTTCCAGATCCATTTCGTGGTAGCGACCGCACTCCTCGTGAATGCGATCGTGCTTCACATGACCGGCAATCAGTAACACCGGAATGGAATCCGCATAGGCTTCTGCGATTCCTGTGAGCGCATTGGTCGCGCCAGGTCCTGCGGTAGTGCAAATTACGCCGGTGCGTCCGCTTGCGCGCGCATATCCATCCGCCATGAACGCCCCGGCTTGCTCATTGCGGCAAAGAATCGTCTGGATGCCGCCGTGCTGCTGAATCGCGTCGTATATATATGTTGAATGAGAGCCGGGCATCCCGAAGATGTGGCGAACTCCGTGACGATACAAACACTCGACCAGCAATTGGGCGCCATTCAGCGCGCCAGATCGCTCGGACCATGCGGACTCGTCGATTACAGAGAAATGATGTAGAGGGAAATCCATCCGGGTACTTGTCCAAATCCGGGAACTCGCTCAACTAATGTTGCGCCAGACGCTTTGATGATTTGCTCCCATTCCTGAGAAGTTCGCAGCGGCCCTTGCCGTGAAATCGGGTGAATGAAGGTGTAGTCCAATTGCGCAAACGTCCGAGGCGGAGTCGCATAAAGGGCCGCGGGATCGGCGCGTTCCCCCTCCAACATGAGAAGTTTCCGTCCGGGGAATTGCGCTCGTAACTGAGACATTCCGGCGATGATCGCTTCCGCACCGCCACGACCGGCAAATTCGTGAAGCAGGTACATCGCGGTCAACGTATCAACTTTGTCGAGAATATTTCGGTCGATCGACATGGGAGCAGCAGAAAGCTTCGCTTGATGAAAGGTGAGCCGGTCGGACACTCCGCACCGCTCGGCGTTTGCGGTGGCTTCAGCGATTGCCTCGGCGTTCATATCGATGCCCATGCCAGCGCCGTCCGGCCATCGCGATGCTAATTGGATTAGAAAATCTCCCGCACCGCATCCGACGTCCATCACAAACTTTCCACCGATTTGTTTAATGAGCTTCAGAATCCATGGAATGGTTCCGCTACCCAAAAGAGCGTAACCGGAGCCGGAAGCCACGAGGCGGCCTGAGCGATCCAAGCGAGAGTCGTACAAATCAATTTCTTTTCGGAGCAGCGGCCCGAGATGAACCAACAACTGGTTGTAGCCCGCCAGATGCGAAGTCAGAATTCCGCGCGTAATGTAATTCCAGTAGCTTTTACCTTTGTCACTGAGTACGAAAGATTCCCCTTCAGGCGCCAGCATGCCCCAGCCCACAAGGTATTCGATCAAGGAACGCAAAATTGACGCATCAAGATTGAGTTCCTGGCTGGCAGTTTCAATCTCGACGCGTTCGTGATTCCGAACGTACTCATACATTCCGCTATCCCACAACGCTACGAGTACCTGAGCGAGGTAAGCGTCAGACACGAGTCCGACCGTCTTCAGATAGGCTCCGAGTGAGCGGCCGATTAAGTCCGCGCAAATTTTTGTTTCGCGGTCGACTTCGGTCTGGTTGATGGGTTCTTTCAGAAGGCTCAAAGTGATCTCCCGTCTTGCGCTGGAGTCTCTGGCGCGATTGGTTTCTTCAGCCTGAACATTATTTTTGCGGGATTCCCTGCCACCACGCTATAGGGCGGCACATGAGTGCGAACAACCGACCCGGCGGAAACAATGCTTCCTTCTCCGATTCGCACACCGGGGAAAATAATGCAGCTCTTGCCGATCCATACGCCATCCTGAATCACAACTGGCCGTACCTCCTCGGGATCGGGCGCCTGATTTTTCCAGCGGAGGTCAGGATCGGCGGGATGCGCATTCGAGTCCATAATCAGCGTGCGTCCGGAGAGGTTGCAATTTTTTCCAATGGAGATGCGCTTGCCGATGCGAAAGTCGCAGTGGTCTCCAATCTGCGTGTTATCTCCGGCCTCGAGAAGCGGGTGATCGGCGAAACGCGCTGCAAACGTGATGGCAATCTTTCCATCCACCCATACATTCTCGCCGAGAACAATGTCGCCCTTTCCCATAATCCAGTGAATATGACAATCGGTTCGCAGGCCTTTGCCGTATTTCTTGCAATACGCTTTGAAAATCGGCTCGCAGACGAAAACACGCGCAACAAATTGATAAGTTGAGCGCAGGCCCAGAAATATCCAAAGTGCTGGCTTGATCACCACGCGCGGCGCGGGAACGCTGAACGAATGAGCTGCCCGATAACCCCAACGGAGCACACGGGACAAACCGCCCTGCGACGTCGCCAGTTTCCTGCGCAGGCTCCGGCCGTCCGATTCATTCGGAGTTACGTGAACTACCGGCGCTTCAATTTGCAATTCTTGGTCTGACATTATTTGTACCTTTGGGAGCTCATTTCTTTAGCAGATTCAATGCGTATGGCTCGCGGCATTTCCGTTCGCCTCAATACACCGCGCAACAGTTCGCGGGGATCAGCTGGAGCTTCGACTCCATCGTTAAGGCACAGCTCCAGATCAAAATCTTCGCCGCCATCCTTGTGCTCGACGACTGTGGTTTTTGCGTTGGACACTTGCGGAAGTTGCGAGACTA